>ERZ1034365.1318-NODE-1318-length-12780-cov-3.065969_pt1 | contig 12780 bp, 24 predicted proteins | sample MGYA00520615_ERZ1034365 | MGnify/ENA primary metagenome ERZ1034365 (study PRJEB33736, sample SAMEA104284505) | Azolla filiculoides | biome: Urban; feature: Water surface; material: Ditch water | place: Netherlands | collected 2015-10-28 | depth 0-0.1 m ... | reverse complement strand
AGCTTGTTGGCTGGCTAGTAAAGCACGGCGAAAGCTATCACTGTCACGAGCCATTGCAATGTATGCACGGTCAAGCAGCTCTTGATAGCCATCACCCTTGCGTTCATATTCTTGACCAGCCCACCATAGCTTTTGAACTTGCTGCCAAGTTTTTGTACGGTCACCACCGCGACGCTTAGCTGCAAGCCCTACAAGCTTACAAACTTCGACCTGCACATGTGGCTTATCAAATTTGAAGGCTTGAAGCAAGCCTTCCATCGAAGCACATACAACACCGTCAAAAGTAAACGGGTGGGGTGAGAAGTTGCTCAGCGCACCGGCTGGGTAACCTGCTTTTGATCCGATGTCCATTTAATGTCTCCTCATTAGCTTATCAGTATATGTTATCAAGACTGCAGAAAGCACAAAAGCCATATGAATTGCAACTTGTGCAACGATAGTTTCAATCTTCATGTTTTCGGCATTGATGAATGTTTTCAACAAGTGGATTGAGCTAATAGTGATCAATGATACACTCAGCTTAATTTTTAGAATGCTTGCATCAACATGATTCAACCAATCCGGTTTGTCAGGGTGGTCATCGATATACAAGCGAGATACAAATGTCTCATACCCACCGATAATAACCATGATCAATAAGTTAGCAATCATGACCGCATCAATTAACCCAAGCACAATCAACATTACTTCAACTTCAGATAGCGAAGTAACATGAGACACAAGGTGCCAAAGCTCATGCATGAACACGTAGACATAAACAAGCTGCGCAACAATCAAACCGAAGTATAACGGAGCTTGAATCCAACGGCTTGTAAACAGCCAACGCTCCATAACGGTGACGGCGCCTGATTGATGGTTATCCACGCTTGATTTCATAATGATTGACTTTGCGGTAAAGTGCAATTGCACAAATGGAAAGAATTAACAAAACTACAGGATATACGATGTCATCATACTTGTGCTCTTGCAAACGCCAGACAATGGCATTTGTGAGGAAGCCAGCAAAGAAGATCCACAGCTTCATGATTACTCCTTTACCCATACAGCACTTTCAGGGTCGCACAAAATCTTGCGCATGCTGTGATCATTGTAGCATTCACGATATGAGCACTTTGTGTAGCCTACACCATTGTCGGTAAAGAACCGACCGAGATGAGGTACTTCACAGAAGCGTACTTGTTTAACCTTTGCATTGTCAAACTTGCTCATGACAGCCTCCGCTCAAGGATTGGAAGCAGCTCTGCCCAGGTGACATCATGATGATCACCGAATGGGATCACCGTGCCACGGAAGTTATGAGCATTGGCCCACTCAGGGTGATCATCAACGAGCACATCTTGCTCGGTACCTACACAGCCTTTGTCAGGCGTGATGATCACATGGTCTGCAATGGTCGGTAGGTTACGATAGACCCACAAGTACTTGTGGTATGCAGCCAACGGGTTCTTGCTTGGAATCTTGGTCAGCAAGAAGATGCGGTCAGGCGCAATGGTAGTCAAGCGGGTGATAGCTTCAACTGCCCCTGGCATTGGCTCAAGGTCAAGGTAGGTGTCGTTGAACAGCTTTGCTACCTTGGGTTCGAAGCCGATAAGCTTGCAATGTTTTTCGAAGTCAGCAACAACGCCATCCATGTCAATGTAGACACGAGGGCCTGCCGGATAGTTACGAATGCTCATGGGAGTCCTTATAGACGATTTGTTTGATTGTAACATCTTTCGATAGCCTTGTAAATACACCCATGGATCATTCTATCGAAAACGGCATGAAAACCTTTGATGGTGCCCAACTGGTAATGCAGCACGTTGCCAAGGAGCTTGCCAAATACCCAGCTAACAGCGTCTCTAAACGGGAGATCGTTGCGACCGTGCCGCTTGATGGTCCAGATGAAGCCAAGTTCAGCAATCTAAATGCTGCCCTTACAAAGCTAGCTTATGATGAAGCAGCTGCGGCAGTTAAGAAAAACAATGGCCCATTCAAAGTAACGCCTTCAGCTTGGCTCGATGAGCTTACACTGAAGGCGAAGTCGGCAGCGGATAAGCTTAGCTGACGTTTACCACCTTGATAGCTTCATCGAACGGCTTATCGCCGCGATGCATGCCTGCATCAATGAAACCATTGATGAGTTTGTTCACATGCTTTTGGCTCTTGTCATTGGTCTCGTCAATGACCCAGCTCCAAGCCTTCGTAGGATGGGCATGGAACTTGATGACGCCACCCACATCACTCTTGTAAGTGTAGGTAGCTTCTTCCTTGGGGAAACGGCCAACTTTGACTTGCTTCTTGTCAATTTGTGCCAGCGTGTAGGTAGTTTGTGCCATGATGATTCCTTATTGAGTGATTACATTGGGGTTGCTGCCTTGCAGCACAGCAACCAACGACATTGAGGTAAACCCACATCCTTCAAACTTGCGCTTGACCTTAGATGCGGCATCTTTATCACTGCAGGCCGAGACGCTATGTGCTGTCTTGACCCAAGTTGTTTCAGAATGTGCCTGTCTCCAGACATCATACAGCTTGTAAATCTTGGCCATGTTACAGGAACTTGTGAATTTGCTGCTTCAGCACACGACGAGCGTGACGGTGTTCCTTCTTGATGTCACGAGCGCGAGCACGTTTGCTGCGGTTGGAGTTGTAGGTGTCAGCAGGGTAAGTGTCATGACCAGGGCAGCAACCAGTCGTGTTGTGCCCAGGCATGATGTCAAGGATTTGACGGCGCATGATGCAATCTCCTTCTGTTGATGATGGAATGATTATATCATGATCAAGAGGTCAATGTAAACAGGCTAAGGCAACATTTTTTCTTTTCGTGCCTTGACCAGCTCACCCTCAACGATACCCTTTTCCCAGTTGCAAGTGCCGCACATAGTTTGACAATTGTCAATGTGATCACGACCTCCCAATGCACGAGCAAGGATGTGATCATGCGTGAAGAGCACTTCTTCGCCTGCGGCATTGATGCCCCACAGGTTCAAGTGATAGTTGACATTGTTGCGCTCATCGGCAAGGCTGCGCTCGATAGCAAAGTGTGTAGCCTTGAGCCCACAGCATTTGCAAGTTGTACCACGCACGAAGAAGGTTTGCATCCGTAGAGAGTGTACACCTACAGTTTGCCCGTTGAAGACAGCTTTAGTCTTCTCCTTCTTTTGATAGAGCAAACGGTCTTCGAGACCTTTGCTCACAGCAGCCAACACGGGCTCAATATCGACGAGGCTATGCCTCACATACTTTGGCATGTCCATGATCAATCCTTACAGAGCTTTTGCATTACCGATGTCAAGCTGAACGGCACGTGGGTGTGCCTTCTTAGCAAACTTGATCATGTCGGTCGGCAGGTCGGACATGAAGTGGGTAACCACCTTGTCATCACCGGTGGAATGAACCACGATGTCAACCATGTACTTCATGCCTTGGGCCTTCATCTTGTCGCACTGACGCTTGAACTTGGCATCTTCAGCAACCTTGATCTTGTCCAGCTCGGCACGGAACTCACGAGCGGCACATTGCTCACAGCGAGCTTTACGATTGTCATACTTGTTGGTAGACACGAAGGTAGGGGTGCCGCAGCAAGGGCAAACTTGGAACTTGACGCCTTCGAGCATTGCTTGCACGTCAGCTTCGGTAGCGGTTTCCGGGAACACAGCCGGATTGTGCACGTACTCACGGCTGACAGCAACATCGCCCTTCATGAGGAGCAGGGACAGTTGCAGCCCGTAGGTCTTGTTCATGAAGGAGCAAGGCGAGATGTCAGCCTTGATGATGTGGCCTTGCAGCTCGATGGTGATGCCTTGCTTCAGCGCGATGATTGCCTTGTCCATGATTCAGCCTCTTTAGGTTTGTTGATTTGATAGAATGATTATATCATGATCAATAGGACAATGTAAACCAGTCAACGAGACTTTTTCTTCTTAAACGGCTCTCCGACAATATCACTTAAGCCTAGAAGCACAGATGTTGCATCTCCTACTGGATAAGCAGGGAGAAACTTACCCGCTTTTGCAAGCACGTCTCCTATGCCATTCTCTCCATCATGTAGGTTAATGACACCATCAAGCACGGTTTCATTTGAATGCAAACCTTCGATCGGCTTATCAGTTACCAACATGCCGACTATGACATAGCGGTAAACAGGTTTGCCTTGAAGATCATCCTGGGCTTCACGAGGCCAAACCACACCACGAAATGCTTCTTTACGCTGGTTCATAAAAGCACCTTAAACATACTGGCTCATCATTTCAGGAGGCCACTCAGTAATGTCACTGAAGTCCTCAGGAAGGCCCATACGCTTGCGGTCTGCCTTCCACATGTCAAACGTTTTGTCACGCTGATTCCGGAAACGATCTTCGCGATCATGCATGTGACCGATACTCTCTTTGAGCCCAGTTACTTCCTTAAGCAAACGTTGATAGTTGACAGCGCGGTGCACAATCTCATGTGCAATACGAGCACGTTCATCACTCATGGCAGAAGGTTCGAACTGCATCCATGGAGAGATGAAGATTGGCTGTGGGTTGGCATTAAGCGTGAACTCAACACAGTCATACTTCTGGGTAAGCACAGCACGAATCTCGATGCCGCTTGAACCGCTGAGCATTACGGTCAGCTCAGGGAACTTGAACTCTTCGGTAGTTTGTTCGGTTGTCATGTTAGTTGCAGAAGATCGAGTAAGGGTTTTCCATGGTACGAGAGGTCTCACCGGACGATTCATACCGCCATGTTTTGACAAGAATGTTGAATTCTTCGCCAACCTTATTGCTGCTCCATGAATTGCAATGCTTGCTTACATAGCGATGCTCAATGAGTGCACCGTCGGATACACGCTTCAGCGAAACATAAAAATGCTTTGGTGGGTTCATTTCAACAAGCATGTAGCGTTCAATTTGCTCGCTGACTAATACTGGCTTTTCAGGCTCCGGTTTGCTAGTAATGTTTACCAGCATCCGTATGAAACCGAAGATCAGCATAATGATGATGATCGTTACGGCCCATCCGATGTAGGTACCCATAGTCCGAACCGGCTTTGATGTCTTTTCATCAAACCCTGTCCGATTAGCAACAATGTGTTCGTAGTCATCAACGCCGTGCTTGAACCAACGTTCCATCTCCTGGGCTGACAAACGCTTAGCCTCCTCAGGTGACTTTCCTTGGCTTCCAGTACGATGAACTTCTTCGGAAACAGTGAACTTCGGCAGCCATTTGCAAATTGGCTTGTCTTGGTACAGCACGAGGGCTGTACCAGTGTAGCCATGTTCACAGTAGCGAACCTCATAGGTTCCGTATTTGCCTGCAACTTGCATTATGCAGCCTCCTTAGGCATTTCGACGAGGTACAGCTCTTCCTGGGCGCGTGTTGCAGCTACGTAGCAGAGGTTAACCTCTTGATCGAGCTCCCATTGCTTACGTGCCCACTTGGAAGGACCAACTTGCAACCAAAATACACGCTTCCATTCACGGCCTTTGGATTTGTGAATGGAGGAGAGCAACACGACCGGGGTCTTGCTTTGTTCAGCACCGAAGATTTTGTCAATCTCTTCACAGACGCGCAGCACAGGTGCCGAAGTTTGCGGATCAGTTGCCATCACACGGTTGATAATCACCTTCAGGCAAGTCACGCGATCTTCGATTGCAGCAGCACGGCTTTCTTGCTCCTTAGCACGATACTTGGTAACTTCGCGCTCGCAGTAGGTGTCCAACCGTTGCAGCAGCATATCGAAGGACTTTGCTTTCCAACGCTTTACCAAGGCCTTGAGGCCTTCACCAATTTCACGACCTTCAACACGAGCGGGAACACCTGCCGCAATCAAGCTGTAAGCAATCTTGATTGTGGGTGCGTTGAAGCGGCAGAGCACTGCATCGCCGGGCTTGACGGTTGCAATGAAGGAAGCTTGATTGATGCTGTGTACTTCACCGTCCGGAGCCGACTCGTGAGCTTCGATGTGCTTGACATACTGATGTGCAAGCTCAACAACCTTCTTCGGGCAACGATAGGTGACGGTCAGCGGCAAGCGTTCTGCGTTCACTGCTTCAGCGATCAGGTCCAATGCGTCGGCATCGGCACCGGTGAAGCCGTAGATTGCTTGATGACGATCACCAACAGCAACGAGGCGGCCACCACGCTTCAGCATGGACAGTGCCAGTGCACGGCGTGCAGCGTTAGTATCTTGTGCTTCGTCCAGCAAAACCCAATCATGACCGTACATCTTCACACGGTGGATCAGGGGTGAGTAGATCATGTCGTCGAAGTCAATGACCTTCGTGTCAGCTTCGATGGACTTTTGAAGGAGCTTCTTGGCCAGCGCGATGACGGTGCGTTCATCTTCCAGCACGTCAATATCGAAATGATCGATCAAGTCCAGCCAATGTTGATTGTCTGCCACGGACTTGATCACGCCGAGTGCTGCTTGCTTGGCATAGCTAACCAAGCTGAGGACAGCACCTTCAAACGGTGTGTAGTGGGGGTATGCAGCAGCTGCGGCACGGAAGATGTCACGACATTTGTTTTCGTCAACCTTCACGTTCGGTGCAGCACGACGCCATGCCTTAAAACCGGCAGCGTGCATTGTGCTGATGAACAGACCGTCACGATCAGGAGCGCGAGCCTTGATCTCGTCAGCAATCTTCTTGTTGTAAGCACCGAAGAAGATTGATCCGGGCATCAGCTTGAGGGCTTCAACCAGGGTGGTGGTCTTACCTGCACCAGCCACAGCTTCCAGAACGCACGAACCCGTGCCGTGTTCAATCCAGTTGAAGAAATTGCCTTGCTGGAGGGAAGGTACGAATTGTTTGGTCATTTCAGCCTCGATCTGTTTTTGATTTGATGGAATGATTGTATCAAAAGATCAATGCATTGTAAACAGGCTACGAGGCTAAATTTCTACAATTTTTGCAGGCTTTCTTCTATTACTGTGGGCATATCAATGAGGTCATCATCCTCTTCATACTTATGATGGCCGCCGGAGTAAGACCATAAGGTCACATTCTTGGTCATCTCACGAAGCTCCTGGGCAAAGCGCAGAAGCTCAGCCTTGAGGTCAGCTATGTTGAATGTTACTAGCTTGACCTTATGCTCAACCTGCCAACGCTTGTACCCAGAGTCATACTTTTCAGGGTCATCACGATGTGTTGCAAAAGAATGATAGTTGATGGGCTGTGGGATACCAACCGAGACAGTCTCAGCATCACGCTTGAGAATCTTGCTTTCAGCTAAGCTTGCACAGCCAGGCTCACCGCAGCTGCATGTCCAAAAGTAGACATACCGTTCTAGCGGGTCAGTGATCCATTCAGGATCACGAAGCAGGTTGAAGAGGTCGAAGGGATCAGTGTCATAGTTCTCTAACTTAACACCGTCAATGTGTAGAGCAATGTCTACGTGGATAGAGCCGTCATTGCCAGAATACAATGATGGGACCAGTTTCAAGATGTTCATATAGTATCCTTATAGATGGCGCGCCCGGAGGGACTCGAACCCCCAACCTACGGTGTAGAAGACCGCTGCTCTAATTCCATTGAGCTACGGGCGCAATTTGTAACTACCCAATGCTGGTAAAACGCTTTATGCCTTTCCCACCATTCGAGCTCACACTTGGCACAAAGAATCTCATTGTACCGATGATGCTCTATTGGACGGCTACAAGTTGCACAACCGTGGTTCAATTAGAACCAACCGTAGATGCAACCGATAGGTGCAATAAAGACACCGATGATGCGGACAATAATTTCACCAGTTAGATGAGCCATGTCAAACTCATTAACAATCTGGACAATGTTCAAAACCCAGCCAATGATCATCGCGGCCCAAAAGGCTACAAACAGACCTGCACCAGTCAAACCAAGAATACCAGAACCAATGTTACGACGACGGCGAATAAAAGCCATGACAATCTCCTATGATAGACATAAGAATTATATCAGGCTTTCATCCGTTTGTGTTAATGTGCCTTCTTGATCTTGTAAAGTTTTTGCTTAGCAATTTCATCAAGCACGACTTCCTTGATCATCTCTTCATCAAAGTTGTCCTTGCCGAACTCAGCATAAGCTTGATCTTTGGTGTATGTCTTACCGTTAAGCTCAAGCTTTTTGATAGTGACATCGGTAATTGAATACTCTTGCTCACCATCGTCATCATCAGGATGGCGGCGGCCGCGTGTGAATGAGGTCCATTCAAGCTCGCCGTCAACATCTACTGTAAGCTTACCATCACCAAGGTGCTCTACACCTTCATTGTCGTAAACTTCCCATTCAATCGTAATGTCATCGCTGACACTTTCCGGCTCTGGTGGTTCATCGTAGTATGGTGACCGTGGATCATTTTCATCACCACTGCGGTACATGCTAGGATCCCAGTTAATTTCGCTAAGCTTCATGACAGCTCCTCCATTATGTTGGCTTATTTAATCAGCTTGGAGAATGATTCAGTATAAGTCTGGAGAGCTTCATGCACTTGCTTACGGGTAGCCTTGTCAAACATCGTAATATTGTTTGCCGTGTACATGAACAAATATGCAAAAATGTTCGGGTACTTATTCAGCTCCATGGTACCTTCTTTGGTCTCATAGTCAATGGAGTGGGTCTCCATCTTGAACTTCTCGGCAATCTTTTGCATTGCTTTGTTCTTTGACAAGCAGTTGACATACAAGCGTTTGCCACCAAGGCTACGTGCCCAGGCAACGGCTTGAGCAAACATGTCATAGCCCAAACCTGTGCCACGCAAATCCATGTCAACCGTTAAGCCGAGCTCATATTCAGACTCAAAGTGATCATCAAGCCGGGAAGCATGTAGGAAGCCAACAATGTCTTCAACCTCTTTATCAAATGAGATGAAGATGCCGTCTTTGCTAAAATCAAGACGGTCAACATATTTGTCAATCGATGCATCGGATGTTGTGCTGCAAAAACGCAGATACCGATCATCAGGTGATAAACGCTTCAGGTGATCAGCAATCATCTTCTTGAGACTCTCCTCACCTGACATTGCTTGGGCTGTATAAAGCTGGCTAAACAGCTTTGCACTTTTTGAATCAACTCGTATAATTTCATTCATGGTTATGGCCTTTATATTATGTTTGGTCGGTCGTTGCGGAATCGAACCGCATCCTGGATCTTATCTAGATGAAAGGCTTATAAGGCCCCCTGCTCGCCATGAGCTAACGACCGATCGGTCCTGCTATTTAGCAGGACCATATTTTACCACACTTTGCTTAAGTCACCCATTATTAGTTGCTTTAAGCTAGCTTTCTTTTCAGTAGCATGATCAGTAACTGTTCCATCCTGCTCACGGTAGGTACGAACTTTGTCACCACGCATTCCACTTCCTACTTGTGCCATCCGATCCTCCTTAACAGCTTGCCAATGACGGTTTGCTGCATGTTCGTTGACACGTTGCTCAAGCTCTTCCAAAGCCAAACGCTTATTCTGATGCTGACACTTAAGCGATGACTTTACTTCAATGCCCGTTGGTAGGTGCTTCGCAACAACACATGATTCTGTCTTATTGCGATGTTGTCCACCTGGGCCAGTATCCTTTGTGTAGCGAATGAACACATCTGAAAGCTTGAAGACTGCTTCAGTCTTTAGCTTAGAGGTGTCAAACACCGCAACGGTCACTGTAGAAGTATGCACACGGCCTTTGCGTTCAGTCGGTGGAACACGTTGCCACCGATGACCACCAGCTTCTGCAAATAGGGGATTGAGCTGTTGCTCTGGGCCTTCCAGCTGGACGGTCAGTCAGCCAAGGCCGTGTATGGAAGTAGAGCGCAGGTTGTTGCGCTTGGCATAAGACAAGTAGATACCGGCTTGAACTTCCGTAAGCAGTTGTGCATCACGGCCGCCCTCGCCAGCACGAATTTCGATCTGTAGCTTCATGATCATGCTCCTTAGAGGGTTAGTACACTTTGCCTCTTGATTACCCAAGTGGCCTCAACCTCTTGTAGGAGGTATCGATCACTTTGCTCTAGGTAAGCCCCCAGCAAAGACTTTGGGGCTGTCATTGACTTGAACAGATAAGCTTCAGTAAACAAGTTTGACCAGCGAAGGTTAAGCTCGGGTGATTTTGTCAACCATGTTCCCGTTTGCCGATCAAACACTACATACGCTCTATCTACTCTCATCTATAAGCATTATAACAGGATTTGTGCAAAAGTGTTACTTAAAGTCCGTTGCATAATATCCGTTACCCTTTAGCTGAAACCCAGCCGAAGTTACTTGCTTAGGTAGCTCACCTTCAAAGCCACAGTGGGGGCATTTGGTAGGTGCGGGGTCAGCGATCTTTTGCAGCTGTTCAATAGGTTTGTCACAGCCAGGACACTTGTAAACGTAGATGGGCATTATAGTAGCTTATGTTTATGTGCATTCTCTAGGCTCTGCTTATCCATTGCCACGGGGATGCGAGTTAAATCTTGATCACGAAGATATGCATACCGATGTCGACCGTTTGTGAATACAGCCTTGCCATTTGGCAGCACATCTACCGTTGAAGCAATCATGCTATCACCATCTTGCAACCACTTGCCAAAGTTCTCATATCGCTTGCCAATCCCGCCTGCACCCTGAGGCCCAACATAAAAGTTGGTATCCTGTTGGAATGCTTTGTCAAACTTATGAGCATCAACTAGCACAACCTCATAGCCAAGCCGGGCATCGTGCTTGTCCAGCTCAATAGCAATATCGCGGTCTTGCACTTTGATTTGCACAGTTGTGTGCACACCTTTCATGCGCGGAAGAGGCCGTGTGATTTCAGATAGCTTCATAATGAAGCGCTTAAGCTCCGTATTTCAGGAACTTGATTTTTGCGGGCTTTTGACGATCGCGGACAACGATGATCGTTTGTGCATCCTGCACTGTGCTGTCAACACCCATGTCATCCTCTGGTGTAACTTCAAACATTACACGGACAACACGAGTAGCACAAGAGGTGCCTTCAACCTTTGTTTCACCAGCACGCTCGAAAGTCCAATCGGTCTTGATGTTGCCAAAATGATCTTTTACAATCTTATCAATTTCAGCACTGTCGGTTGAACCCTCACCGATTTTCTTCGAAGGCGTGACAAATGAATGATCATTTGCTTTCCACTCTTTGTCATCCCAGTATTGGTCACTGTATGTCGGTGCCTTAGGGGCCTTCTTAGGAGTGGATGAATTCTTCCACTCAATTGCTTCTTTGGAGTTATTGTCCTTGAAACGTCTTTCTTTGCCATCTTTGTTTTTGATGACCCATTTACCTGTAACGCCTTCAACAAGATCGTGTAGCTTCATGTTAACCTCAATGTTAGATAGCGTATTTAATCGCTCATTAGTAATGTTGGTATCCTTGGTGGGACTCGAACCCACGACCTTTAGCTTCGGAGGCTAACGCTCTAATTCCACTGAGCTACAAGGATGGTGTATAGTATCACAAATTGTGTTAGTTGTACATCGTCAACTCATCCTTGTATTTTGCAACATAGGATGGGTTGTGCTTACCCTTAAGGAAATTGCCCATGCCGACATTATAGGCATGTACCGCTTTATCACGGTCATTCAACCGTTTGTAATACTTTGCAAGAATCTCAGAGCCGATGCTGATCTGCTTGTCAATGTTGCCTGGGCCTTTGATCTCAGCTTTCTTCAAGTCCCATACGCCTGGCCGAACTTGCATAAGGCCTACAGCTGGATCCTTCTTCAAACCTGATTGTGCATTTGGATTGAAGCTGCTCTCAATCCCTACAATAGCAAGGATGTCCTTGGCTTTAGGGAAGTCAGCTTTCTCATGCTTCTTAGCAAGCTGAACAATCTTCTTGGCTTGCACTGGGCTGATGTCGTACTTATCAAGCACAGCCTTAGTAAGCTCATGCACATCATCCTTGTGCACGGCTTTGTTGATAGTGTGAGTTGTTAGTGGCTTTGTATCAACCGGTTCAGTCTTATGACTGCTTGATCCTACAGCCAAGGCTAACGCAGTAGCACCTGCAGCAATAGCATGTTTAACCGAAAGCTCATCAAGCTGTTCTTGTTCTAATAGTGTAGGTTGAACTACTTCATGAAGCTTCATATAACCCTGCAATGAATGTTAGCAGGGTTATTTATTAGCCGTGAGCTATTCTTTCACACGGGCAAACAAGATAGGCCGCTGTTCAATTGGGAAATACCTCATGCTGAAGCCAGGTGTATAACCAACGGGAACACCTTCTTCATTAGTGTAGATACGAAAAGATCCGCGACCCGCACCACTATTTTTCTTCCCATCAGCACCCCAACGGGTGTCATTTTTATCATGAGGTGCATCTGCTGAATCAAGAATGGTCAACGTCCATTGTTTAGTACCTTCAACAATGGGTGGGGTAGGTGCCCGTTTGTAAGGCTTTACATCAATGATCATAATATGACCTTGTGCCGGCCCAATCGATGTCATACAACCTTGATTGCATGTAAAAAGGAAAATATCTCCAGGCACAAGCTCGTTGATTGTGCTAAGGCGATCAAATCCAATACCACGCATGATTGCTTCTTGATAGTTTTCAATGCGAAGATATTTTTTCCAATACGTCTTTGATTCAATTGAATCAACGGCTTTGCTGCCAGCACGCTGTAGCACCGCACCCACAAATCCAGTGCACATTGTGTTGACTGAGCGCTCTTTGTTAAACCAAGAGCCATCCCAACGAACACCTTCAGGGCCCGTAAACTCATATTTGTTATTTTCAGGCTTGACCGTTGCAACAAGCTCTCGTGCCAGCTCAAGATGTTTTGGTATTACAGCTTCCTCAGCAGCCCAAGCGCCTTGTGAAAACGCCAATTCAATGACCGCGAG
>ERZ1034365.1317-NODE-1317-length-12787-cov-8.040283_pt1 | contig 12787 bp, 12 predicted proteins | sample MGYA00520615_ERZ1034365 | MGnify/ENA primary metagenome ERZ1034365 (study PRJEB33736, sample SAMEA104284505) | Azolla filiculoides | biome: Urban; feature: Water surface; material: Ditch water | place: Netherlands | collected 2015-10-28 | depth 0-0.1 m ... | reverse complement strand
CAGGCAGTAAAAAACAATGTCATTTAGAAGATGTCACGGTGACCTGTAAACGCATTAAACCCGGTTCTGTTGGAATGTTACCGGGGCAGAGTTAATTTTTGATTTCGAGCTCTACGCAAGTATAAGGATGTGTATCATGTCACATTCTTGTACTTGTTTTACTTATGGCATAGATTTTTATGCTAATCTTTTAGAGAGTTTTCACATTTACAGGTATTGAAAAAACATACAATTATGGCAACTGATGTATATGCGTCAATTGAGCGGATGGTGGCATTGATTCGCTCTGAAGAAAGAAAAAAGTGTACGGAATTTGGATTGCAACCTGTGCATTTTCAAATGTTAGATTATATTTCACGTTGTAACCGCTATAGTGATACACCTGCAGCACTTGCGAGTTATCTTGGTATGACGCGTGGTACCGTTTCTCAAACGCTTTTATTATTAACTCGCAAGGACCTCATTGAAAAACGCATCGACGCACAAGATAAACGCATTGTGCATTTGTGTTTACGTCCACAAGGCGAGGTGATTCTTGACAATATTCGCTCAACCAACTTGTTTTCACAAGCAAATGATATTTTGAGTAAAACGGATGTATTAAGTCATGAAGATACCTTTTTAAAAGCGTTACTTGCGCTACAAAAAGCCAATCAATCCAAAACCTTTGGTTTATGTAAAACGTGCAACTATTTCACGACCACGGACACAGGATTTACCTGTGGCTTGACGCATCAAGCACTAACCCCAAGTGACAGTGAAAAACTATGTCAAGAGCATACGGTGTAGCGTTATAAAACCGAAATTGTCAGCGCAAACACAAACGCCACGATAAGAAAAAGTGTGAACAACGCTTTTTTGCTTAATTCTTCAAAAAGCTCTGTTTTTAATGCTTGTTTGCGATTATCTGATTGCCAGATATGCTTTAAACGTCCTTTCCAGCTTTTGCGCTGCGCAATGGCGTCTTCTTGCGCCAAAATGTGTTCAATTTTTTCATTTAAGGATTTTTCTTGTGTCATGGTGGCGTCCCTATAAAAATTTAAAATAGGGAGGAATCATAACACAATGACATCACCATTTTGGCAACATTGATACCTAGTTTTGATTCAATTTGCGCGAAAGAAGTGGTTAAGCGTGGATTGATTTCAAGCACCAAACACGCTTGAGCGGTTTGAATCAAATCAATGCCAACATAGCCCCATAAATCAGGAAATGCTCTCGCCACTTGTGAGGCTATTTTTTGATAATCGCCATTTTTATCCTCACGTTCATGCACGTGAATCGTTTTTAAATAAAAACACCTGTTTTTTACGTCAAAAATTTGCAAATTCACACACAGCAATACCGCGTCGCCATGATTAAAAATGCAAGATAAGCTGAGTTTATCGCCGTCAATATAGGGTTGAATAATGAATTGCTTATCTAAGGGTGTTAACGCTTTCCAATTTTCGGTTGATGTCATTAAAAAGGTATTTTCTGCGCCAGCGCCGTCAATGGGTTTGATAATCCATTCGCGCGATTCATCATAAAAATGACCTTGGTTAAATAATTCAGTTGGTACGGTTGGAATTTGAGCGGCCTTAAGCCGCTTAAATGTATCCAATTTATTTGCCGCTATTGCAACGGCATGAGAAGGGGAGGTGAGTAATTTTTTCCCTGCATTTTCAACGTAGTTGCAAAATGTTTCTAAAATGCCATCAAATTCGGGTGCAATGACCCATACAGCGTCCATATTTTGTATTTGCTTTTTAAAACTTTCATCAAGTGTGAGCGAATCCTCTTTTTCCATTACACAAACGTTCACAGTCTTTAGCGTCGCAAAATTAGCCAATAGCGCGTCTATCATCATTTTCCCTTCACTTACTAGGCTTTGAGATAAATTGTGAGTAGACAATCCGCCGGCGGTGACATATTCAAAAATAAGCACGTTGAGGGAGCGTGGTGGGGACAGCTGATTTGTTGGCGTTGAGTGATTAGGTGAGGGCATAGGGGATGATCAGCAGTGAAAATGGCGTAATAGATAAAGTCAATATGTTGACTATTTGCGTGTTTTATATTTTATAAAATTATGTTTTATAAAGAAATTTAATAGTTGGTATTTATTGTGCTTAAATGTATTTAACGGATGTGGTTAAGTCATTTTTTAGCGTATAAATAAAAAATCTAACATGGTGATGCTAAGTTAAAAATGACTTGAATGAATTGTAAACGTTTATTTTGTTAAATACCTTTTATTTTTTTGGAGTCAGTATGGCACTTATTATTAACACTAACTTGGGCTCAATTAACGGGCAGCGCAACTTAAATGGGACAACGCTCGAGCTTTCAAATGCAATGACACGATTATCGTCAGGAATACGCGTGAACAGTGCAAAGGATGATGCGGCGGGACTTGCGATTGCAAACAGAATGATGTCACAGGTACGCGGTATGACAGTAGCGGTGAGGAATGCAAATGATGGTATTTCATTGACTCAAACAGCTGAAGGGGCACTTGGTTCCTTGACGAGTACATTGCAGCGTATGCGAGATTTAGCTGTGCAATCATCGAGTAGCGCGAGTGTTTCAGCGTCCGATCGTGCAAAAATGGATACTGAGTTTAAAGCCCTTAATGATGAACTACTGCGTGTTGTACAAAATAGTGAATTTAATTGTAAGAAAATATTAAACGGGGATTTAGCAAGTGGTTTGAGTATTCAAGTGGGCGCAAATTCGGATACGAACAGTCGTATTAGTGTTGCTGTGTCGAATATGGGAAGCATCTTAGCGCCGGTCACCAAGACAACGCTCAATCCCGCTAATCAGTCTATTGATGCTGTATTAGCGTCAAATGTCGCGCAGGATGTGAATGAGGCAAGTGCTAATGCAGATTTAAAGTCGGCCGTTAATGCGGCAAAATTAGCAAATGCAGCTATTGTAGCAGCAAAGAAAGCAGCGGAGTCGCCAACGGATGTGGCGCTAGTGAAAGCGGCCTCTCGTGCTAATACATTGGCAGCCTCAGCTATCGCGTTATCTTCCACCGTGACGCTGTCAATGACCACCGCAAATAAGGGTAAATTACTGGTATCACAAGCTTTTTCAGAGTCTATTGCGGTAGCGGATGCGGCAACGCAATCCACTAATGCGTCAGTGATTGCAACGGATGCAGTGATTGCTAATAAGAGCGTGACCGATAGTGCGCAAGCGATGTCACTTCTGACAACGGCAAATCAATTAGCTGACGCTGCAAAAATGAATATTAGCGCATCAAATCAAAACATTTATGCAGATATGGTCAATAAATTAACAGGTGATACGATTGAAGTGGCTGCTGCAAGTGAAAATGTGGACGGTACGTTGTCGATTGTTAGTCCGCTAAATGATGCGGTGAATCGTTCATATCGCAACGCTAACGCCTTTGGCGCGGACAGAGAGGCGCAAAAATCGCTCGCGAGTTTTGCGATAGCAAAAGCGTTGGCAGGTGCTTCATTTGTGGATGACCCGCTTAAAACGGCGTCATCTAATGAAACAGATAAATTATCTGTGGTAGCCACAAATCCATTGGTAGTTGAAGCCTCCACTAAAGTAGATGGTGTGGCTGCTGATTATGCATTGTCGGCAATTAATTATATTGATAACGCTATTGCTGCAATTGATACAGAGCGCTCTAACTTAGGCTCTACTCAAAATCGATTTACGACAACAATTGCTAATTTACAAAGCGGCGTTGAAAACCAATCGGCAGCAAAGTCACGTATTGTGGACGCCGATTTTGCTGTAGAAACGGCTAATTTTGCCAAAGCGCAAATTTTGCAACAAGCCGGTGCTGCAATGCTTGCGCAAGCTAATCAAACAGGTCAAACCGTTATGACGCTACTGAGATAACACGCCATACCCAATGTGCGTGCAAAAAGTCCTGCGATACTTAAATAAATAGAATATGAACTATATAAATAAGTATGGCAGGACTTTTTATTTTTTGCTGAATATTCAAAATTCGATTCATTTTGGCTAGGTGACTAAAATTCATTGATAAAAAATTAAAGTAACAAAAAATTAAGCCGATAACTAACACGAGTTTCGAATGTAAATGTAAAAACTTTTTAGATGTAAAAAATTTTTTAGTAGTAGTTTATTTTAAATTAATTTTGAGCAATCCCGCTCAGAAGGCTTTTGGAGATAATATCATGGCACTTATAATCAACACCAACTTGAGTTCAGTCAACGGTCAACGTAACTTGAACTCTTCAGCGACATCACTTGCAACTTCAATGACTCGTTTGTCATCAGGTGTACGTGTTAATAATGCAAAAGACGATGCAGCCGGCCTTGCTATTGCCAACAGAATGAATTCACAAATTCGTGGTATGACCGTTGCTGTTAGAAACGCAAACGACGGTATTTCACTTACACAAACAGCTGAAGGCGCATTAGGTTCATTAACAGATACCTTGCAACGTATGCGTGACTTAGCTGTACAGTCATCTAGCAACGCAGCAGTTTCTGCTTCTGACCGCGCTAAAATGGATACAGAATTCAAAGCATTAAACGAAGAATTAATGCGTGTGGTACAAAACAGTGAATTCAACGGCAAAAAAATCTTAAACGGTGACTTGGCATTAGGTTTGAACATCCAAGTGGGCGCAACAACCGATACAAACAGCCGTATTAGTGTTGGCGTATCAAACATGAGTCAATTATTGGCGCCAGTAACTAGAACAACATTGAGCCCAGCAAGTCAAAAAATTGATTCTTCATTGTCTGCGGCAATCACCAAAGCAAACAATGACGCGATTAGTGATCCAGCATCTCAGTATTACCAATTGTTGACACCCGCAAATACCGCAGCTAAATATGCAAACGCGGCTGTTGTAGCAGCAAAAAAAGCAATGGACGCGCCAACTGATATGGCACTTGCAAAAGCAGCATCAGCAGCGAACGCAAAAGCAGCAGCAGCATTAGCATTATCATCAGCATCAACCAAAACAACGACAGCAACTAGCTTAACAAGTGAATTAGTATCACAAGAATTCACTGATAAAGTAAATGCAGCTGACTTTGCTATTCAAGCAACTAATACCTCAGTTGTTGCAACAGATGTTGTTATGCAAGCAAAAAGCGTAACAGATGCAGCGCAAGCGTCTTCTTTGTCAATTACAGCTAACTCATTGGCTGAAGCAGCGAAAAATAACGTTGCAGCGGCAGGTCAAAATATTTATGTTACTGTAATGAACACATTAACAGGCGATAAAATTGATAAACCTGCTTCAATCAGAAACGTTTCTGGTGAAGTAGATATGACAGTTGCTGGTCAAGATAACGTATTAAACCAAGCAGTAAACAGAGCATTAAAAACAGGTAATGCATTTGGTGCGGACAGAGAAGCGCAAAAAACATTAGCTGGTTTAGCTTTAGCTAAAGCGGTTGCTGGTGCATCTTATGTTGAAGATCCTTTGAAAACAGCTTCTGCTAATGAAACAGATAAAGCGTCTTTTGTTTCAAATAACTCTTTAGTGCTTTCAGTTTCTACTGCAGCTGACAACGTTGCTGCTGATTACGCGTTAGCGTCAATTAACTATATCGATGCAGCTATTGCGGCAATTGATACAGAACGTTCTAACTTGGGTTCAACTCAAAACCGTTTCACAACAACGATTGCTAACTTGCAAAACGGTATTGAAAACCAAACTGCTGCTAAATCACGCATTATGGATGCTGATTTTGCGGTTGAAACTGCAAACTTGAGCCGCGCTCAAATCTTGCAACAAGCAGGCACAGCAATGTTAGCGCAAGCTAACCAATCTGGTCAAACCGTCATGGCTTTATTGAGATAAAGGTTTATACTTAGGCTTAAGAGAGGCGCTGTTTTTTGCAGCTCTTAGCATTAAGTTAATCATTCAATTAAGTCCAAGCGTGGGTGTCTTGACATTATCTTGACACTTCACGCGAGGTTAGAAATTAAGAGGGTGTCATGAGTGAAATATCTAATATAACGCCTGCTGCTTCTGCAAGAATTCAAGCTACATCTGTTTCAACTAGTTCATCTAGCGAAACTAAACAGCCCATTGCGGCAGTAGATGTAAAAACAGTGGATGCAAATGCACTGAAACACGAAACCAATCAGCAGTTAAGTTTGGATGCTGTGAAAGCAGTGGCTAAAACAGGCAATGCAATGCTTCAAGCTGCAAGTCGCAGTTTGAGTTTTCAGATAGACGATACAACAAAACAAGTCGTAGTGAAAATTGTGGATAGCAAAACCGGTGAATTAGTTCGTCAAATACCAACGGTTGAAATGCTAGACTTTATGAGAAGAATGAGAGAATTAGAGGGTAACTCTGGCTCACTTCTTCAAACTAAGGCTTAATGAGTTAAATTTTTTTGAGCGTGGAGAAACAAAATGGCTGCTGTAACAACAACATTGGGTATAGGAAGTGGAATTGATATTGCCGGCACGGTAAGTCAACTAGCTGCCGCAGAAAGTAAACCTCAATTAGATGCTATTGCAGCTAAAACCAATGTTTCACAAACCAAGCTCAGTGGACTAGGTGCCTTAAAAGGCGCCTTGTCAACTTTTCAAAGTGCTGTTGCAGCTCTTGATACGAGCAATGCGTTTCGAAATCAACGGGTTGCTTCAAGTGATGATAAAGTGTTAAAAGTGGCTATTGTGCCAGGTGCTTCAACAGAATCACACACAATAAAAATAAATACACTTGCCAATCCCCAAAAATCGATTTCGACAGTTGAATTTAAGGCGGGCGATGTAGTCAGTGAAGGTATTTTGACATTTAATGATGGTGCAGGAGCACCAAAGTTTTCTGTGACCGTCACAAAAGGCTCAACAGATACCCTAACGGCATTACGCGATTCGATTAATAATGCAAAAAATAATAACAATGTTGTCGCCAGTATTCTCAACGTTGATTCTAAAACATTACCGATAACCTCTGTTTCACGTTTAATTTTGACGTCAAAAGGGGCAGGCACTGCCAATGGATTTACCATTGATGCTTCTTCAGGTGATACACGATTTAATTTAGATAAAGTAAAAAGTCCAGCAAATTTCAATACGACAGAAGCAACTGATGCCAATATCGTGATTGATCCACAACCATTAAGTGCGACTCCTCAGCGTACAGTAACTAATACAGAATTTTCATCAACCGATGTTATTGCACCGGGTTTGCTTTCTTTTAAAGATGCGGCGGGTGCTGAAAAATTTTCAGTTAATATTATAGCAGGCACAAATGACAAGTTATTATCCGTTGCCGATGCAGTAAATAATGCACCGGGGAATACCTCTGTCGTAGCAAGTGTGATAAACGTTGATTCTGTCAATAATCCCGGTACAGCCGTTTCTAAATTAGTTTTTACAGCCAAGCAGTTGGGATTAGATAACAAATTTACCATTGACGCATCAGCGGGAGATAGTCGTTTAAATTTTGATACTATTCCAGCTAATGCGCAAAAATCCATTAATTCGACAGAATTTGTCAGTGCATCTGATGCGATTACGTCAGGCGATATCGTTTTTAAAGACGCAACGGGGTTACCTCGTTTTACGGTAACCATGACTCCTGACGCTTTAGATCCAGTGACAGGCGAAACCATTAAAGGAAATAACACGCTTGCAGGATTGCGTGATGCCATTAATTTTTCATCTGAAAATAATAAATTGGTTATCGCAAGTATTGTCACCAGTGATTCACTCATTAATCCGGGAACAACGGTTTCAAAACTGGTGTTAACTGCTATGTCAGGTGGCGTATCAAACGGTTTTTCTGTGGATGCCAGTGCAGGTGATGCACGATTTAATTTTGATAGTGTGGCAGTTGTTGCTGAAGGTCAAACACCACCGCCTAGTAATTACATGACAACGGTGACAACCAGTAATTTAACCACAACCCAAGCGACAAACGCGGGTGAAGGTGGCTTGTCTATTACACGTAAATCCAATACGATGACAGATGCCATTCCCGGTGCAACACTCACGCTGGTTTCAACAGGAACGGCGGATGTGAAAGCAAGTTTTGATAACAGTACCGTTGCGGCCCCCATTACGAACTTGGTCAATGCCTACAATACGTTAAATGATACGCTCAAGCAGTTGACGTCGTATGATTCACCTGGAAGTGCAAATAACGGCCCCTTACTTGGAAACACGACAGTCCAAAATATTATTTCACAAGTGAAATTGATTATGGGAAATAGAGTGACTTCTGCGTCAGGTAGTTATAACTCATTAAGCCAATTAGGATTTTCCTTTGATAAAAAAGGCGTGCTGGCTGTTGATTCAGATGTATTAAATACGGCTCTCTCTTCGGATATGACATCTGTTGCAAACATATTTAATTCAACTAATGGCGTTGCTACGCAGTTAAATGTTAAATTAAAATCGTATTTAGATGCTAAAGGCACGTTGAGTACCCAGCAAGACAGTTTAAATGCGCAGCTAAAACAATTAACCGTGGATAAAGCCGCTGTGCAAACGCGGTTAGATGCGTCACAAAAAGCGTTAACCGCTCAGTTTAATGCAATGGACGCTGCTGTATCACAATTTAAAAATACAGGCACATTTTTAACCCAAGCGTTTGCAAACAATACCAATAATTAAACACTAATTTTACGAGTTTACATCATGGCCGCTGTTATGAACAATAGAATGTATGCAAATAGGTATGCTGCTGTGCATACTGAAAGCATTGTGGAGGAAGCCACACCCCATGCGTTAATTCAAATGTTAATGAATGGTTTTTTAATGCAGGTGAATGCGGCGAAAGGCGCAATTGACCGAGAAGATCTTGAAGATAAAGGCACACATATTTCGCGTGCTATCTCAATTATTGGGGGTCTGATTGATGGGGTTGATTTAGAGCGTGGTGGCGTGATTGCGGAAAATTTGAGCAATCTTTATGAATATATTAACTCGAGACTTTTTCAAGCAAGTGTTGAAAATAGTGTGGTATTGCTTGATGAAGTAAGTGAGTTGATGCGCTCAGTGAAAGAAGCGTGGGACGCCATTCCAGAAGATTACCGATAAATAAGGCATAATCTCATGATGCGACTAGATACATTAAATCTATTTTCAGCTCAGATTGCTAAAGCAATTGAAAAAAACGATTGGACTACGCTTTCAGATGTACTAACACAGCGTCAGCAGTACGTGGAAAATTTATTGCGTAGCGTTGTTTGTGATGAAGAGCGTCAACACATTGAAATTGCTTTAAAATCCGTTCAATCAATGGATAAAATTTTCATTGCCGAAGTGCAATTTAAAAAAGCCCAATTGGTTAAAGAATTTCAATTAGTGGCAAAAGGTCAAAAATTCATTCGTGCTTACGATGCGGTTTCTGCCTAAATTAGCCAAGCAATAAAAAGCCGCTCAAACTTGTAAAGTTGAGCGGCTTTTTTTATATAAAATTTTAGGGTGCTTTATAAGGATGAACACCAGGGGTTGCTTGTGAAGCTGTTGGTGCCGCTGGCGCTGCTTTCATGTCACCGCCACACGCGCCTTCTTTTGACATAGCGCCATGCATTTCACCACATGCGCCTTCTTTGCCTTTCATCATCGCGCCACAAGAAGCTTCCATGCCTTTTTTCATTTTGTCGCCATCCATCATATTACCGCATTTGCCTTCTGTTGCTGTAGCGGTTTTTGAGTCGGATTTTTTACCAGCACACGCACCTTCAGCGGTTTTTGGTGCATCCATTTTCATATCTGCACCACATGCCATTTCTGCGGCAGCTAACTGCATATAGCCAGATGATAGTTCGGTTACGCCAAATGGATTTTCTTGTGCATTCACTACAGTAACGGATACGCTTGAAATCAGCGCTGCGCCTATAGTTGCTGCAAATGGTGTCGTCATTTTTTTCATTGTCAAACCCCTTATATCGTCAATTTTTATAATTATGAAATGATCGACAAACCCTAAATGTAAGTATTGCCGATTGGTCTTTATTATACTCTTAGATTGTTACAGTGGATACGGATGTTATGTATCACGCGTTGGTGGGGAGTAATTACACAAAAGGCGTCACATAGTACGCCTTTTGTGTTTGAGTGAATCTATTAAGTCATTGACCCTTACCGGTTACGTTTTAGGTTGAAGCCAATTATTAACTTCTTCAATATTTTGCTCAGTAATCATACCCACCGAGCGCATAAAGCGTGCGCGATGTTTAATATACGCATATTTAGCTTGGGATAATTCACGCTTCGCTTTGAATTGCTCTTGCTGTGCATTCAATACGTCTGTAATGGTGATAACCCCTTTTTTAAAGCCCATATCAGCCGCTTCGCTCGATTTTACGGCAGATTTTAGTGCTTTTTGCGATGCTTCTATGCGGCGCACGCTTGCGTTAGAGCTTAAAAATGAATCGCTCGTTTCTTTAACTAACGAGCGAATTTTGGCTTCATTTTCATTTTTAGCCAGTTCCAATTTGTGTTCGGATTCAAACAAACGATGAATACTCACGCCACCGTCAAAAATGGGCACAGAAACGTTCAGCGCACCCACTTGTGTTGAGTTTTGCGTGCCGAGTTGTGATTGCTGGAAACCGGTGTTTGTATCGTAGTAATACAATTGCAAATCAACAGTTGGCATAAATCTCGACTTTTGAACAGTGACGCTATCATGTGCGGCTTCAATGGCTTTGATTTGCGCGGCTAAACTGGGGTTTTCACTTTTAGCCACTTCAATCCATTGTTCTAATTGACCTTCAAGGGGCTTGTATTGCACGTTATCTCTGAGTTGATACAGTTCAGAAAAAGGCGTGTTTGTGAGCTCTTTAAGCGCTTCTTTAGCGGTTACTACAACGGTTTCCGCTTCAATCTCGTTAGCTTTCAATAAATCAACGCGTGATTCAACAAGATACACATCTGTAATTTTCACTAATTGCTTAGAAAATTCTTTTTGTACTTGCTCTAAGCGTTTTTCCATCGCGTTCTTTTCGGTTTGATAGAAAAACAATTGATCCTGCGCTTCGAGAACCTCAAAATATTTCTCGATGACTTTTTGCATGAGTGCATGCTGTGCTGCAAGATTTTCAGCATTGTATTGTTCTTCTACGGTATTTGCACGACGCCAATTCCAAAACTTGGCAAAATCAAATAATGATTGATTGAGTGATGCATAGTAGCGTGTACCGTTATAACTTGATACCGGATTGGGGTTGCGTATACTGACAGGAAGTCCGTTGTCATTTTCATTTTTAGACCAGTTTGCACTGCCGCTCACTTGAGGCAACATTTCGCCCAATGCTTGCCCCGTTTGTTCTTTGGTGATTTCCACGTTCAATGCAGCGGCTTTTGACTCGGGATCAGCGCCGAGCGCTTGTTGATAAATCGTCAATAAATCTTCAGCGTGAGCCGTGTGTGCTTGCGCTAAGATAATACAAGCCGCTAAATGTTTTAATTTGAATTTTGTCATAGATTAATCTTCAATAAAAGCACGCGCAAACGCATTGGTAATAGGCTGCATTAAGTATTCAAATACAGTACGCTCACCGGTGTTGATTAACACGTCAGCAGGCATCCCCGGAATTAATTCCATATCGCCTAATTTAGCGTAACTGTCTGGCGTGAGTTCAATTTTCGCTGAATAATAAGGTGCGCCTGTACGTTCATCAGTCAATTTATCTGCTGACAAATTGATGAGTTTACCCATCATTTTAGGCGTGAGTGCTTGTTTGAATGCGCTAAAACGAACCTCTGCGACCAGTCCCACATGAACACGATCAATATCCATGGGCGATACACGCGCATCAATAATTAACTCTTCACCTTGTGGAACGATATCGAGAATCGGTCTTCCCGGCGTGATAACACCCCCTACGTTATGGATAGAAAGTCCCATAACACGACCAGCAGAAGGGGCTTTAATTTGGATGCGATTGACTTTATCAATCGTTGCGGTAAGGCGTTGATTGATGTCGTAGAGTTGCGCTTGCACTTCGCTTAATTTATTAGCGACTTCTTCTTGGAATTGCTTTTGGATTTGCAAAATTTGTAAACGTGTTTCACCAATTTGCATTTCACTGCTTGCTATTTCAGAGCTCAACGAGGCAATTTCTCCCGTTGAAGCCGATAAGCTACGTTCAAGATCGCGTAAACGTTGTTTGTCTGCAAAACCTTCGGCAAGGAGTTCGCGTAAATCTTTGGCTTCTTCACTATACGACGCTTTGAGTTCTTGTTTGCTGGTTTTTTGACCTTGCAAACCTTGAATACGCGAATTTAATTGACTGATCCGTTGATTTAAAACGGATACTTCACCTTCGTGTGCATTTTTACGCGCATTGAAAATTTGATTTTCACTTTGCTGCGCTTCAATGACGCGAGCATCACTCAAATTTTGCACTTCTTTAGGGTAATTCACTAGGCCTAAACGATCGCGTTCTGCGGTTAAACGAGCAACTTGCGCGGCAAACGTAATTTGTTGACCACGCAAAATTTCAAGTTGTGCTTTAATTTCTGAGCCGTCTAAGGTTAATAAAATATCGCCTTCGTTGACAATGTCGCCATCTTTTGCAATAAGTTCTTTCACGATGCCGCCGTCTAAATGTTGCACGGTTTTGCTGTGCGATTTGACAGTAACAAAGCCTGATGCGCTTGCTGCACTATCAATGGGAGCTAGGTAACTCCATGTGCCTAAAACACCGACCGTGCCGAGTAAAACGGCTATACCAATCGCGCGAATTGGAGCATCATTTGTGACTAACGACACATCAGGAAGTTTTGCATTAGTTTGAGCTGTTTGTTCTTTCATAGTATTCATGCCACCGTCTTAGTTAGCGATTGCTGCAGATTGAG
>ERZ1034365.1316-NODE-1316-length-12795-cov-3.053153_pt1 | contig 12795 bp, 13 predicted proteins | sample MGYA00520615_ERZ1034365 | MGnify/ENA primary metagenome ERZ1034365 (study PRJEB33736, sample SAMEA104284505) | Azolla filiculoides | biome: Urban; feature: Water surface; material: Ditch water | place: Netherlands | collected 2015-10-28 | depth 0-0.1 m ... | reverse complement strand
TCTTTTCAAATAAGTGTACAAAGCACTGCTAGCTCAACTCCTGAGGAAGTAGATCATTCCAAAATAAAACGAAGTTCGATACTATTTCGACCGGGTAAAAAATTGAAATTGATGCTCCAGCAGTTAACCTTTAAAAAAACAAACAAATCTTACTAAGTAATTAAACCGATTCATAATGGATTACACCTATTTTACTTACTTTTATCCACATAAAAAACAAACTAAATTATGACCGAAATACTCCCAATGCTCTTTTTTTTCATTATTGCACTCGCCATTGGTATTTTCATTGGAAAACTTATTTTTTCGGCTCGTTTTCAATCTGAAAAAATTAGTCTGGAAGAAAAACTGATTGCTTCCAATTCGCAATTCGAACAATTGAAAGAACAATTGACCCATGAAAAAATAGCTTTCGAAAAACAACTGGAAACCATAAATTCCGAAAAAGAAAGCATTCGTAACGAAAAAGACAGTCTCGCCATTCAGCTTTCGAAAAAAGAAGTTGATTTTGATAATCTTTGGGAACGCAACAAAGAACAAAAAGACGAAGTAGAAAAATTACAAGAAAAATTCACCAAAGAATTTGAAAATCTGGCGAACAAAATATTAGACGAAAAGTCTACTAAATTTACCGAGCAGAACAAAGAGAATATGAAAAATATCTTGACGCCTTTGCAAGATAAAATTCAGTTATTCGAAAAGAAAGTCGAAGACACCCACAAAGAAAGTATTGATTATCATGCTGCTTTACGCCAACAAATTCTGGGTTTACGCGAAATGAATATTCAAATGAGCAAAGAAACCATCAACCTGACCAAGGCGCTGAAAGGCGACAGCAAAATGCAAGGAAACTGGGGAGAATTGGTTTTGGAACGGGTTTTAGAAAAATCAGGTTTAGAAAAAGGACGTGAATATGAAGTCCAACAAAGTCATGTTGCCGAAAACGGAAATCGTGTTTTTCCTGATGTAGTGATCAATCTTCCTGACGGAAAAAAGATGGTGGTCGATTCTAAAGTTTCATTGACGGCTTATGAAAAATACATTAATGAAGAGGATGACATTTTAAAAGTGGGGTATTTAAAAGAGCATGTAAATTCTATTAAACGCCATGTAGAACAACTGGGAGATAAAAATTATCAGGATTTATACCAAATAGAAAGCCCTGATTTTGTACTGCTTTTCATTCCGATTGAACCCGCTTTTGCAATCGCGCTTAATGAAGATACCGCTTTATACAACAAAGCTTTTGAGAAAAATATCGTGATTGTAACGCCCTCAACTTTATTAGCCACATTGCGAACTATAGACAGCATGTGGGCCAATCAAAAACAACAGGAAAACGCTTTTGAAATTGCGCGACAAGCTGGTGCTTTGTATGATAAATTTGAAGGTTTTGTGGCTGATTTAATCCGAATTGGAAAGAAAATAGACGAAAGTAAAACGGAATACAGCGGCGCCATGAACAAACTGGTAGAAGGAAAAGGCAATTTGATTACAAGTGTCGAAAAATTGAAAAAAATGGGAGCCAAAGCTAAAAAAGCACTTCCGGAAAGCATACTGAACAGAGCCGAAAAAGGCGATAACCAACTCTTAAATTAATCAATAATGAAACGGATTTTAGGAATTATAGCAGGGATTATCGCATTGGGACTCGTTAGTTATTTTGCCTTTATTTATTATGTTCCTTACAGCGAAGGGATTCGTTCCGGTGAATTAATCAAGCTGAGCCATAAAGGAATAGCCATGAAAACTTGGGAAGGCGAATTGAGCCAAGGAATTTCGGGTGCGCAGATTTTCAGTTTTTCGGTTTTAGACAGTGATGCAAAAGTAATTGAGGATTTAAAAGGATTGCAAGGCCGTTATGTAAAACTAACGTATGTAGAGCGTTACAGAACGTTTTCCTGGTGGGGAGAAACCCGCTATTTCATCACCTCCGTCCATGCTGAAACATCACCATTTAAAATACAATAAATTATGAATACGGGTTTTAAAACTGTCGCTTCTTCTCATATAACAATTTCAGAATTAATGCTGCCTTCGCATACTAATTTCAGCGGAAAAATTCATGGTGGCTATATTTTATCTCTATTGGATCAAATTGCCTTTGCCAGCGCCTCAAAATTCTCCGGAAACTATTGTGTAACGGCTTCAGTTGACACGGTCAATTTTTTGAAACCTATTGAAGTTGGCGAATTGGTAACCATGAAAGCGAGTGTGAATTATGTGGGCAAAAGTTCCATGATTATTGGTATTCGTGTCGAAGCAGAAAACATTCAAACGGGAGCGATTAAACATTGTAACTCCTCTTATTTTACAATGGTGGCCAAAGATAATGACGGAAAAAGTGTTGCTGTACCGGGATTAATCATCTCGAATCTTGCCGAAGTTCGACGGTTTAGCAATTGCATCAAACATATCGCTTTAAAAAAAGAACGGGAATTACACGAAGAAAAATTCAACCACAGCTCTTCCGAAACCTTGGCGAGCTTTAGTGCATATAATGTTAGATTAGAGTTGAAATAAGCACAACCCTTTTTCGATTCAAAAAAAATGCTTCAATCTTCCAAAAACCTATTGGGATTGAAGCATTTTTTATTAAAACTTTAGGACCATTCTCTCTTTTTGATATCAATAAAATTGCGTAACTTTAAGTAATTTAATTCATATTCCGCTATGAAAAAAATTACGCTACTACTCCTTCTATTTGTATCTATTACAAATCTGGCTCAAGAACGATTGATAACTACTGCAGGAATCATCAATTTTGAAGCTTCTATACCTTTTTTTGAAGAAGTAAAAGCAACAAACGACAAGACTATTTGCATCCTAGAACTAAAATCCAGCAAGTTGACTTGCGTCGCAATAATCAAGAATTTCAATTTCAAAAGAACTTTGATGCAAACTCATTTTAATGAAAATTATTTAGAAAGTCACAAATTCCCAAAAGCTGTTTTTAAAGGAAAAATAGAAAAATTTGATTTAAAAAATACCGATTCGGAAGGGAAAGATTACACCATCAAAGGCAAACTGGAAATTCATGGCGTAACAAAATTTATAGTGGTCCAAGCCAAAATCAAAAAAGCAGCAGAAGGAATAGAATTGATTTCGGAATTCGCCTTGAATACGGATGATTTTAAAATTGAAATCCCTTTTATCGTTCGAAGCAAAATATCCAAAACTGTCAACACCCAAATTATTTGTGTTTTACAATAAATTTATTTTGTTAAACAATTATTAAGTGCAAGTTGTAAACTTTTATACTTGAACTCAAAGCCTGTTTTTTCAATTTTATCAGACGAAACCCTTAAACCGGTAAGTACAATTACGGCCATTTCTCCCATTACTATTTTTAGTACAAAAGCAGGAACATTGGGCAACCAAATAGAATACCCAAGTACTCGCGCTAACGTTCGTGAAAAAACAGCATTGGTTGTTCCGTCATTGATTGCAGCATTATAAGACCCCTGCATTTTAGGATTTGAAATCGCTTGCAGATAAATCGAACACAGATCATGAATGTGTATCCACGGCATGAATTGTTCACCGGAACCCAAAGCAGAACCCAATCTAAACTTAAAAACTGGAAGTAGTTTTTTCAAGAAACCATCGTTTTTTCCCAACACTAAACCCGTTCTAATTTGAACAGTTCGCATACCTAATTCCGTTACAGTTCTTGTGGCTAATTCCCATTTTTGACAGGTAATACCCAGAAAATCATTAGCTGCAGGCGTATCCTCGGCACAAATTTGTTTTCCGTTCAGCGCTCCATAAATCCCCACTCCCGAAGCCGAAATAAAAGCGTCCAATTTCTTATCGTGTTTTTTCAAAACCGAAACAATCAACTGAATGGATTGTTCTCTACTCGCAATTATTTCCGCTTTTCGCTCCTCTGTCCATTTTTTATCCGCTATATTTTCTCCAGCCAAATGTATAATATAATCTGCATTGAGCACTGCCGCTTCTTCGATACTGTTTTGAGAAACATCCCAAATATAGTAGGAAATAGTATCTGTATTTTTCTTGCTGGCTCTGGTAAGAATCGAAACAGAATAACCTTTTTCAAGTAACATCGTTGTCAAATACCTGCCTATAAATCCAGTACCTCCGGTCAATAATACATTTTTTTTCATAACACTTTACATTAGGCATCAATTAATCCTATACAAATATAACAAAATATTTTGTTTAACTATATTAATAATTGATTAAACATTACGTACCTTTATACTCTAATTAAAATAGAATTAAAATGGCAACTAAAAAATCTCCTTTATCCAAAGACAAAATTGTTTCAATGTATATGAATTATACTTTAGAACACAATGAAAAGCCGAAGTCTGTATTTCATTTCACTAAGATAAATGATTTTACCGAAGCTGAATTTTACACCTATTTTGGCAATTTAGAGATCATCGAAAAAGAAATATTCAATATGTTTTTTGACAAAACCATTGAATTACTAAATAAAAATGCAGATTACGAAACCTACGACATGAAAAGTAAGTTGCTGAGTTTCTATTTTACTTTTTTCGAATTGGTGACAGCGAACCGAAGTTATGTGGTTTTAACATTGAAACAACATCAAAATCAGTTGAAAAATGTAATGATTTTGTCTGATTTGAGAAAGAAATTCAAAAGCTACATTTCAGAAATTATCACCGACGATTTCAGAACACAACAAGAAAAGTTGCAAGAATTTCAAGAAAAAGCGACTACAGAATCGTTTTGGTTTCAATTTTTGCTAACTATCAAATTCTGGTTGGATGATTCTTCAGCCGCTTTTGAAAAAACTGATATTTATATCGAAAAATCCGTAAAAGCATCATTTGAATTGATGAATATCACTCCTCTTGACAGCTTAATTGACTTTGGAAAATTCATTTTCAAAGAAAAAATCTACAACAAATAAATGAAAACAATCGATTATATTCCAACTTCAAAAATTGAAAGAGCCTCAAAACTGGTGCAAACCGGTGCAAAAGTAGGCGTTAATTATTTGAAATATTACGGCGAAAAAATGGTCAATTCTGATTTGACGCGTGATAAACTCAACGAAGACAATGCCGAAGATATTTATGACGGACTAAAAAGCCTAAAAGGCAGCGCGCTCAAAGTAGCGCAAATGTTAAGCATGGACAAAAGTTTTCTGCCTCAAGCGTATGTAGAAAAATTTTCTTTGTCGCAATTTTCGGTTCCGCCATTGTCTGCTCCATTGGTTTTAAAGACTTTCAAAACCAATTTCGGAAAAACACCTTACGAGATTTTTGACGAATTTAATGCAAATTCTGTTAATGCTGCCAGTATTGGGCAAGTGCATGTGGCCATGAAAAACGGAAAAAAATTAGCCGTAAAAATTCAATATCCAGGTGTTGCGAACAGTATTTCATCTGATTTGGCTTTGGTGAAGCCCATTGCCATCCGAATGTTCAACCTGCAAGGAAAAGATTCCGACAAATATTTTAAGGAAGTTGAAGACAAATTGATTGAGGAAACCAATTATTTATTGGAACTCAAACAAAGCCAAGAAGTAGTGGAAGCCTGCAAAAAAATAGAAAATCTGGTGTTTCCTAATTACTATCCGAAATTTTCTTCCGAGAAAATCATCACTATGGATTGGATGACAGGAATTCACCTTTCTGAATATACCGCTAAAAATACCAATCAGGAATCGGCGAACGCCATTGGTCAGGCACTTTGGGATTTTTACATGTATCAAATTCATATTTTAAGAAAAGTACATGCTGATCCGCATCCCGGGAACTTTTTGGTTAATGAACAAAACAAGTTGGTTGCTTTGGATTTTGGCTGTATGAAAAAAATACCGAATGATTTCTACGTTCCTTATTTTGAATTAATTGACAAAAAAGTAATCGACAACAAACAATTGTTCAGCGATAAACTTTTTGAGTTAGAAATCCTGAGAGTGGATGATTCTGAAGAAGAAATCAAGTATTTCACCCAAATGTTTTATGATTTATTGTCTTTGTTTACCAAACCCTTTCAGGAAGAAAATTTCGATTTTTCGGATGCCGTTTTCTTTGAAAACATAGCGCAATTGGGCGAACGCTTTTCAAAAGACACTAATTTGAGAAAAATGAATGGCAATAGAGGTTCGAAACATTTTATCTATATGAACCGAACATTCTTTGGTTTGTACAATTTAATGTTTGACCTGAAAGCTACGATTGTGGTGAATCAATATAAGAAATACGAATAAATTGAAAAAGGAAAATCTGCCCACAAAGGTCTGTTTGGTTTGCAAACGACCTTTTACCTGGCGGAAAAAATGGGAAAAAGTTTGGGAAGAAGTTAAATATTGTAGCGAAAAATGCAGCAGAAACAAAAAGGGTTAGTTTGGTTTAGAAATGATTTAAGAGTCCATGACAATGCGTCATTAACCCAGGCAATTCAAGAAAATGAAACCGTAATTGCCGCATATTGTTTCGATCCGAGACATTTTGAAAAAGATGCTTTTGGGTTTAAAAAAACCGAAAAATACAGAGCTCAATTTTTGATTGAATCGGTAAAAGAGTTAAAAACAAATCTGGAAAAAATTAATATTTCTCTTTTTGTTTACCACGATACACCCGAGAACTGTATTAGCGCTTTCGCAAAAGAACATCAGATTAATACGATTTATTTTCAGGAAGAATGGACCAGTGAGGAAGTTGAAGTTAGTGCTAATTTGAGAACCCAATTACAAAAAACAGTTACTTTCAGAACCCATTACGACCAATTTTTATTTCATCCTGATGACATTCCTTTTGATTTAAATAGCATTCCAAAAGTTTTTACGCAGTTTAGAACGCTATGTGAAAACCGAGTAAAAATAAGACCTGTTTCGGTTTTGAGTTCTTTGAATAAACAAAATTTAATTGCCAACAATACGCTAATTCCTTCCCTGACCGATTTAGGGTTAGATGCATTTACAAAGGATACGAGAACTGCTTTTCCTTTTCGAGGCGGTGAAAATCAAGCCTTAAAGCGAATGGAGCATTATTTTTGGGACACCGAAAAATTAAGCGTTTACAAATCCACCCGAAACGGATTGATTGGCACCGATTTTAGTTCAAAATTTTCGCCTTGGCTGGCTAATGGTTCTATTTCGGCAAAAACGATTTATTGGGAAATCATGCAATATGAACAACAAATCGTCCAAAACGATTCGACCTATTGGCTGATTTTCGAATTAATTTGGAGAGATTATTTCAAATACGTTTCGATGCAATATGGTAATTCTATTTTTAAAATCGGCGGAATTTTAGACAAAAACTATGATTGGAAAACCAATCCAGCTGATGTCAGCAATTGGATTAACGGAAATACGGCGGAACCGTTTGTGAATGCAAATATGATAGAATTGCAACAAACCGGTTGGATGAGCAATCGAGGCCGACAAAATGTAGCTTCTTATTTTGCTAAAAACCTGCTTTTGGATTGGCGCATTGGGGCTGCTTATTTTGAATCGCTTTTGATTGATTATGATGTGCATAGCAATTATGGCAATTGGATGTATGTTTCCGGAGTTGGTAATGATCCGAGAGATCGAAAATTCAATATTAAGTTACAAGCAGAGAATTACGACAAACAATCAAAGTTTCAACAATTATGGCTGCAACAACAATTATTTTAGAACAATAGATGAATCACAATCGAAATCATATTAATGTAGTTTGGTTCAAAAGAGACCTGCGTTTGCTGGATAACGAGGCGATTTACAACGCCATACAATCAAATAAGCCCACGTTGTTGCTTTATGTTTTTGAAACTTCGTTAGAAAATGATCCGCATTACAGTGCAAGACATTGGAATTTCATCAAGCAATCTATTGTAGATATCAACAAACAATTGGCTGCTTTTGACACTAAAATATTGAGTGTTTCCGGTGAAGTAATTGCTGCTTTTAATAGCATTCAGGAAAATTACCGAATAGATACCGTGTATTCGCATCAGGAAACTGGGTTGAAAATTACATATGAAAGAGATAAATCCTTCAAAAGATTTTGTAAAAACAATCGGATTGAATGGATTGAAAATGTGAATAACGGCATTTTTAGAGCGTTAAAAAACAGAAGCAATTGGGTGGAGAAATGGGAAAATTACATGAATGCACCTCAATTTACGTTCAACCCAACGGCTGAAAACTTAATGAATACTGACGCCATTCTGGAATTGGAAAATGGCTTAGAAAAAACGAATTTAGACACCATTCCGGATACCGTTTTTCAAAAAGGCGGATTCACCATGGCCGGAAAATACCTGGACAGCTTCTTCAACGAGCGCTATCATGGCTATGGTTCTAATATTTCGAAACCATTATTGGCAAGAAAAAGTTGCAGCCGATTATCGCCTTACATCGCATGGGGAAATTTATCCTCAAGACAGGTTTTGCAAAAAGCAGCCACATTCCGATTGACGTGTACGGACAAAAAGCAAATTGATTCTTTCGTTTCGAGATTGACTTGGCAAGCGCATTTTATTCAAAAGTTTGAAATGGAGGAAATCATGGAGTTTGAAAGTGTCAATAAAGGATTTCATTCATTGAAAAAGAAAGTCAATGAGAACTATATTGAAGCATGGAAAACCGGACAAACAGGATTTCCGCTGGTGGATGCCTGCATGCGTTGTTTGAACGAAACGGGCTATTTAAACTTTAGAATGCGTGCAATGTTAGTTTCTTTTTTTACGCATAATTTATGGCAGCCTTGGCAGGAAGCCACCCAACATTTGTCGCAAATGTTTCTGGATTTTGAGCCGGGCATTCATTTTCCGCAATTGCAAATGCAGGCAGGAGAAACAGGCATCAACATGTTGCGTATTTACAACCCGATAAAAAACAGTTATGAACACGATCCGGAAGGGGAATTTATAAAAAAATGGGTACCCGAATTGCGCGATTTACCCAAACAATTCATCCACGACCCTTCGAAAATGACTTATCTGGACCAAAAATTTAGTGGTTTTGAACTGGGTGTTCATTACCCAAAACCCATCGTAAATATGGAAAGAACCCGAAAATTTGCCAGTGATTTTTTATGGGGAATGAAGAAAAACCCTTTAGTAAAAGAAGAAAGTTTCCGGATTTTGAAACTGCACACCATGGCCGATATTGGCGACAGTGAATAATGGTTCCATAGAAAATTTAAATCAATAGTAATTTTAATTAAAACATATCGTGACTGCAAAAAAAGAACTTACCGATATCGATAAAGACCGAATTATAGAAATGGCGTGGGAAGACCGAACTACGTTTGATGCTATTTTACTGCAATTTGGATTAAAAGAGCAAGAAGTAATCGACCTAATGCGGGCAGAAATGAAACGGTCCAGCTTCAAGATGTGGCGCGAACGCGTTCAAGGTCGAAAAACAAAGCACGAAAAATTGAGAGATTTTAGAGAAGGACGTTTTAAATGCTCCATGCAAAGACAAATAAACAATAACAAAATTGCCAAAAGATAACTTGCAGTTTAGAAATTGCAACAAATAGATGGAATAAATTTTAAATAACAGATTGAGAAATACATATGAGAAACATAGTCATCATTGGCGGAAGCAAAGGAATTGGAAGTGCGATTTTATTGCAACAATTAGAAAATAATAAAGTGTATAACATCAGCAGAACGGCTCCGGAAGTTACGCATCCTAATTTAGTGCATTTCCCGATTGATATGCTGCAGGACGCTTTACCGGAAATTGAAGCTGTCGATGTTCTAATTTACTGTCCGGGTTCGATTACACTGAAACCAATTTCGAATTTGAGTATTGATGATTTCAGAACTGATTTTGAAATCAATGTGATTGGTGCCGTAAAAGCCATTCAGAAATATTTACCGAATTTGAAAAAAGGACAAAATCCATCGATTATTTTGTTCAGCACAGTAGCAGCAAAACTAGGAATGCCATTCCACGCGAGTATTGCTACCGCAAAAGCGGGAGTTGAAGGTTTAGTGAAATCGTTAGGAGCAGAATTAGCATCGGTAGTACGCATCAATGCCATAGCTCCTACGATCACTGAAACTACCCTTTCGGCAGGAATTTTAAGAAATGACCGCATGAAAGAAAACATGACAGAGCGCCACCCGATGAAAGGGTATTTGAAACCGGTTGAAGTCGCACAAATGGCCAACTTTCTGATATCAGAAAATGCGAAGTCTATATCAGGACAAGTATTTGAAATGGATTACGGCATTGTCACTTTTAAAATATAAAAACTAAACCCATTTAATCTAGAAGACCAAAACAGCATGATAAAAGAAATGAGAAGTTACGAGAAAATTGAACAATACGACACGGAAGTGACCAATGCGTTATCCGAAAATTACAAAATAATCATTGGCAATTTAGGCGAAGATGTAACTCGAGAAGGGCTAGAAAAAACTCCGGAGCGCGTAGCTAAAGCCATGCAATATTTAACACACGGATACGAATTAGACCCGTTAGAAATTTTGAAATCAGCGTTGTTTAGTGAAGACCACCAACAAATGATTGTGGTCAAAGACATTGAAGTATACTCTATGTGTGAGCACCACATGTTACCGTTTTTTGGAAAAGCACACGTAGCATATATACCGAATGGAAAAATTGTTGGATTGAGCAAAATCCCAAGAGTTGTAGATGCGTATGCCCGAAGAATGCAAGTACAAGAACGCTTGACAGACCAAATAAAAAACTGTATTCAGGAAGCCTTAAATCCGCTTGGAGTGGCTGTTGTTATTGAAGCACAACACATGTGTATGCAGATGCGCGGGATTCAAAAACAAAACTCTGTTACGACAACTTCCTCGTTTACCGGTGCGTTTGAAAAAGACAAGACCCGTAAAGAATTCATAAGCTTAGTAGCCAATCGTTTGAGCTAAAATTAAAGAAAAAACCAAACCATGAAAATTCTCTTAACAGGCGCAACAGGTTATATCGGGAAGAGGCTGCTCCCTATTTTGGTCGCGCAAGGTCACGAAATAATCTGCTGCGCAAGAGATAAACATCGGTTTTATTGCCCGAAGGAATTCGAAAAAAGTGTAACAGTAATTGAAGTCGATTTTCTGAAACCAGAAACATTGTCGGCTATACCTCCCGATATTGATGCGGCGTATTATCTGATTCATTCGATGTCCGGTTCAGCATCTAATTATGATGAATTAGAAAGTATCTCGGCACTAAATTTTGTAGAAAGAATCAATCAAACCCGTGCCAAACAAGTGATTTATTTGAGCGGTATTGTTAATGACAAATCCCTATCTAAACATTTATCGTCCCGAAAAGCCGTAGAAGACATTTTGAACATGGGCGTCTTTGCGACGACCACTTTGCGGGCAGGAATTATTGTAGGTTCCGGAAGTGCCTCGTTCGAAATTATTCGGGATTTAGTGCATAAACTTCCCGTGATGATTACTCCAAAATGGCTCAATACTAAGTGCCAACCCATTGGTATTCCTGACGTTTTAGAATTTCTCTTAAAATCCTTGTTGAATCCAAGTACGTACAATCAGAGTTTTGATATTGGCGGACCGGATATTCTGACTTATAAAGAAATGCTTTTGGGTTTTGCAAAGGCAACACATGTTAAACGGTGGATTTATACCGTTCCCATCATGACGCCCAAACTGTCTTCGTATTGGCTGTATTTTGTGACCTCAACCTCGTATAAATTGGCTTCGGCATTGGTAAGCAGCATGAAAGTAGAAGTGATTTGCAGCGACAATCGAATCAATGATTTACTGCAAGTAACGCCCATGACTTATGAGCAAGCCCTCTCGCGAGCCTTGATAAAAATCAACAAAGACGACATCCCGTCGAGCTGGAAAGATGCGATGATTAGCGGGCGCTTCAAAGGAAGTTTGATGGATTATCGTAAAGTACCCAAAAAAGACTGTTTTATAGACCGTCGCAAAATGGAAATTGAAAACCGTGATTTTACCATCGAAAGAATTTGGTCTATTGGTGGAGAAACTGGCTGGTATTACGGCGATTGGCTATGGAGTTTGCGTGGTTTTATCGATAAATTGTACGGTGGCGTGGGTTCCCGCAGAGGAAGAACCAACAAACACGATATTCATTCCGGAGATGCATTGGATTTTTGGCGTGTTTTATATGCCAATAAAGAAGAAGGCAAACTTATTTTGTATGCCGAAATGAAATTACCCGGAGAAGCCTGGCTTGAATTCAAAATCATCAACAATACTTTATACCAGGCAGCAACGTTCAGACCCAAAGGCGTTTGGGGTAAATTATACTGGTATTCCGTTTTGCCATTTCATGGTTTTATTTTTAAAGGGATGTTGGAAAAACTGATTAAATAATTCTACTACTTTCTATTTGGCTAAAGCCAACTCTTTTTAAATCTGAACTGAAGAAAAATTGAACTCCTTTAGAAAAGTAAAATTTAGCACATAGAAACATAGAAAAAAAGAGTTTGATAGACCAATTCTTGGTTTCATAAAGCTATGTTTCACTATCAAAAAGTAAAACACTTAATAAAAACTATGTTTCTATCTGTTTAAAAAATCTGAACTGAAGAAATATTAAACTCCTTTATAAAAGTAAAATTTAAACACATAGAAACATAGAAAAAAGAGTTTGATAGACCAATTCTTGGTTTCATAAAGCTATGTTTCACTATCAAAAGTGAAACGCTTAATAAAAACTATGTTTCTATGTGTTTAAAAAATCTGAACTTAAGAAAGATTAAACTCCTTTAGAAAAGTAAAATTTTAACACATAGAAACATAGAAAAAAAGAGTTTGATAGACCAATTCTTGGTTTCATAAAGCTATGTTTCAGAGTAAAAGCAGACTGGG
>ERZ1034365.1314-NODE-1314-length-12798-cov-3.143621_pt1 | contig 12798 bp, 15 predicted proteins | sample MGYA00520615_ERZ1034365 | MGnify/ENA primary metagenome ERZ1034365 (study PRJEB33736, sample SAMEA104284505) | Azolla filiculoides | biome: Urban; feature: Water surface; material: Ditch water | place: Netherlands | collected 2015-10-28 | depth 0-0.1 m ... | reverse complement strand
AATACCAGATGCGTTGGCAATCGTTGCAACTAGAAAAGTGAATGCAAAACTCAATTTTTTAATAATCATATTGTTGGGATTTAAATGGATTGTTCATGCAAATTATATTTCTATCGGTTTGCAATAAAAACCTTTAGTCATTTGAGTGGACAACATTGACATCAAAGTCAGAAAAATATTTAATTACTGATAATATAAGTTACGAAATTAAAACTTAACCTATTTTTATTTCGGTAAGTATTGGTAAGAATTTGTTCATATCAAACTTGCGGAAAATTGTCCGCTATCTCCAAATATGAAAGATAGGAATGAAAAAATCGAAAGCGCTTTTAGGTTCTACATTCATCGTATTTGCGATGATTGGCGTAAATCAGGCTTATGCTGGTCAATCCAATGTTCCAGATAACATGCTGGATTTGCTTGATGCCTTAAAAAAATCCCAAGAGGCCGGCTCTAAGCAAGGTCAGCCGCAAAATCCAAATATCTCAGAGGCTTCACGGAGTGGTACTCAGATTCCAAATTTAGCGCCGAATGCGCAACAATTACCGCAAACTCAAAGCAATGACTCTATAAATTTTCCAAAGTAAATTTAACGTTGTACATTTTGAATTAGAAATTAACGCAGACCTTTACTCTATCAAATTGAATCATGACTGATTTTCCTAAAGATATTTACACCGAGCCCCAGCCAATCCATCGCAATACCTTGCTAAATTTAGGCCCTTTGGCCAAAATGGCTGGCATTTGGGAGGGCCTTCGGGGTGTAGACGTTAGGCCCGAATCTGATGGCCCATTCAAGCAATCTTATGTTGAAAGGATAGAGCTTCATCCTATAGACCCCCAAACAAACGGACCGCAGTTATTTTATGGGCTTAGATATCATGTTCATATAACGAAGCCTGGTCAATCTAAGACTTATCATGATCAAGTTGGCTATTGGTTGTGGGAACCAGCTGCAAAAACTATTATCCATACCCTGACTATTCCAAGGGGGCAAACTGCAATGGCATCAGGAACGGCTAATGCAGATGCAAATGCTTTTGAAGTAGTTGCATCACAAGGTAGTGAGACTTATGGTATTTGTTCGGCACCATTTTTGAATCACGCATTCAAAACGGTTGAGTTTCGAATTGCCATCAAGTTTAATGATGATGGAACGTGGAGCTACGATCAAGATACCGTCATGAAAATACTTGGGCAAGAAGCTCTTTTTCATCACAGAGATACAAATACTCTTCACAAGATTGGTGAGCCTATTCTCAATCCAATTATGAGGTGAAGGAAAGATTTAATTTAATTGTTATCGAATAGGTATGTTTTCTGTAATGCAACCAGGACATGTAATTTTTTTAGATGTTTGTTTATATAAAGGGGTGTGAGATGGCGCAAAAGATATCAGGCTTCATTAAGCTTAATGTTCCGGCAGGCAATGTTCGGCCGAATTCTGTGGTCGGGGCTGCATTGGCTTTGCGTCGAATTAATGTGATGGCATTTTGTAGTGCATTTAATAAGCAAACTAAACATCTGAAATTAGGCAGCAGCACTCCAGTTTTAATAACAAGATATGCCGACCAGAGCTTTACATTTAATATCAAGGGCTAGCGTTCCTTAGGCATTCTCACTTGCGTGATGCAACGTCTTTGATGGGTATTTAATGCGCAATTGAGCATATTTGCAAGATATCAACATAGGTTGGCGTACCTCTAGCTGAGCCAGATTCGATTGCCCGCATGACTATTAATTACCTTTCCCTTCTAACTCTTTCCGTGTAAGAATTTTGATATATGACGATTAATAAAACAATTGCGATTTCTGACTACCTGGCGAGGCGATTTAGGGAGTTGGGGGTTGAGCAGGGATTTGGGATTGTTGGTGATTACGCATTAAAGCTCTACGATCGGCTCCATCTATCTAAGTTTCCTATCTTGGTTACTGCTGATGAACAAGGCGCTGCCTTTGCTGCAGAAGCTTATGCACGTTTACGCGGTTTTGGTGTATGTGTTGTAACTTATTCGGTTGGCGGTTTTAAGGTTGTTAATGCTACAGCTGGCGCTTGGGCAGAGCATGTCCCTCTTCTGATTATTAGTGGTGCCCCTGGATTAGGGGAGCGAAAAAATGACCCGCTGATTCACCATCGGGTAAAGAATTTCAATACCCAACTAGAGGTGTTCAAAGATATAACCGTTGCCCAAGCTGTTTTATCCAATCCATTAACTATTACCCAGGAAATTGACCGAGTGCTGTCTGAAATGATCTCATCTCAGCGCCCTGGGTATATAGAAATTCCTCGGGATATGGTTGATGTGCAGGTTCTAGACCGACAGGAGAAATTAAGCATTGATTTACCAAGGGTTGATCAAAAGCGGTTAGATCTGGCAGTCGCTGAAACCTTAAAGCTGTTAGAAAATACAGGCGATGCGGTTGCTGTAGCAGGAGTTATGGCTGTGCGTAGAGGGCTTGATAAGGAGTTATTCACTTTTATGGAGTCTTTTGGGATCCCCATGGCTACAACCTCCTTATCTAAGGGCGTCATTCCTGAAGATCATCCTCTCTCACTGGGGGTGTATATGGGCGCCGTAAGTTCTGAGAAAACAGTCAGAAAGGTTGAAAGTGCAAGGCCACTCATTTCATTTGGCGTTGAATATGCCGATCTTGTAATGGGTGGCTTTACAGACCAACTTGATCGCGGGAGTGTAGTCGAATGCACTGATACTGAAATAAATATTGGATATCGTACATATAGGAATGTTCCGCTTTGGGCATTTCTGCCCGCGTTAATTAAGGCTGCCGAATTAGCTGGCTTTAACGAGAGAGGATTTTCTGATCGTACGAGTTTTGATTTCAAGCCAAAAAATGCTGAGAAATTGGTTGTTGAGAGAATTGTTGAATCGTTGTCGGCGTTTATGACTGACAAGATACGGTTGGTGGTTGACCCTGGAGATTGCTTATTCGGTTCCGTGGATCTTCCTGCGCAATCCTTAATGCTGGCCAGCGCTTACTATGCGTCTATGGGGTATGCAATTCCTGCTGCATTGGGTGCTGGTATTGCTGATCCAACACGCAGGCCTCTTGTACTAGTTGGGGATGGAGCATTTTTAATGACCGGCCTAGAAATGCTTAGCGCCGTCTTTCACGGGGTTAAACCTATCGTCATTGTGGTTGACAATGCTGGGTATGGTACGCAAAGACCAATGGCTGATGGCCCGTTTAATGATATTCCGCTACTTCGTTCAGAGGAGCTTCCTAAAGCCTTTGGCTTGGGAAGCGGAGTTCTATGTGAAACTGAGGATGAATTTAATGCGGCATTAATTGAAGCTATGGCCACTGATGATCTTTTTATTATCCGAGCCCGTGTTCCGGGGGATAAATTTAGCCCTGGATTGGTTCGCTTAACTGCAGCTTTAAAAAAGAGGATTTAGATCAATTTAAACATGTGCGGAAATATTTATTTCAATCGAAATATGCTTAATCCATATAGAAAGTCTCAATAGAAGATAGTTATGCAACCGATACTTACAAGCCTAATTTTTTTTGTATTAACGTTTTGTGGAGCGATGTTTGGTCTTTACGTATCTCGCAGGGTTCCGAAAAACTTTTTAGACGATGATTCACGACGCTCTATTGGCCTGACCCTAGGTCTAATTTCTTCAATTGCGGCACTAATATTGGGCTTGGTCACCGCATCTGCAAAAACTTCGTTTGATGACATGGATCGGGCAGTAAGAACCTCAGAGATCCAATTGCTGACCCTGAATCGTATTTTGGGTCAGTATGGGTCTGAAACTAAGCAGATGAGACTGGAGTGGAGGGCTGTGATGGGGCACGCACTCGAGGAAAAAATTATAAAGGGGAAGGCGGAAGAGGAGGTTATTCAATCTTCTCTTTTCACAGGCATTGAGACATTGGTTGATAGGGTTCGAAACCTAACGCCAACCGATAGATATCATCAAATACTTTACGAGCAGGCATTAGGCGTTGGAGAGGACTTGCTCGAGTCAAGATGGTTTGCCTTGAACAATGTTGGCGCGTCAATTCCGCCGCTCTTTTTAATTATTTTGTTAATTTGGATGGTGGTAATTTTTTGGGGTTTTGGATTGATCTCTCCCTTAAACAATATGGTGATCTTGATGTTCCTCGTGGGGTCCTTTTCAATGGCATCTGTAATATTTTTGATTATGGAGCTAGAAGGTGCATTTGACGGCCTAATCTATTTGTCATCTCACTCCTGGAATCTGACATACAAATTAATGAGTGCGCCTTAATATTCGTTATGGGTTTTAGTTTGGATCTTTTTCGCTCGATTATTTTATTGGCATATTGGTGTTGAGGCTAAGGTTTTATCATCCAGCGCTTTATTGAGTCTTGCCCTTTCTATTGCTTGGTTTACTTCTCTTGATAGCACGTACTTATCCTTGTAAGGAATGAATTGTAGCGGCACAATTCTTCGATCCTCCGGGCCCCTTGAGCCATCAACGACAATCAGACTAAATCGTGGTTCTTGACTATATTTTTTTAACAAAGCATCCATTACTAGCCTCGAGTTAATATGGCTTGCAACGTGATAAGGGCAGCCTACAGTTCTTCCGGTTTTCTGTGCTCTTGGAATTACCCCATTGATGAATGCATCTAGGGGATCTCGGTAGACGTAGATGATGGTGGTAACCCTTCCACTTGCAAGTACCTGATCTATAAAAAGGGTTGAATAATAATCATTACTCATGGTGGTGTCGTAAATAATCGGAATTTGGTCGCGTATTAAGGGCTCAAGCATTCTTAAATTGCTGGTCTTACCAGAGCCAGTGCCTCCACCCGAAAAGATTACCCGTTCATTCGGTTGAGCAGGAGCAGCTAATCTTTCCTCATAAATTCGATTGATAAATTCTTGTGCTGATGTTCGCAAGATCTCAGCAAGTGCTGGGTTTTCGAGGTACTCTGGCGATAGTTCCAAAGCTTCATCAGATCCAAGAAGGCGACCATCAAAAGTATTTGGTAGTGCGCTGTACTCTGCTACAGATTCTGTGTAGCGCTGCAAAACTTTTTCTGCATAGCTATTCTGGGCTGAATTAGACTGTGCGCAGGCAACTGATACGCCTAAAAAGGAAAATATTAATAATTTATATTTTGAAGTGATCATAAGTTAGTAACTAACATGTACGACGTAACGAGATTCAAATGAATTTACCAAGTTACATTCTCTGGATTGGAGCTTGTAATCAAATATCTGATAGTGCTTAATTTGCGTTATCGCTATGTATAAAAAATTACTGCTCTAGTATCTCGACTTTCCCAGTATTAAGGTCATAAATTCCCCCAATGATTTTAAGTACCCCATCTTTAATCCGGGTAGTTAGGATTGGAGGTGCATTTCTTAGGAGTTGAACGTTATGAATAACATTTCTTTCAACCGCCTTACGAGCCCATTTCTTGGCATCTTCGTCGTGAGCCTGTTCGATTACTGGATTAAGTGCTGTAAGAATTGTGTCAATGTGGCCAGGGAATTCTATGTGAGTTGATTTAGCCTTAATAGCAGCATTAATAGCGCCGCAATTGCTGTGTCCAAGCACCATGATTACTGATGCACCTAATACATTGGTGCCATATTCCAAGCTGGCAATAATTTCAGGGGTAACAAAGTTGCCTGCCACTCTCGTAACAAATAGATGTCCATGACTCTCATCGAATGCATGTTCGGGGCTAACCCTGGAATCTGCGCAACCCAAAATGCATGCATATGGATTCTGATCGTTCGCCATGCATGAGCTTTGATGTTGAAAGGAGTCTGGTTCATCGATACCGTCTACGAATCGTTTATTTCCTTCTTTTAATAACTGAATTGCAATGCTGGGGCTAATAATATTCATATATAAGTGCCAACAATATTTTAAGTTTTTGCATTTTGAGTGTAATTTATTGAAATATTATTTTGGAATAGATTTTTATAAAGATATGCTCAAATTTTAGCAATAGAGCGAATTTACAATGGAATTAAACGACCACAATAACCCGGTTTTCTCGTCATTTCGTTATTACCTGAAGCATGGTTATCTAAGAGAGCTGCGCACCTAGAAATGGATAATTGAATATTATTTGGTTGTGGTGATATTGGCTGTATTGTTTTTGTCGTTTTTGGTTTACTCTTTTTATGTCTTCCCGCCCAAAAATACAACAATTGCCGCCGGACAGATTGGTTCAACAACCCAGAAGATGGCCAATTCATTACAAAAATATTTCGCCGAACAAGGATTGACTTTGAATGTTGTGTCGGGTGAGGGGCAGGTCAAGGGATTGGCTAAGCTTGTTGCTGAGTCATCTCCTGTAAATGTAAGTTTTTATATACCCGCTTGCTATAAAATTATTAAACTTAAGACCATTCTCCTCGGAAAAGATAAAAAATGATAGTTTTGGATACTTAAGGTATTTAAAAAATTGATGGTTTGCGCTCAAATTCTGCGCTGGAACTTGAGGTCATTATGAATCGCCTAGATGAATTATTGAATAAAGTTTTAACATTGTGGGGAAGTGACAATGATGCTAAGGATTACATTGAACTTGTGTTATTGGTGCATCAGGTAAAAGCTGATTTAGAAGAAAGGCTTCGGTAACTGAGATAGTTTTTCAAACTTTTAAACTAATAAAAACCAGGCTATAGAAGGCAAAATATGTTTCGTTACGAGAATTTTTTTACCAACGCAAAACGATATATTGATCGGTATAAGAAAAGAGAGATATTTTCTTGGTACAAACTTTTTCGCTATTACATTGTTTTTGTGCCTTTTATGATTGTTGGCTTGGTTGCCTTATTTATTTACATTAAGCCAGTAACACCAAAAGTTGCCTATCTGGCAATTGGACAAGCTGGCTCTTCGTATGGAGTAATGGCTGATAAGTTCAAGGTAGCTTTTGCTAAATTTGGCCTTGATCTACAGCTAGTGGAGACGGATGGTCTTTCCGAAGGTTTGCGAGCATTAGATGACCCAAATTCTCAGGTCAATGCCAGTTTTATCACTGCGGGAATTGCTACATCGGAAAACCTTACCAATTTAGTTTCTCTTGGCAGTATTCAGTACGCGCCAATATGGATATTTTACAAGGGTAAGCCTGTAACCGTTGACGATCCATTTAAATACTTTGCAGGAAAGAAAATCTCGATTGGGCTGCATGACACGATGGCCAATAAGTTATTCCGCAAAATCCTTAGCGCAAATAACTCAAATACGCATGAAAATCAGAAGTTCATCGAGTTACCTCACTTGGAATCTGCTGAAGGTTTGAAGGGGGGGTCTCTTGATGCCGCTTTTATTGTTGATAGCTATAGCGCACCCGTCATCCAAAAATTACTTAGCGATCCCGAAATTCGCGTTATGAGCTTCAACCTGGCTGATGCGTACGTTAGGAAGTTTCCCTTCTTACAAAAGGTAACTATTCCCAGAGGTGCTTTAAATTTAGAATCGGTACGGCCAGGCCAAGAAATCACTTTGCTTGCTTCCACAACGAATTTGCTAATTGAAAAGAAGACTCATCCTGCAATTCAATGGGCTTTTATGTTAGCTGCAAGCGATGTTGGAAAATCTTCAGAGGACTTCTTCTCTAAAGCAGGCACCTTTCCAAAGTACTTGGATCTGAGTTTTCCATTAAGCCCTGTGGCTAATCGCTTTTATACACAAGGGGTCCCAGTTGTATTTCAGTATTTTCCGCTATGGCTCGGAAGTATTGCAGATGAAATGTGGGTTCTTGTTCTGGCGTTTATTGCTCTTATATACCCCCTGTATAAATGGATTATGGGAGTGAGGTCTTACCCGTCTACGTTTTTTATGCAAAGACTTTTTATTGACTTGCGTGATATGGATGAGGATCTTGCCAAAGTACAATCAAAAGAAGATGCGCAAAAGTTGATTAATGAATTAGATGAATTAAGCATTCAATGCTCTTCCATTTGGCTAAGTGAGACTGAAGCTAGGTTCTATTTCAATTTAAAAACCTCGATCTTGGCAATCAGAAAATCATTGGAGGCAAAAATTGCATCCTTTGATGCTCTTGATTAGGTATTAACTTCTACTGCAGGGTTTTGATGAATACAGATTTGGTTAAGGTTGTTAGGGCGGCATACTTTGCCGGTGAAAAGCACAGCAAGCAACGCCGCGGAGATCTTGAGGAAACTCCCTACATAAATCATCCCCTTGAGTTGGCGTCAATTTTGGTTGATGAAGGTCAAATTGATAGTGTGGATGTGATTTGCGCGGCTTTATTGCACGATACGATTGAAGATACCGATACATCTATTGAAGAGCTTATTTCTCAATTCGGCCCCAAGATAGGGGGGATTGTTGCTGAGGTATCGAATAATATGAACTTGGACTCGGCATCTAGAAAGGTACAAGAGCTAGCATGCATTCCGAATCTATCAATAGAGGCCAAGCTTGTAAAGCTGGCGGATAAAATTGCAAATATCAGAGATGTATCTACTATGCCGCCAGTTGGTTGGACGCTTGATAAAAAGAAAAGCTATTTTGATTTTGCTTTGGAAGTTGCCAAAAGTGCTAAAGATGCATCACCAAGGTTGTTTGAGGTATTTGTAAACGATTACCAACATCTTAAGATTGATTAATTAGGCTCTTGTTTACTTTCAATTTTTATCTTTACAGATGATCTTTCGGTAACAAGAAATAATAGTGCCGCCAAAAGAAAGAATATTCCGATTCCAATTTGCAGGATAATTTTTTCAGCTAACATGGACTCAGTGTCAATAAATGACTTGAGCAAATGTACTGAAGCAATTGTTATGATGGATAGAGCAAGCTTCAGTTTTAGAGTTCCCGAATTGATATGTGAGAGCCATTCCGGTTCATCGGGATGGTCCTCTAAATTTAGCCTGGATACAAATGTTTCGTAGCCCCCAACAATCACCATAATAATTAGGTTGGCTATCATCACTACATCTATCAAGTCCAGAGCATTTAGAACAATGAACTTCTCATTTGTTCTATTGATGAGTGCAACATCTATTAACTCCCAAAGTTGAATCATAAACTCGCATACGTAAATCCCAAGGGCAACAATTAGACCGAGATACATTGGAACCTGAAGCCATCTCGATGAGAACATGAGAGACTCCATGGCATTTCTAGGGATTTTGTTGGGATTTGCCATATAAATGGTTGTTTGGTTAGCGGACGATAACAGCTGGTGACGGTGGAATCGAGCCTGGAACCTTGGATATCGTTAGAATCGTAGACAGGTATTCCATGACCACCTTAGAGTAGGAGTCATCTTCATCGGCGATTGAGTAATTGACTCCCTTGTAAATAACACTAGCAGCCATTTTCCCATCGTTTCTATCTTTGTATACCTTGAATAATGGGGAGGGGGCTTGGTAACTCGGGTAGTAATTGCCCAATCCTGATTTTGAGGGTTTGATCATTAATATCCTGGATGGATCTTGATGCTGTACCAGCATGACGCTACCCAGGTAATCGAATACGTTTCCAGCGGATCTAATATTAATTACTAAATTCATGTCTCTTAGTTTTTGCCCATCCGTTAGTTTTGATACAGATGCACTTGGAGCATTGGCTTGCAATAAATCATTTTTTGAAGAGTTTGCGCAGTAAGCGCTCTCGCTAAATAGGTCGCCAAATATATTCTTGGCACTGAATTTATTCATGCACATCTCACTTTTGCTCTCGATCTTCACAAGTTGAAAGCTGGCTTTCCCATTCTTCTCATTTTTATCTATCCCAAAGCTACCATTTGCAATATTGTTGATAATTGCATCGCTCCAGGATTTGGAGTAGGAGTTAAATTCTGCCTCAGACATACGGTTGGAAATGGGGATTTTTTTTGATCTTCTTTCAGCGCGTAAGCCCGACTCAATTAATAATAGCAATGCATCTTGAAATTTTTCATGACTTGGGTCCATTGGATCATTTATTAAATGCACAACTTGATTTCCATCCTGACTTCTTAGTTGAATGGATTCAATCAGTAGACTATATTCGACAGTTTTTGGCCTCAATCTCTCGGTGCCCTTGAGTTCAACAAAATCGATTGGAATATCCTTGAGAAATGCCATCATGAATGAGCTGTTATCGAGGGAGGACTGGGTGAAAGTAAAGCTATTGTTAAGCGACATTCCAACAGTGCCTGTACTCATGGAAGAGTCTTGCATATTTCCAGCAGAATAGAATCCCAAGAAAGAGGATGGGTTTGCACTTACAAGACTTGTCGAAAGTCCAGCCAGTGTTGTGATGCTGCCAGAGCCAACTACAGACGGGATGTCTAAAAAACTCAGAGGCATATTATTGGCCGATCTGACTACATTTAATAAAATATTGTCATTGCTATATTGTTCTATTACCTCCCTATAGGAGGCAGACATTTCTTTAAAGCTTGCAGAGCGGGTAGAAGAACATCCCGCGATTATTCCTGCGAGTAATATTGGCAATAACTTTTGAAGATTCAAGTGATACTCCGGTGGTTGCTGGCTAATCGATATATCTATATTATTATAAAAATTGCCAGTTAATCTGGCAATTTTTATTAGTCCATGCGTATTGAATATACTAAAGATGATCTTTTTTTCGAAGCCCCTTTAAATTTGTAGCGGGCAGCTGGATTATTATTTTTCTTAGGCAGGTCAATTGAGCTTAAAACCACCTCATCACCAAAGCAGCCTTTGATATCAATTGCGCAGTTTCGATAAATTTCAAAAAAACTAGACCCATCATCCACTTCAAAATCGAATATTTCCCTATCAGCTTTATCGTTTTTGCTTACATCAACAATTAAACTTTTGTGAACCTCTACACGACTACTGCTTAAGTTTAGGCCATCCTCAGTTGGGTTGATGATTTCAATTCGATCAAACTTTACATGTGAGTTGGTGACATCAAGTCCATCATCGGCGGAGTAAAGACTTCTAATTCGCTTAACTTCCCATTCATCTTTTCCCACCCCAAGAATTGAAATTCCATCAATATCGTCACCAATGTTTAAATTTTTCCCTGATTTTTTACTGGTATAGCTATCATGCCTCCCAAGATAGTGGGTTGTAATGGTACTTGCGTTGAAGCTTGAGAATGGATTTTTTCTATTTACTTTTACAGATAATCCATCCTTTGCCGCATCCTGAAAATTACCCATAAACCAAATTCCGCCATTATCAGCATGCTTGATCGGTTTACATTCTTCAGAGGCTGCCTTTATGGTTAATCTTTTTGCCTTCAGTATTGATCCTTGGTCAAAAATTAGGGCCGATCTACGGATTTTTGATTTTGGTTTTACACCATTTGAAATAAGAATGGTTGTTTGATCTTCCGCAGTTAGTTTTATGCCTTTTGCGACATGGACCTCTGCATCAACCACATAAATTTTGCCTGACCTCAGCATGAGATCTCGATTTATATCTTTATTAATAATTACTAGCGGCTTAGCCATAATTTTATTGATCCTTTTAGTCGATATATCTAATGTTTAGGGTTTTCTGGCCGTTTTCTTTGCCGACTTTTTAGCAACTGTAGAACGGGCAGCTTTCTTTGCAACTAATTTTTTAAATGCCGGCTCAGAATTTTGAGCGGTGTTTAATTCCAAATTACCTTTTCGGAAATTAATCTTTCTCAATGTTTTTTATTTAAATCCGATTCCGCCTCTGGGTCAGCAGCGGAAGCTTTTTTTCCCTTTTGCGGATCCTCCTATGATTTCGGTATTATTTTCTCTCATACCCCATTCTTCGGCATCAATAGCCTCATCAAAGCCCATCATAATGACGTCACCTATGTGGACATGTACAGTGATCTTGCCATCTGCATTTTTTCCGAACCCAGCCTTTGTGCTCCTGGAGATGGCTTCGGTTATGGCGGCTGTGGCTTTAATTGCTAAATCAGTTTTACCATCACTTTGAGATGATTTTTTGGTAACTCTTTTGGCAGCTGTTCTTGTGGATCTCATTAATGCTCCTTTGGTTCATTGTTTTGCGATTGAAGTGTTGCTTGATATTTGGAATACTTTAAGAGTAAATAACCTCGGGTCCAGGTAAGGATCTTTCCAGTCTTGCATTTATTTGGAAGTGCGCAAATCATTTTTTTCGGATTCTTCGCAATGAGACCAAGTCTGCCGTATAAAAGGCTATTTACATAGGTTGCATTTGCACACTGCGCTTGCGTGTACTCATTCTCTGAAATATCAATAAAGTTTTGAATATTTAAACTTTTGGAGTTAATTAGCTCTTTGAGTTTTTCGGGAGATTCTTCGATATCCCAAAATTTCAAGGCATGATATATCCCGTCTATACCAACAAACTCTACTTCCTCATTCTCTAATTTTGGAAGGGGGGTAGACGTATGAATTTCTTCTATTACAGATTCATATCCATCATTGCATGTTTGATATTGATAGTTTCCATCAGACTTAAGGCTTAGCGTACCAAAGCCGTCGAGTGCATCACCGAAGTCGTTTTTGGCCATGAACCCTGGTGGGAAGCACGCTGCAGATATTTCTGGGCCAAGACTTGAACGCATTTTTTTTCTGGCATCATCTTGCCCAAGGCCAAGATAGGTTTTGCAAAAAACATTAAATTGACGATTATTAATCTCAACGCAATAGATATCGTTTTTTGAATTTGATGCATCAATTGATGGGAAGCTTAGCTGTAAGGATGAGCCCCCAACTTCGATAATTCCTAATGGCGTTCCTCCATCATTAAAAATATCTCTATACACATCATTTAAATTTACCCAAGTCCATATTCCTTCTTCGCTGCTCCCATGCGATGTGCGAATATCTCCAACTTTATAGCCGTCTTGA
>ERZ1034365.1313-NODE-1313-length-12801-cov-2.785995_pt1 | contig 12801 bp, 17 predicted proteins | sample MGYA00520615_ERZ1034365 | MGnify/ENA primary metagenome ERZ1034365 (study PRJEB33736, sample SAMEA104284505) | Azolla filiculoides | biome: Urban; feature: Water surface; material: Ditch water | place: Netherlands | collected 2015-10-28 | depth 0-0.1 m ... | reverse complement strand
GGTCATCAAAAATCGTCTTGCAACGTACATAAGTCTGTGCGTCACTGAGCATCATTTCTAGATATAACTTCTGAATATCATATCCATAATCTGCGTTTTGTCGGGTTGCTGTGTTTGATGTTGTCATATTTTCCTTATCTAAATACCTTTACTCGATACCGAGATTCCCACCTGTCTGCGTCTTCATGTGTATTAACAATCGGTTCCCCTTTTATATTCAAACTAGTGTTAACTAACATCGGGCATCCGGTTTTCTCGTACCAAATTTCTAATAACTTTCTAAATGCCGGGTTGTCTTCTTCTGTAACTGTTTGAACTCGACTAGTTCCGTCAACATGCACTATTCCAGGATATAATTCCGGACTCTTACATTTTACTGCATATTGCATGTAAGGAGTAAATGTAGTGGGCATCTCAAATATATCTTTTGCAAATTCTGCCAGCACAGACGGTGCAAATGGTCTAAAAGGTTCGCGCTTCTTTACTCGATTAAGCCTATCTTTTACATCAGGTAACCTCGGATCTGCTAGCAAACTTCTATTGCCTAATGAGCGCGGACCAAATTCTGCAGAGCCTCTTGCTAAACCGCAGATGCCGTTTTGTAATATAAAATTAGCAATATCTTCATTAGAATCACGATAACCCATATCGTAACCAAGATATGCGCCAGGCCACATAATATGTTCGTTCCAATGTGCAAGAACTGCTCCAACACTAGATCCTGCATCGCCCGGGTTTGGCATAATCCATACGTTTTTAAATAGCTTGTATGCAAGATGATTTGCAACACAATTTAATGCACAGCCGCCCATTAGTACTAGATTATCTGAGTTAACTTTTACTTTTGCTTTACGTAAAGTTACAAAAAATAACTCTTCATAAACCGATTGTACTGCTGCTGCAATATCATATAAATCTTGTTGAGAAGTTAACTCGGGTCTCCAGTCAGGACACCCACGATGTAAATTTTGTTTAAATTTAATAGTAGTACCGCGCAAGTCAATAAAATCATCCATAATTGCTTTGTGCAAGCGGGCAGGATCACCTAATGCAGACATACCCATTAAAATGTATTCTTCTTCGTTGGGTTTTAAACCAACACGTTTAGTCATTGCCGAATACCATAGTCCTATGGAATGCGGGTATGTCATACTATACTTGTTAGTAAGAGTATTACCTTTAGCATCCCATATAGTAAGTGTATCAAACTCGCCAATGGCATCTATAACTACCACACATGCTTCTCTGAACGATGAGGTATAATACCCTGCTGCTGCATGACTTTTATGATGACTTACATACGAAATAGGGGCAGTGATTCCGTAACTCAACAAGTAACTCTTAACATTGTTTTCTTTTAATGTGTTACCTTGTCCTGCATAAAATTGCCGCATTGTTTTAATAAGAGGATGTTCATACCATACAACTGAATCAGGTTCTCCGTACGTATCTTTTAACTGCTGAACCATGCCCGTTGTTAAGTGCGAATCATTCTTTGTGCGACTATAACGCTCAGAATGACTAGCATACACCAGCTGTTTATCTTCAAATACTGCTATAGATGCATCGTGGCTATTTGCTGAAATTCCCCAAGTCTTCATTTGTAAATAAACGGATCCCGTTCCCGTAATGCTTTAATTCTGCGCTTAGAAGCTACATTTGCTCTCCATACTCTCCATGGAGTTAATAACCAATTTATAAAATTCATAACTCTTCCTTTTTAAACCATGCTCTTTCTAGTAACTGTATTTTTAACGGATTTGTGTGGATATTATTTACGATATTCCACAATGTATATAATCGCCCTTGCTTCTTAACAGCATCATTAATATCCTTTACATCAGAAGGCCAATCAGGAAAACTTACACCCCAATTGAATGCAACTGCTTGTTCGACCATCTTTTTTCCGGCCTCATCTTTGTCAGGTATTACTATTACTTGCTTCTGTAATTGATTAATAAGTATCCGTTGCCCAGGTCCTACTTCATTACTCATAACTGCAACAGCATCAATACTTATCGCATCGATAGGTCCTTCGCAAACAAAAACATACTTCCTGTTATGCGATTGTCTATCTAAATTAAACACATACCCTGGTTGTTGCTCGCTTATATACTTAGGCTTACCATCACGTACCATACGTGCAGTATATCCAACTATTCGATTTCTATAAGTAAATGGAATAATTAATCTGTTTTGAAAACCTTGTTCATCAGTCCATTGCCAATCGAAATCATCTACATAAAATGCACGATTTGACAAATACTCTAATACAGGCAGTATTTCATTTGGCAAATCTGTTTCAATCCACTGAGATATAGGCATTGCTCCTAACGGCAGCTTTCTATCTGAGAACGTTGGGATAAGACTCTTGATAGGATCGGATTCAATGTCTTCTTTGGAACGTAAGGCGTCAAAAGCACACTTACTTATAATGTCGTCAGGAACACTTAACCAGTGAAGAAGTTTTTTGAACTTAGGTCCAAGTGCCCAACCGATTTGCCATGTTGCTTTAAATCCACAATTGAAGCAATGATAGCTAACGCTGTCATCCGTTACTATCATGCCTCCGCGATTGCGTTTATCTTGACTGTTTCCGTTATGGATACAACATACTGCGTTAAAGCTCATCCACCCGCTAGGAGTGCGTTTGTGCTTCGGTGGTAAGTATGCTTGTACTGTATCTATGATTATGCTCATAGATACATTTTACATTCTTACAGTGATCCTGTCAATTTTTCCGGTAGTATTTAAGTCAGGAGTGTATGTTACACGCAACCAACCTACGTTGTTTGTATAATCCGTAACTTCGTGGTATGTTTTAGTAAGAGATGTTGTAGCTGAAGTAACAGCGAAAGACTCGACTGTGCGCCATACAGAACCGTTACTAATCACTTGATCGTTTGATAATTGAACATCAATATTACCATCGAGTGCAGCTAATGCAAAATCTAAACCAATTGTAGTAGTGTCGTTTATATCGTTTAATGGTTTCACTTCTACGGATTCGCTTATATACGTCCTCGAAACTGCATTAGGGTTATTGTCATTTACTCTGAATAAGAATGTGTCAATTACTTGCGGCTTTGGTGTTTTTGGAAAAACACCGTCGAGTAATTCCATATTGCCAATTGCTCCAAATTGTGTATCTGCGTAAATTGGAGTAAGGATGGTATCGGAATTGACTATATACAACGAGTACTTTAAATACTGCGGCAATAACGAAGTTAAAACATTAGACGGAATAGTTACAGTAGCTATACCCGGTTTATCTATCACAGGCACAACATCAACTGTACAAATTTCTTGATTAGTTTGTTCGGTTATCACGCACTTGATAGTCAATCCAGATATGTCGATTCTTCGTTGCTGAGCATTTTTAAAGTCAAACTCGATAACGTTATCTAGGCCTTGATATATTTTTAATCTTCTTTGATACACTATTCTATACTCCGTTATATGAGAAGCCAAATCAACGACAACCAAAATTCTGTTTGGGTATAAATAACTTGATATTTTTTGCATTGGTGGTTCACTCTACCTTATTGTATTTATGGTAAAACTAAGAGAAAACATACAAGAACAACTTCCGTTTATATCGGTGTTACACTATGGGGATAGTGAATACGTCGGTATAATCATAAACCAGGACCAATACGTTACCAGTTTTTACGATTTGGAGATTATTAGGACGCCCGATGAAAAAGCAGTCTTACTCGAAATTGGAGAGATATGGTGGTGGGAGTCTAATAGGCAAGTACCCATTAATATTTTCTTACGTAAAGAAATAGAACCATATCGATATGCTATTAAGACTTTCAATAGCAAAGACGTTAGGGTAATACTCGGACCAGTCGTAAATATTTCTAATCTATCGTTAAAACGAGTCAAAAGAAAAAATGTACAACTAGTCCGAGCACCAAAGCGTTAATTAGATATGCCTTCGCATATTAAGTTCATCTGAACTACAATAGCAGTTGCATACGCAATTGCGTGACTTTTCTTAAAATAATAGTCGTCACTTTCGGGTTTTACCCACACTTCGCCCAACACTTCCGGCCAAGGTTTCCCTATCAAATGTTTTTTTGCCGGCCGTATTATCGCTAATACTGCTGCTAGCTGCTCTATCGTCACTGGTTGCATTTTTCTGAGAATAGAACCATGTCCGTTTACGTGAAATAGTAGATTGCTGAACTCGTCTTGCTGAAGCAAATCCCATATAGGCTCCTGAGTCATCAATGAAGTCAAATGTGCTTCATCTCGAACACCTTGGTATATATTTACATTTAATAAGTCTACCTTAAAGTATCCTCGAGATTCCGCTTCTTTGTAATCAATACTCGATAAGCCAGTAACAGGATTCGTTGGAATTTTTTGAAAATATACACCAGTGTTATGTGCTGTGGCATCGTTCTTACGAGATGCACGTACATGCTTTAGCACTTGCAATGCTTCGTCTCTATTAAAAAAATCGATGTCAATATCAGCAGACATTAATGCATTACCTTTGATTCAAACAACATTAAGCTTAAATTTTCAGACAGGTACTCTGCATATTTGTCTGCATCACCTTCATTTTCAAATCCTGAAAATTTTACATAGATTTCATTTTCTTCCGTTACTAATACTTCTAGTGCAATATTACCCACTGCACCGTGTTGATCTGTACTCATAATATCCCCGCTTTAACAATTTCTTTTATAAGTTGAACATCAAATGTTTGACTTTTAAACTTCTTGACCCACACTTGCGGATCGATAATACTGCTAATAGATGACAGTTGTTCGTCTCCAAAACTAGTTAACATTTGTTTACCTGTAGGAGAATTTAGGATAACCCACGGACTAACTTTGCCATCTTTAATATCATACACTGCCCGATTTACACTAACATTCGTAAAATATAGATTCCACTGAGTATTATTGTTATCGGCCCAATCTTGCATATGACCCAAGGTGCGTTCTAAGGCAGTCTCCGCAGATTCAGTATGAATTAAATTTAATACATACTTCTCATACAAATCATCCCTGCACCAATGATCTAATTTAACGCCACTACGTACTACAAAATCGATATACTTAGATGGATATAATGGATCAGTGTTACTAACAAATGAACCAAACTTAACGAATGCATTATAATACGGACTTTTAGCAAACTCGTCGTATGTTTTTGTGCCCTTTGCGTGCTGTGTTATCTGATAAAATCTTACAAATGCTTGATAGCCTATCATGACATGCTTTTCTTCTTTAGCAAGATGACGACGTTTTTGTTCACATACGTGAGTCATTAAGGTACTTTCTTTAGTGTACCCGTGCCCACAATATTGACAAGTATAAGGTTTCGTTTTATTCACGTTTAGTAATAGCATTCTTAGAACATTTTAGCAATCTGTTTATCTTCATATCCATGCTGCTTTGCTAGTGCTTTTGCTTCGGCAGTAGTCATCATTGCTGCGAGCATATCTACTTCGTCGACTTTTTTATTTGGATATATGCTTAATAAGAAATTAGCTAATTTATCGTTGCCAGTTTTCTTTTTAAAACCGATCCATTCATGATAGAAAATCTTTCTGCTTTCGTGACTACACATGCACAAAAGTTGCCATAGTAATTTTGGATGTTTTTGCAATAAGTTCCAATTCTTATTATAGAACTCATTTACAGTTAACACAAAATGCTCATGTACTTCTCGCTTTTGCCCTTTAACGTTGCTAACATAGCGATTCAATATAAAGAACTCTGCCTTAAGTGCTTTACGTTGAACTTCATCCATTTCGTCCCATAAGCCGCGATACCCGTCGTCAATTGCTGCCAACTTCTCTTTCAGCTCGATTTTTTCACTCATAATTATTTCCAGTTATGTATATTATAGCACATTTGTTAAACAGAGATGGCGCCTTTGATTGAAAGGAACGTGTGTTCATGTACCGTAATCCATCCGTGACTAACTATCGGTGTTCCTGGACCGGTAATTATTACAGTTCCTTTATACGCCTTACACAACCATATACGTTTGTTAGAATACATACTGCGACGTGGAAAAATTAAAAATGTATTAGTCCACGTCGCACGGTTTAGGAACGATGCAATTACCATTATCCCAAATAATGCATCATCAGATTTTCGATAAGTCAATTAATTCACACTGTCTTGAAATTTCTTTAACTATGTGAGCGCACAACGATTTAGGTTTATCATTAAGTGGTACTGAAAGCAACTGTCCTGACTTCATTTTAGGAAAATACCATTTAACGTCATTATAAAAATTAACGATTTCAATTGGTTTAAATTCTACTCTAAAACTTGATAACGGATTGAAACAAAATGCTTCAAAGCCTCTATCGTTTAAACTAGTAAGTGGTAAAATTTCAATATCACATGAACTCTGTGCATCGCCCACTGCAATGCTCCAGTCTATCGGTAAAGTAACTTCATCGTCACCTATTCGTAGAACCATTGCCGGACTATTAAAGCTCTCGAGGAAAATTAGCGGCATAAAGAAGAAATCTGGATCTTGCGGATTACTGTTATCTAGTACCGAAAATCGCATATTGTCGTCAACCTCATCAGGTAAATTATTTAGATCATATGCTATGTTGTCGAGGGTTAGTATTTTCATATTATTTGTTCCAGTCTACTTTTTCCAAAGTAAATGGATATTTTGCATCCTTGTAAAATTTCTTGCGTTCGGTCAGATGACGTTTTGCGTACTTACATGTAGACGTTATATCCCAGATTTGTACGAAGTCTTTGTCTTCTGCTTTTCTAATGCCGCGCCCGATACTTTGTATAACTCTAACAAAGCTTTTTCCGGGTTCCAGAAGAACCAGATTAAAAATACGGGGGATATTAATACCCACAGCGGCCACACCATAAGTCGCCACAATAATCTTGTTATTAGCTGTTTTAACATCATCGTATTCTTCTTTGCGGTCTTTTGTTTTAACTTCGCCCGATATAAAAACTGCATCAGGTATTTCATTGATCAAAAACTTACCAGAGTCAATTCGATTAACTAAGACTAAGGTATTGCCTGTTTCCGATATTTTTTGTATTAGTTTAGACATATATATCATTCGATCTTCGTCTGTAACTAGATACTTCAATTCGTCAGAATATACTTTAAATTCTGGTAAATCTATTAGTTGTAATATGTTTACATGACAACTAGATAACACGCCTTTTTCTTGTAATTCGTGCGCTTTAATGCCGCCTACAACTGGACCGATGCTAGCATAAATGCTTTCGGCTTCGAATTCTTCTTTCGGTACTGTACCCGTTAATCCCCAGCGAATGCAAGCATTGCTAAGATTTTGAGTAAGCAGATTTTTCAATACTTCGGCTTTTGCCATGTGTACTTCATCGACAATCACTGTCTTAACACCGTCGAGGAATTCAGCTAATGTCAATATATCTTGTTCGTGATTTTTAGATTTTTTATCTAGTATGTTCAACGACTGCCACGTACAAATCGTATGAGTTTTGCCTAAATCTTTTCGATCTCCATAATATACCCCTACATCAAGGCCTACATTAACGAAATCTTCTTCAGTTTGCTCTACCAACGATTTATTTGGAACAATCGTAATTGTTCGGCCAAGCGGCTCGCATAACTGAGATAACGTAGCGGTCGTAATTGTCTTACCGGCACCGGTAGCAATTTCTTGAAGTGCTTGTGGATTTTTTAAAAAGGTGTTAATTGCATCAACTTGATAGTCGCGCAGCATTACGGGTTGGCCTTCCATTAAATGCCCTTTAGGCCACACTACCCCTTGATCTGCCCAATACGTTTCTGTAACTTCTACAAAGTTTAAATTTATCGGATTACGCAAATCGCTAATTTCTGCAACTTCGACTCCAACTGAATCTAGTATGCTTAGGATTTTTGGAAGTTGATTAAGATAGCCGTTACCGCCTAATCCAAACAACGTCACCGTTCCGTCCCATCGCCCTAACTTATATGCCGGGTGATACTTTGCATACGGAATCTCGTACTTAAATGCATTTGCAAGTTTTCGTCTTACTTCAACTGGTAATCCGTCTACTTTAATGTTTACTTCATCTTGTATTACTAACTTACACGATTTCATCTATTATTCCGCTTATTGGTGCATGTTTATTGTAGTGTATAATCAGATCCACTGCATCACAATACGCACTTGTTTTGTTATTTTTAAAATTATTTGCAAATGATATCACCGAACGAGGATACCACTTAGTTTTGAACAGGAACTTGGGCAATTGGTTTGACGAAATGCCAACAATGCCTGTAGTAGCATCTAGATGCTGGTTCAACCCGTTATCTTTAATGAATGCATTAAATTGATCAGTTGGTCCGTTGTTGGCAGTTTTTTCAAATCTAAAATATATACCAGTTGCTTCCGAAGGACATACTGCTTTGGCTGCTGCTGCAAATTTAGTAAGATATGATAAGCTTTCCTCTACATTATGTTGATTAAACACAAGCATTACTGGAAATCTATCCAATTCTTTAATAGTCTGTAACACTTCTGTTAGAGGAGTTATTTGATCATTAATATAGATGCGTGATGTAGCTCTGCTAGCAATTTTATCTTTGATAGAGTTTTGTTCCGGCTTCTGCTTTACCTTATACTGATATCGATGCTGTCTATCAGCTAACATAACTATATCATCGGTATTAATTTCTGTACTTACTGCATGTTTAAGCCCGTCGATACAGTTTTCAAATATATCTAGATCCTTAGATGTAGATATAATCGATGTTATTTCATTATAGTATGCCAGCAATGATTCGTCGATATCAAATTTTTCCGACTTTATTGCAGTCAAAACTGTATATATGTTACGCTCCGTTAATGTAAAGCTATGGATTTTATCCACTACTAACATCTGTCCGTCAATCTTCTTATTCAAATCTGTTAATATAGATTTGATCCGCTTATTAAATGTGAACTCAACAGCAAACGAAGAAGTTGCCGGATTTAAAGTAACTCGCCTAATTTGAGTTATCTTTCTAAAAGAGTGAGACCATGTCGGTTCGCTAACATCCACTTGTATATACTCCGAGTTTTCCGTGAGAATTTTCACTAAAAGTGACGCTTGGTTTTCCGTTAAAAACACTCCGGATTTAATCTGTCTTGCTAGGCTATTTAGAATGCGTTTGTCTCGAACAGGAACTTCACTGCGAAGTTTGTCTATACCTGCGGTATATAACTCGACTAAAGTTGAATCTATTGTACTCATATTACTATTATAACGGACTTCTATTACAAAGTCAACTAAGTTGAAATAAAAAAGGCAATATCGAAATATTGCCTTTTGACTAGTTACATGTTGTTATCAGAGTGTAGCATCTTCCATGCCTGCTACCCGAAGTTTAACAATATTTGTTATTTGCCACTGTTTTTGATCAAGTGCTTTAGTGATACCGAGCCATTTATTACGCAATAGTGCAAATTCGTTGATAATTTTTTCAAAATCAACAACATCAGATTCGCCTTCTACGTATTTTTCACAATCTCGAGAACTTAACGCACGTTGATAATGTTCAAGGTATTTACGAAAATGCTGACTTTTTAATCTTCTAAGTTCTATATTCAAATATTCTAAGATAGCTTCAATTTCTTGAAGCTGACTAAATCGTTGTTCGACAATACCTGGCATTGCTGCGGCAGCACGTTCTACGTTACCTGTGATTCGACACTCGGACCGAGCATCGGTTAATTCCGTATTAAAAAATAGTATTGCATCAGGAATATTTGCAATATCTTTAGAAACTTTTGTATACCAGCTCATTAATCTTTATCGTATTCTATATCAACCTTAAGAATGCCTAGTTGATATAGAAGTATGCCTATTATGATAATAACTAAGACTAGAGCCCCTAATATTTCAAGGAGCCCCATTCTTATTCGTCGTCTACATCGTAGTCCCAGTTATCTTCTTCGTGATCGTCTTCTTCGACGCCATCTTCGAGATAATACTCAATAGCTTCGTCTAGAACATCATCGTGTCCAACAACTGATTCTAACAGCTTATCGCTTACACCATTGTCAACTAGTAAGTCAACAAATCGTTCAGCTGCAATATCTTGAATTTTCTTATCAAGATACTCTTTAAACATCAGCCAAATGTCTGCAATTTGATTCTCATTCATTTTCCAAAATCTCTCCAGTTTCTAGATCAACTTCGACTGGTACAACAGCAGGAACATCATCAAATTCGAGCATGATCTTATCAAGACCGCCTTCTTCGTTACGTTCCCACTCCTTGCGATACATCTTCAGTTCTGTACCATCTGTTGAAACGTATTTAAGTCGATTACCGTCTTTTGTTAAAATACCTTTAGCTTCACACAGATCGACTAACCCAGAATATGGGCTCATGCCAGTGGAGTAAGGAATTTCAACTTGAACTGATTCAAACGGCTTTGCATAGCGAGTCTTCATAATCTTACAAGCTGCACGAATACCATTAACAGTAGATGTTTTGTTGCCATCTGCATCAGTTTTTAGTTTGAGTTTACGCATTGCTACTACAATAGAGCTTGCATAAATGAAGCCTTGTCCGCCGGAAATCTTATCATCCGGATCAAACATATCTTGTGATGCGTATGTGTGATTTGTACAAACCATACCAACATTATAAGAGCCAAACATGTTTACGCAATTACGAACAAGAGAAGTTAGTGCCTTTGGCTTACGACCCATATCACCTTTCATTTCTCCAGCTTCGAACTGATTTACATCAGTAGGAGTTAGCAACATGCCCAGCGAGTCGATAACAAACAATACTTTTGGACGCTCTTCCATGACTTTGTATTCCTTCATGAATTCAGATATAGTCTTAGCAACATCGTCAATCATGGCCATATTAAGTTTCAAAAGCTTGTCTTCGGCAGTATTTACGCCGAGATCTTTTAACCATTTTTCGTCTAATGCATTTTCGCTGTCAACTAGTACTACAAAAATACCTTGTTCTTGTGCGTGGCGAATTAGGTTTCCGGAACAAATATAAGATTTGCCAGCGCCGGATTCGCCTGCAAACACAGTAACTTTACCAAGCGGAATGCCTTTGTTAAAGTCTGCACTAATCAAATAGTTTAGTGCGTAATTACCTGTAGAGACCCAATCAGTCGGATCATTAAACCCGACACCGAGTCCGTCAATGCTCTTTGTAAGAGTCTTTCTAAATTTTGATAAATCAAATGCTTTCGATGCCATTATTCGTCCTTTTCCATACTGTTTACTTCTTTGATAATCTCTATAAGCTCATCTTCAGTCGGACACATTAGTTTAACTGTTTTGTAGTCGTCTGTATTATCTCGACCACTAACTTCAATCATAAATCCATTATCATAACGATAAACAGAAAAAGACTCATTAACTTTTACCAACTTGCTTATTTTTTTTGTCATATAAATCTCCTTAAAGCATAAAAGGGCTATAGAATGACCTATAGCCCTGCAGAATTACATGTTACTGCTTTTGTTGACGATTGCGAATCATTGCAAGAATGTCTTCTGCACGATTGCTACTAGATGCAGGTGCCTTAGCTTCTTCTTGCTTTGCAGCAGGAGCAGCGTCGGATGCATCATCGTCCCAAGGAAGATCTGCGGGTGCAGCAGCAGGTGCTGGTGCAGGTGCAGCAGCCGGCTTTGCAGCAGGTGCTTTTGCAGTATTAGGATCGCCAGTTGCTTGACCCATGCCGGCTGGTTTAAAGTACTGACCCCAGCGTTCCATGTCGTATGGCTCACCGTCTACAGATGCTTCAAACATTTCCTTAATGATCTTAACTTCTTCATCAGTCGGTTTCTTTGGTAAGAAATCCTTCAAGTTAAACAAACCGTGCTTGTTAAGTGCCGCAGTTTCTTTGTCATCCAACGGACGCGAACGACGACTCCACTTAGAAGTAGAATAATCGGCATATCCGCCCTTTGAAGTCTTGATGATTTTGAAGTCAACTCCATTAACTGTGTCAGTTGGCATGTCGTCCATTTCTGGATCAAGCAGTGCTCCCTTAATTAGTTGGAATAATTGAGGTCCGATAATGTGTCTACGGATTGGGTTTTCTGGAGATTCAGTTTCCTTTAAACCATCTTCAGGAACGAATCCTTGAAAGATGTAGCTACGCTTTTTCCAATACTTACGACCCATATCTTCTAAAGAAGGATCTTTGAACCATCCACGAACTTCAGCCAGAATAGGACATGCTTCGCCGTACATTTCCATACACGGGACATTTACTACTACTTGCTTGGAGTCTGTTTGACCTTTAATACCTGCGAAAGGTAGTTTGATCATTGCACGTTCTACCCAGAAAAAAGTGTTATTGCTATCACCATCTGGTAGGAAACGTAGTGTGGATTCTGAACCTTCTTTTAGGTTCCAGAAAGGGTAAATGGAATTGTCTCCACCGCCTCTGTTCTCTCCCGAATTGCGGGATTCTTGTTCTTTCAGTTTTGCACGAATTTCAGCTAATGTAGTTGCCATGATGATTTTCTCCTTAAGATGGTCTTAGTTTATGCCTAGATACATACTAGCACTCTGCAAGTATATAACAGTAATATTTAGCGTGTCAAACGATATTTTAGCAATTTTCGCCAGAATCTGCAAACGTATGTGCCCATTCTCGAGTTTGCAGCTTAACGAGACTACGATTGTATTCGAATACTTCTTGCAACTGTGTATGCAACCTTTGTAATTCTGGGATTGTCATTGCTGCTAGCCTATCGATTTCTTTGAATATCATTTCTAATCGAGAACAGTCGTTATATTCGTCGTCGTAGTGCTCGTTGATGTACGGGCTAAAAGTTGCG
>ERZ1034365.1311-NODE-1311-length-12814-cov-4.696082_pt1 | contig 12814 bp, 5 predicted proteins | sample MGYA00520615_ERZ1034365 | MGnify/ENA primary metagenome ERZ1034365 (study PRJEB33736, sample SAMEA104284505) | Azolla filiculoides | biome: Urban; feature: Water surface; material: Ditch water | place: Netherlands | collected 2015-10-28 | depth 0-0.1 m ... | reverse complement strand
CTGCGCTATTGGGGCGGGAAGTTCGCTAACTGTCCGAGGCTATGGCATTCTGCCGCCAACAGCCTCGGATTTGTTGTATTAATTTTTCGCTATCACGTGATGAATTTTTAGCGAATCTGTTTTACCTTTTAGCAAGCATTCTCCAACCACTTCTGTTTGATAGCTCTCTTGAACGTAATGGTAGGTTGAGTTTCCAATTAAAATGCGGCAGGGATCTTCGCGTGTTGGTGTTGAAATGGCTTTATCAAAACTTTCAAGTCGTGACGCTGTATTGACAGTATCACCAATGACGGTGTATTCCATGCGCTGTGAACTACCAAAACTGCCTGCAACCACTGTGCCTGTATAAATACCTGTACGCATGGTGACGGTGGGTAACCCTTGTGCTTCCCACTTTTGATTTAGTTCAGCTAATTTGTAGCCAAATGCAATGGCGCACGCAACGGCTTGCTTTGCATCTTTTGCGATTTCTTCTTCAGACTCACGTTTCACCGGTACACCAAAAATAGCCATAATCGCATCACCAATATATTTATCAATCATGCCCCCATGTGCCATCACAATTTGACTCATTTCTTCCATGTATTCGTTGAGCCAATTCATTAAGGCAAGCGGCTCCATGTGTTCTGAAATTGTCGTGAAATTAGATAAATCGGTAAATAAAATGGTTGCTGTTACTGTATCGGGGTGAATACCATTCTCACTAAAGAATTGTTCACGCACTTCCCATAAATGCGATGCAACTTCTGGGGAAACGTGGCGTTCAAATAATTTCATTAATTGACCACGTTCTGCGCGAGTTTGCGTGAAAAAATAAAAGACACTAACAAACAAAGCGCAAATCCACCCAAGTAGTGGTGCAATCAGCGGTAGCCACCATCCTTGATTAAGTAAGAGAATATTACTCCCTAAAAGCGCCGTAAGTTCACTTATCATCAGGATAAAGAATAGAATGCCACCTCGATAAAGTCCTGCAAAGGAACCAATCAAGCACCAAAATAACAACCACCCATATTCCCCGCGATCTGATATAGCGCGTAGTGGCTGTTTATGCTGCGTGGCTATATTGAGAATTTGGCTAATAAAATAGCCGTGATACTCAATACCAAAACGTGTCACTTCGTTAGGCAGTAACCAATAATCCTGCAAGCTGGGCGCCATTGCACCAAATAAAACGATTTTATCTTTTAATGCGTCTGTTGGAACTTTATCATCCAGTAAATCGGAGAGCGTAAAAGTACTAAATGACTGAGGTAGCGCGGGATAATCGAGCATTATTTGATATCCACCCGTGTCAACATGGTGATACCCACCAAAATCAGCATCTATTTTAGAAACACTAACGCCGTTGATATTGAGAGTTTGCTGTTCGTCTAATTGAGCAGAGATATTTTCGTTGGCAAGATAATAAACAGAAAGTAATAATGGGAAAGAATAGTAACTATTCCCATTGATATCTGAAAACAAAAGACCTCGACGAGCGACGCCATCGGGATCTTCAAGGATATTGTTGAAAGCTGTTCTTGCAACACTTCCTTCTAGTGCAGGTGGAGCGGCTATGAAATTCAGTTTGTCATTACCGCCAAAAAATATCCAAACAATATTTTGATACTTTTTGAGTACATGACTTAAATTATCAGTACCTGGTGGCGTGGGAATATCTCTGTACTTATCCACGCCAATCACTCGAGCACCTAACTCTTCGGCTTTTTGCAGGGCGTCAGCAAAAATTTGATCCGACAGCGGATGCCCATAGCGACGAATATCTGGTTCTGTTTCACTAATAATTACAATACGTTTATCAATTATCTCTGCAGGACGCTGAGATAAAAATTTATCAAACACGCGTAATTCTAACCCTTGCACACTATTTATCGATTGCAAGCCTAGAATGAGAAAAAATGAAGTAATTCCTAACGACACACAAACGGCGATAGGACTTTTGAACCACTTTTTATTTATCATTGCTTGTCATTCCTGCTTGTTTTATAAAATGGTGTAGTTTTTTGGTGATATTTGAAGTGTATCCTACAAACGTTAATTTAGCTGCATCATTTAGATCAATAGAGCTGGCTTCTCTACCAAAGGATAGCACTCAATTATAATATTTTTTACTCACTGAGGGGATGTCGTTACTTTTGGGGTACGATGTGTGTCGTAGACCGATTTCATGTCGCACATAAGTAATCATAACCGTAATCACTTGTGAGGTAAGTGACTAACAACGCTAGGTACCTTTCTTTACTGCATTTATAGAGTAAGATAGGCGGGTCATTTTTTATCCTAATAACAAAACAGCAAAATGCGGCGAATCATTCATCTTCTTTTAATAACCACTTATTCTTGTGGCGCTATGGCGCAGTATCCACTTTACGAAGGCGATACGGGACAATTATCTGTCGGTGCTCAAGTTCAAACGGCGTTGTTTGGTGATATTAACAATCAAGCTGGAGGGGCCGCAAAAGCCCATTTATCTGATGCTTTTTGGGAGTTCAGTATAAAACCACGTTTGGATGGCTCGTTAAATTTAATGAAGGACAGCCAGCTATATGGTGGTTTTAGTTACGTCTATAGTAGTACACTCAATCATGATTTATCAGGATATACACAAAAAGACGTCGCTATATATCAACAAGAAAGCGATTTTCTCTCTTTAGGTATTTATGATAATTATCGGCACGCAAATAAAACAGAAGAGCTTTTTCTAGGTTGGAAATCCGGTAAGTTATTAGATGAAAATGAAAAAATTCTGGTTGATTTATCAGGTGGTCAGCAAAACTTCAAATTAGGCTCTGGGTTTTTATTAAATTATGGCGCGGATAATGGTGGGAGTCTTGGCACGGGATGGATTAATCCGCGCACGGCGTTTAATAATACAATCATTGGGCGGTTGAACATCGCAGACGTCAAATTTGAAGGCTTTTATTTGCAAACACGACCACTTAATCCAGCAGAAAAAAGACATTATCAAGGCGGTAATGTTGAATATGTGATTTCTGAAAGTAGCACGTTAGGTCTAAGCTATATCAACACAGGTAATAATCGTTTTCTACATGAAAACGGTTCACATGATTCACTTGGTTTGCAAAAAATTGATAATGATACATTTAATGCACGATTTGATTTTTCACCATGGGAAAATATTACCGTTAGCACGGAATACGCGTATCAACTCAATTCGACTAAAGTCAGCACAAAAGAGACTGTCACCCAAAAAAATCACCACGCGTCAGGCGGTTTTGGGCAGATTGAATATAAACGCGACGATGTATTTTGGCAACCTGCTATCAGTTACCGTTACACCATTCAAGGAAATGGTTTTGATGCGATGTCACCGGGTTTCTCAACGTGGGGAACATGGTTTCAAGGTGAAATTACAGGGGAATGGGTGCTTGATAATGCCAATTTAAGAACGCACGTCGGCAGATTGGTGTTAACACCACAGGAAAGTCTGACGCTCAATCTCCTTTATTATAATTTCACTTTTGATAACGCTCGTGCATTTGATTTAATTTCAGCTAATTACGGTAATGAAGTTAATTTACTTACTGACTGGGAAGTGAGTGATTCGTTAGCTATTTCAGTTGGACTAGAAGCTTTTATTCCTAATGAAGGGGGCAAACAATATTTAGGGGGTGATGCAAATAAAGTGTGGTTGCAAGGTATGCTATCTGCTTCATTTGAATTTTAATTCATCTTTTGGCTTTCGCCCATGACAACGTCCATGACTAAAAATAAAAAACTCAGCAAACGATATACTGTTACATCGATAACTTATGCCCTTTGTGGACTGAGTATCATAGGCGTCGTCATATTAACGGTGGTTACTTCCATTCAGGTGAATCTTTTTTTGAATGAAGAACTGCGGTTGAGAATTGGTGATATTGCTACGATGATGGCAAAAAATATCGATGGGGATCTGCATGCGCAAATTCAAACCGTAGAAGATAACAAAAAACCGATTTTTGAAAAATATAAAAGCCTTTTATGGAATATGCGAGAAAGTGGGACCGAAATCGCTAATGTTTATACCATGCGAAAGCTCGATAATGGCGACTATGTATTTGTCGTGGATGGTTCTGCTGAAAATCAAAGTGCGACTGGTGACGTTTATCCACAAAAATCCGTGACGCCAATGCTGCAAGAGGCGTTATCAGCAACGAAAGACAATGTTTATAAAAATTATGTGGAAACAGCCGTTTCTGAAGATGATTGGGGTGTTTGGTTATCTGGTTATGCGCCTATTTTTAAGTCGGATGGCCGGCTTGATAGTATTTTAGGGATCGATATTTCAGCAAACAGCATTCAAAAACATCAAGTTCAACATCTTATTGCTGTTTTTAGCGCCTCGCTGCTTGTTTTTATCATTACATTACCCTTTGTATTTAAGTTGATGAATTTTATTCGAGCCATTAACAGGGAAATTGAAGAAGCAAACAAAGATATCTGTAATTTACTCAATAATTCAGGGCAAGGTTTTTTATCTTTTAATACCGATTTAATCATCGACGCGCAATACAGCGTAGCTTGTGAAACCATGCTTGGTGCGTTGCCTGCTGGACAAAATGTAGCAGATCTATTTTTTATGGATGACAGCGAAAAATCCATTTTGTTTCACTCCATGATGGTATTAGTGTTGGCAGAAGACGATGTCATAGTGCGTGAAAATACACTGTCATTACTCCCGTCAGAAATTCAGCGCAATGGCATGACACTCAACATTGAATACAAAATGCTTGACCATAATAAATTCATGGCTATTTTGACCGATGTCACGCAAGAACGACGCATGGCCGAATTACTGCTGGATATGCAGAAAACCAATCTTAAAGAAACGGAAGCGTGGTATCAATGTATTATCAATTTTGCACCCGATGCGCTAATGGTAATTAATAAGAATGGTAGTTTGATTTTTTGCAATCCAAAAGCAGAAGAAATGTTTGGCTACGCTGATGGCGAATTAAAAAATCAAACGTTGACGGATTTAATTTTCACGAAAGAGGCGGTGATTAACACAGATTCAGATAATTTACTTGGGCGCCACAAAGACGGGTATCAATTCCCCATCATGATTGATTTAAGTCATTTGCCTGATTTGGGTGAGCGCGGTGAATGTGCTTGTATTGCGATACGTGATGTTACCGTTTCCAAACAAGAAAAAGCCGCCATTATGGCCGCAAAAGAAATGGCTGAAAACGCCTCAAAAATGAAATCGGATTTTCTTTCAAATATGAGCCATGAAATTCGCACGCCAATGAATGCGATTATCGGCATGTCGCATTTAGCGATGAATTCGGATTTAACAGCTCGTCAACGCAATTACATCAAAAAGATTCAAAGCTCAAGCCAACATTTACTGGGTATTATTAACGATATTTTAGATTTTTCAAAAATTGAAGCGGGCAAACTCACCATTGAAAATGTCGATTTTGAATTGGCGCATATCTTAGATGATCTAGCCAATTTAATTTCAGAAAAAACCAATAGTAAAGGGTTAGAATTGATTTTTGATATTTCACCTACTGTGCCAAAATTTCTCAACGGGGATTCATTGCGTTTAGGTCAAATTTTGATTAATTATGGCAATAACGCGGTAAAATTTACCGAAAAAGGCGAAGTCATCATTAGTATCAATGTGTTGGAAGAAACTGAAATGGACGTGCTTTTGAAATTTAGTGTCAGCGATACAGGGGTGGGCATTGCGCCAGAAAATAAAGCGAAATTATTTGAATCATTCCAACAGGCCGATACGTCTACGAGTCGCCGATATGGTGGCACAGGGTTGGGGTTAGCTATTGCAAAGCAACTAACTGAGTTAATGCACGGTGAAGTAGGCGTTGAGAGTGAAATTGGTAAAGGTAGCACTTTCTGGTTTAGTGCAAAACTCGGTAAAGCCAAAGAGCGTGTGAGAAATCCCGTATCCAATCTCGATTTGCGTGGTCGTCATGTTCTTGTTGTCGATGATAATGACATGGCGCGTCATGTCCTCAATGATTTACTTGCCAGCATGGGATTTAACGTATCACAAGCGGATAACGGCAGGTCAGCTTTAGCCCTTATTCAACAAGCGGATACTGATGACGTCCCCATTGAGGTCGTTTATTTAGATTGGCGTATGCCTGAAATGGATGGTGTTGAAACGGCCAAAGCTATTCAAGCACTGACGCTAAATAAACAACCACATTTAATTATGGTGTCAGCGTATGGGAACGAGGAGATCACCAATGAAATTCAAGAAGCTGGCATTAAAAAAATGATGCTCAAACCCGTCACCGCCTCACTATTATTTGATGTGACCATTAATGTATTAGGGCAGGTGGGGGATATTATTCAAGAAACCCATGTTCATCATCGAGGAGCTAATATTGCTGAGGAGTTATCGGCTATTAGTGGTGCAGTTATTTTAGTTGTGGAAGATAACGAGCTTAATCAAGAAGTGGCAATGGGATTGCTTGAAGAAGGCAATTTTGAGATTCATATTGCTAACGATGGCAGAGAAGCCGTTGATATGGTAGCTAAAAATCATTACGACTTGGTTTTAATGGATGTTCAAATGAGTGTTATGGATGGCGTTAGTGCAACGATTGAAATTCGCAAAGATGCCAAAAACAGCGCGTTGCCCATTATCGCCATGACCGCTAACGCAATGAAGCAAGATCGTGAAAAATGTGTTGAAGCCGGCATGAATGGGCATATTGCAAAACCCATTGACCCTAATGAGTTATTTAGTACCCTCCTCAAATGGATAAGGCCTAAACAAAGCATGAACGTATCTAACGCGCCAGTAGCAAAGAAAAAGACGGTGGAGCAAGAGCCTGTTTTACCGCTTATTGAGGGCTTAGATGTTGAACTTGGTTTGCAACGTGTTATTGGTAAGAAATCGCTTTATTTGAATATGCTTCGTAAATATGTGTCCAATCAAGCCAATCTATCCAATGAATTACGCACCGCGTTAGCAGCCAATGATTACTCAACCGCTGAACGCATTATTCATAGTGCTAAAAGTGTGAGTGGTAATATTGGTGCAACAAACTTGGAAACCATGGCGAAAACAATTGAAAAAATGATTCATGAAAAAATCGATAGCGATACTATTTTAAAACGCATTGCCCAATTTGAAATAATACAAAACGACATGATTATATCGATAAAATCACAACTCCCCCTAGATCCTGCCATTAAATATTTGTCGTCTGTTGATACATCAAAAGCAGCAGAAATTTTTACATCATTGCGTCAATTATTAGCAGAAAATGACAGCGATGCGGATGATCTTTTTGAGGAAAATATGGATGTCATTCATGCGATGTTAGGTGAAGATATTTTTTTGAAATTTAATGCCGCAATGCAGGAATTTAATTTTAAAAAAGCATTGGCATTACTCAACAAAGTGTAAAGATACCATCTAATTTTGGAAAAAAACTAATGACAGACTTACAAAAAGCCACCATTTTAGTGGTAGATGATACGCCCGACAACCTAAAGTTAATCAGTGGTTTATTAAAAGAAATGTATAAAGTCAAAATTGCGACTTGCGGTGAATCTACGCTCGAAATTGCGCAATCGGATTCCCCACCGGATTTGATTTTGCTTGATATCATGATGCCTGAAATGGATGGTTACGAAGTGTGCGCACGATTGAAAGCAAGCAGTAAGACGGCGCATATTCCTGTAATTTTTTTAACCGCCAAAACGGAAGTATCCGATGAAACTAAAGGCTTGGAAATGGGCGCAGTTGATTATATTTCGAAGCCAATTAATCCATTGATCTTGTTATCACGCGTCAAAATTCACCTTACCGAAAAGAAAATGCACGATTTTCTAAATGATAAAAATAGTTTTTTAGAAAATGAGGTCAAAAAACGCACGGCTGAAATTAACGCAATTCAAGATGTCACCATTCACGCGATGGCTTCTCTCGCAGAAACACGCGATAGTGACACAGGGCATCATATTCGTCGAACACAGCATTATCTTAAATTATTAGCTGAAAAGATGCGTTACCATCCGCGTTTTTCAGATTTTCTCAATGATGACAATATCATCGACGCTCTTTTTAAATCTGCCCCGCTACATGATATTGGTAAAATAGGTATCCCAGACAAAATTTTGCTCAAACCAGGGCGTTTTGAGCCTGCGGAATTTGAAATAATGAAAAGGCACCCCGAATTAGGGCGCAATGCTATCTTACATGCCGAGCGCGAATTAGGCATCGAAGTGCCTTTTTTGAAATACGCTAAAGAAATCGCTTATGCACATCAAGAGAAATGGGATGGCAGTGGTTATCCGTTGGGTATTTCGGGTGATGAAATTCCTATTTCAGCGCGTTTAATGGCGGTTGCTGATGTTTATGATGCGCTGATTAGTCGTCGCGTTTATAAAGAAGGTATGTCTCATGACGATGCTGTGCAAATTATTATAGAAGGCAGTGGCAAGCATTTTGATCCAGATATAGTTGATGCTTTTTTGACATTACAAGGCGATTTTAAAAACATCGCTGCGAAATATGTCGATTCTGATGAAGATTTAGCCAAAAAATATGATGTTTGATTTGTTTCAATGATACAAATGCACCGCTTTTTCACATATCGTTTAACGCGGAATTATTGGCCATATCAAAAAAATGATAACGATTTTTACCCGCTTGTTTAGCGGTATACATTGCTTGGTCTGCATGTCGTAGTAACAAATCGGCACTGCTATCGTCTTCAGGGAACAGCGTTACCCCAATACTTGCAGATACATGCAATTCAATATTACCGATGATTACTTTACTCGATGCAGCGTGCAGCATGCGATCTAGTACAGGCTGAAAATCTTGTGGCTGATAAAGTTCAACTAATACCGCGACAAATTCATCACCCCCAATACGCGCAAGTGTATCGCCTTCGCGTAATGCGGTTTTCATACGTTGCGAAATGACAATTAACAGTTCGTCGCCTATTTCATGTCCATGCGTATCATTCACCGCCTTAAAACCATCAAGATCAATAAAGACAACCGCCAGTAAATGTTTATGACGTTTACTTCTGACGATACTTTGCTGCAAGCGATCGGCAAGTAACACACGATTAGGTAGGTTAGTTAGGGCGTCGTAATGGGCGGTATGCTCTATTTGCTGCTGGTAGGCTTTCATCGGCGTAATATCCGTTATCAATGCGACGTAGTGCTGAATCTTACCGTTATTGTCAATTACAGCGCTAATCGTGACCATTTCAGCATAAATATCACCATTTTTGCGATGATTCCACATTTCACCAGTCCAGTATTTTTTATCGATGAGCGATTGCCAAATGGTTTCGTAAAACTCACTATCTTGTTGTTCAGATTGGAGCAGACGCGCATGTTGACCAATTAATTCATCACGACCGTAACCGGTAATATCGATAAAGGTATCGTTAATATCAAGAATGATTGCATTTGCATCTGTAATGACAATGCCTTCGCGGGCATGCAAAAATACACTCGCAGCGAGTTGAAGTTTAGCTTCAGCTGTTTTGCGTTCGCTAATATCACGAAAGCTCCACACTCTACCGATAATGGACTTGTTTAAGCGTTGAGGCTGTGAATATCGCTCAAATATTCGGCCATCAAGAAATTCAATTTCATCAAAACTTTCAACTTCTTGATGATCGTAGAGATAATTGACTTTTTCAATAAAACTAGACGGATCAGCGAGTTGATCAATAACATACGCCAATATTTTTTGATCACTTTCTTCTTTAATGAGGGTATGAGGGATACGCCACATTTCCAAAAAACGTCGATTAAATGAACTAATATTTCCTTCAATATCGATTGTCAGTATGCCATCAGCGGTAGATTCTAGTGTTGCTCTGAGCATAGATGAAGACTCGGCCAATGCTATGTTGGTTTTAAGTAAAGCATCTTCAGCACGTTTTCGCGCTGAAATATCATGCACAATCGCATAAATCACTTGATGTTGTTGCATGGTCACCGCAACTAACGTCACCTCAGCATCAAAAAAACTGCCATCTAGGCGTTTGTGTACCCATTCAAAACAATTGATTCCGGTATCTTGAGCGATACGAATCATACGTTCGGCTTTGTCAAACGAGACTTCGCCATCTGGTTGAAATTCAGGTGATAGCGTGGCTGGATGCGTGTTATTAAATGACGTTTTGTCTAGGCTACCAAAAACGTTTACAGCCGCTTGATTGCTTTCTACAAAATGATAATTTTCAATGAGCCATGCAGGATCGGGCAGTGAATCAAATAATGTACGAAAACGCTCTTCACTTTCCGTAAGACGTTGAGAGGTGGCCAATATGAGTCGATTTTTACGCGCATAGATAGTCAACGCACTCACTAACCCGAATACTAAAAAGAGCAGTAAGCTGTATAAACTTCCCAATACCCATTTTTTATGGCTATCGTAGAATGTGGGTTGAATGTTGAGATGGGTAGTGATTTGATTTATGTGTTGAGGAAGTGTTAAGCCAATGCGTTTTAATTCAAGATCATCAAAGATATATTCATTGGGACTTATCTCAATGGGCGGCAACGCACTGATTGCAGTACCGCCTATGTATTGGCGCAGCATGTCAGCAGCGGCTCGACCTTGTCGTACGCCACTGGTAACCCATCCTCCAAGTACGCCCGTCTGCAAATACGCATCTTCCATGCTAATGACAACAAAATCACCACTTTGTGCGATAGCGGTTAAAGTTTCTGGCAAACTAAGTATACGATGCTGTGCATCGGTGATCATGCCCAGCGTCGTGAGAAAGATAAAACGTGTGTGAGTTTGTTTGATTTTCTCAATTAAATGATCAATGTTATTGCTGGATACAAACGTGGCATTGATATCTGACTGATGAATAAGTTCATTTTTGATTTCGGTTTCGATGGCTCGATAGGTTTCACTCGTATCACCGATAACAACGATATCCTGTTTGCCTTTCGCCATTTCACGCATTAATGCCAAATTGGGCGCAATTTCTTTATTCTCGAAAATACCCGTGATACGTGAGAGGTCTAGTTGTGTTTTGATCGCATAATTGTTAATACCTGAGAAAAATATGGGGACGCCCGAAAAGAGGCTTTCTGCATGGGCGAGAGCAAAAGAGAGCGCATTATCATCGGATACATAAATCGCTGCGGGTTTGTAACCGGCATATTTGCGACGTAAATAATCTGCCGTCTGCTTGGCATACTGATCACTGTAGAGAATACGTTTAGTATCTAAATACTCCACACTGACATCGTAAATATGTGAAGAATCTGCCTTGAGTGTTTCCATAAATCCTTGGTGCTGACTGCGTGTCCAAGGGTATTCTTGACTATATGAGTGAATAACAAAAACGCAAACGTCCTTCTTATTTATTTGAGTGGCTATTGGCATGATATTCTCATTGCTAACTTGAGAAAATGCGAATGAACTCATTAAATACAAGGCAACAAGCCTAAAAATAGTAAGCCATAGCGAATTAAAATTCATCCGTAAAGCTCTTCTATTTCGGTGTTTTTTAGTGTTTTGACATGCGTTTGGGTCATTAGGGATGTTTGTTAGCTTAAATAAAAACCATTTTATAAGTAGCTATACTAATGCTTTGTCATTGAATCTTTCAAGGTGTTTTTAGGTGGAGGCATGAAATACTGTGTCGGCTCAATCTTTCATATTGAGGATGTCGAAAAAAGATCGGAAAAACACACCGAATCGTTCATTCCTCGACAAGGTTCGGCGGCATGAACGATTTGGTGAATATCAAATGTTGACGTCTTGTTGAAAAGTTATTTATTTTTTCATGCGCACAGGAATTCCCAATCGGGGCATTGATTTTGGGGAAATAACAGGCGGTGCTGAATCCTCTTTGACGCGTTCATCTTTTGTTTCAATCACGGCAGTATTATTGGCCCATAATGGATAATCATCCGTTAGCGTTTTTAAAAAGGCGACAATGGCTTTTTCTTCAGTGACGGTTAATCCCAAATTACCAATTTGTGTGGTATTTATGTTTGATGCGATTTCAGGTGGCGCCCAAGCGGTTTTTGCAAATTCGGGCGAATTATTATCCTTCACTTTTTTCAAGACATCACGCGTATTGTAGAAATGCACCATGTCGTCCAATGTTTTAAAAATACCATTGTGTCCATAGGGCGGCGTTAAATCGATATTACGCAAAGTTCTTACTTTGTGCTTGCCGATTTCAGTTTGTGGTATGCCTTCTCGTCCGCCTAAACCTAAATCAGCCACAGGATTGCCGGTAATCGTTACATTGCGTGGAAGTCCGATATTATCATAACCAAAATAAGTAAACAGCGGCGGTGTTGTGACTCCATTACTATCTACCGTTACGTCCATTTTGTGACAACCAGAACAACCTGCTTTTCCTTGAAATAAATCCAGTCCTTTTTTCTCCACGGCACTTAATTGCGTAGTACCGGCGAGATAGTAATCAAATTTGGAATTAAATTTATTGAAAACGCCACTTTGCTCAAAAGCGCTAATTGCTTTGGCAAGCGCTGTGTAGGTATCTTGTACTGCTTTATCTGAGCTGGTATCTGAAATATTGAGTTGGTAGATTTTTTGGAAATCTTTGATGTATTTAGGATTAGATTTAACTCTGTTAACCACATCAAGTTCATCGAGCATCGCCATTTCAATGGGATTGAGCAGCGGTTTTTTGGCTTGTTCAATCAAATTTGATGCGCGACCATTCCAAAATTGCCCGCCAACATAAATTTTTTCATCTTCATCCCAACCAAATTCAGGACTGTAGCTTGAATAAGCAATACTTGGTGCATTTAATGTTCCAGTAGTGCGTGGAATAGAGCCAACCGAAATAGGGGC
>ERZ1034365.1308-NODE-1308-length-12823-cov-3.429703_pt1 | contig 12823 bp, 11 predicted proteins | sample MGYA00520615_ERZ1034365 | MGnify/ENA primary metagenome ERZ1034365 (study PRJEB33736, sample SAMEA104284505) | Azolla filiculoides | biome: Urban; feature: Water surface; material: Ditch water | place: Netherlands | collected 2015-10-28 | depth 0-0.1 m ... | reverse complement strand
TTCCAGGCCATGTGGAAGACGTACTCAAGGCTGTGAAGGCGCTGAAGAAAGCCGTCTGAGTTCCATAGAAACCATGTGGATCTGGCTTCACGGAGCTCATGCATAATGAATTCATGCCGTTGAACACCGCATCCGCACAAACAACAAAAGCCGCCTTGGCCTCCAGGCGGCTTTTTCTTTGCGGGCCCACTTTTTGCCTGCGGTTGCCCTGCCCCATTTTGCGAGTTTGAACCCCCATGCCATTGCCACCAGCCCCCGCCAAACGCGCCGCATTGCTTCCCCCGGAGGCCTACGACACCCCTGCCCGGCCCGTCACAGCCCGCGCAGCACCGCGCAAGTCGGCGACCGCACTGGCCACGCAGACACCAGAGCCCCCCGCACAAGCGCCCGTCCAAATCCAGAGTGAGATGGCGGAAATCAGCCGAAAAGCCGAATTAATTGCCGAGCCCGAACTGGATCTGAATCTTCCCAGCCAGCCAGCCGAGCCGCGCAAGCCAAAGGCTGGCACGCGCCGACGCAGCGATACAGCGACAGTGGCTGCGAAGCCATCCGCGCCAGACCTGGCATTCGAAGCCCCGCCCCGGAAGGCCCGCCATAAAGGCCCGGCCAAGCTGTTCGTGATCGACACCAACGTCTTGATGCACGATCCGATGTGCCTCTTCCGTTTCGAGGAACACGACATCTTCCTGCCCATGATCGTGCTGGAAGAGCTGGACGGACATAAAAAAGGCATGACCGAAGTGGCCCGCAATGCCAGGCAGGCCAGCCGCACGCTCGACGCGCTGGCAGGCGCGCCCGGTGCGGACATCGGTACAGGCCTCAAGCTTGACGCCACCGGTCACCGTGAAGCGGGTGGAAAACTTTTTTTCCAGACGCTTTCACTGCAGTACACCCTGCCCACCAGCCTGCCACAAGGCAAGGCAGACAACCAGATCCTCGGCGTAGTGGAGGCACTGCGCCAGCAGCAGAGTCCGCGGGAGGTCGTACTGGTCTCCAAGGACATCAACATGCGCGTCAAGGCGCGGGCCCTCGGCCTGGCTGCTGAGGACTACCAGAGCGACAAGACGCTGGAAGACGGCGATCTGCTGTACGCGGGTTCGCTGGCCTTGCCGGTGGACTTCTGGAGCAAACACGGCAAAACCGTGGAGAGCTGGCAGCAGGGACCGCACACGTTCTACCGCATCTCCGGGCCGATCGTGCCGAGTCTGCTGATCAACCAGTTCGTCTTTTTTGAAGCGCCCGGAGAACCCAGCCTCTACGCGCGTGTGACCGAAATCCGCGGCAAGACGGCCGTGCTGCGCACGCTCAAGGACTTTAACCACCTCAAACATGCGATCTGGGGTGTGACAGCGCGCAACCGCGAGCAAAATTTCGCCATGAACCTGTTGATGGACCCGGAGGTGGACTTCGTGACTTTGACGGGCACAGCCGGCTCCGGCAAGACGCTGATGGCACTGGCCTCCGGACTCAGCCAGGTGCTGGACGACCGGCGTTACACCGAAATCATCATGACCCGCGCGACCGTCAGCGTGGGCGAGGACATCGGCTTTCTTCCCGGTACCGAGGAAGAAAAAATGGGCCCATGGATGGGCGCGCTGGACGACAACCTGGAGTTCCTTGCCAAGGGCGACGGCGGCAATGCCGGCGAATGGGGCCGTGCAGCCACCAACGACCTGATTCGCAGCCGGATCAAGATCAAGAGCATGAGCTTCATGCGCGGCCGCACCTTCCTGAACAAATACGTGATCATCGACGAAGCCCAGAACCTGACGCCGAAGCAGATGAAAACGCTGATTACCCGCGCAGGCCCGGGGACCAAGATCATCTGCATGGGCAACCTGGCCCAGATCGACACCCCCTACCTCACGGAAGGCTCGTCGGGCCTGACCTATGCGGTCGACAAGTTCAAGGGTTGGCCGCACAGTGGCCACATCACCCTGGCCCGTGGTGAGCGGTCACGGCTGGCGGACTTCGCGAGCGAAGTGCTGTAAAGCGTCCATGGTTCACGAGTTTTTGCGCGAATGACTTTGCAAGCGACCATGGAAATATGTTGCGGGTGGTCATTTCGCGATACAGGTGCTCTGGTCAAGGCTTTATTGACAAGCCTCTTTTTTATGAGCAGCCTCCCGCTGGGCGCACAAGGTCTGCAAACTCCGGCAGAACTGGCGGCGATCCATGCCCGCGATGTAGACAAACGGCTGCTCCTGCCAGCAGATGAGACGCTTCGTTATGGTGCGCTATTACAGTCCGCGCTTTCCGGTGCGGGAACGCACCTCACCAGCGACCAATATGTCATCCTGGTGGATCGAAGCCCGCTGGTTCAGGCCTTGATGATTTACTGGCGCCCGGTGCAGGGCGCCCCTCTTTTCATTGGCGCCTCGCCCGTATCGACCGGCCGGTCTGGCGGCTTCGAGCACTTCCTGACCCCGGTTGGGGTCTTCGACCATACCCTCGCCAATCCGGATTTTCGCGCGGAGGGCACCCGCAATGAAAACGGCATCATGGGCTATGGCGCCAAAGGACTACGCGTATTTGACTTCGGCTGGCAGCCTGCACAGAAGACTTGGGGCAACCGTGCACTTTCAGTGATGCGCCTGCAGATGCATGCCACCGACCCGGAACATCTGGAACGGCGGGTCGGAAGCGCCCAATCCAAAGGCTGCATCCGCATTCCAGCCACACTGAACAAGCTGATCGACCAATATGGACTGCTGGATGCGGATTACGAGCGCGCCATGCGGGACGGCGACACTTTGTGGATTCTTCTGCCTGAACGCACCCCCACGCCATGGTCTGGCCGCTATCTCATCGTTGTGGATACCCAGCGCACGAAACGGCCGATCTGGTCACAAGATCCTTTTCAAAAAAAGAACCCAAAACTTGCAGTAGCTCACACCCAACAGCCGCGCTGCGGTTGACGCAACTGCTCAAAAATCGTCGCCACCACCGCCAGATGCCAGACTCTCGAAGCGTGTCAACGGTTTCAGGAACGCGAGTTTCACGGTGCCGGTGGGTCCGTTACGCTGCTTGCCAATGATGATCTCGGCCACGCCAGGTTCACGGGAATCCTTGTTGTAGTAATCGTCCCGGTAAATGAACATGATGATGTCCGCATCCTGTTCGATGGCGCCCGATTCGCGCAAATCGCTCATCATCGGGCGCTTGTCGGTACGGGTTTCCACACTTCGGTTGAGCTGCGACAGCGCGATCACAGGGCACTGCAACTCCTTGGCAAGCATTTTGAGGCCCCGCGAAATCTCGCCAAGTTCTGTCGCCCGGTTGTCCCCTCCCGTGGTGGAGCCACTCATCAACTGCAGGTAGTCCACCACGATCAGTCCCAGCTTGCCGCACTGCCGCGCCAGCCGCCGGGCGTTCGCACGCAATTCGCTGGGTGTCAACCCGGGTGTCTCGTCGATATGCAGTGACACAGTACGCAGCCGTTCGATGGCTTCGGTCAGGCGCGGCCACTCCTCGTCGCTGAGCTTGCCAGTCCGCAAATGGCCCTGGTCAATACGACCGATTGAGCCGACGATACGCACCGCCAATTGCGAAGCCCCCATTTCCATCGAGAAAACAGCAACGGGCAAGCCTTCGTTGAGGGCGACATGTTCCGCAATATTGATAGCAAACGCGGTCTTTCCCATCGATGGGCGCGCGGCCAGCACGACCATGTCACCAGCCTGCAGGCCGGAGGTCATGCGATCCAGATCATAGAAGCCGGTGGGAACACCAGTGATGTCAGCAGGGTTGTCCGCCATTTCCTGCACGCGATCCAGCAATTGAACCACCAGCGTGTCCATTGACTGAAAGCCCTGCTTCATGCGCGAGCCTTCCTCGCCGATGTTGAAAATCTTCTGCTCGGCTTCGTCGAGGATTTTGTCCACTGGCCGACCTTGCGGGTTGAAGGCGTTGGTGGCAATCTCATCGCTTGCGGTAACCAGCTTGCGCAGAATGGAGCGGTCCCGAACGATTTCAGCGTACCGCCGGATATTGCTGGCACTCGGCACGTATTGCGCCAGCGAATTCAGGTAGGCCAGACCGCCCACATCGTCGGCCTTGCCCTGGTTCTGCAGATGTTCAAACACCGTGATGATGTCAGCCGGCTTTGAGGCGTTGATCAACGCACCGATGGACGCATAAACCAGCTTGTGCTCGTAACGGTAAAAATCAGCGTCTTTCAGCAAATCTCCCACCCGGTCCCACGCGGCGTTGTCGAGCAGCAGCCCGCCTAAAACACTGGATTCCGCCTCGATCGAATGCGGTGGAATCCGCAACTGGGCCACCTGCTGGTCACGCGGGAAGTCGTCAATATCAAGGGGGAAATCCGTGGGAAATGAAGCCGACATGGTGGAATCCTGTTTGACTCAGATACTACGCCGCGAGCGTGTGGACGTCACAGGACAACCCTGTGGATAACAAGTGGATCGGTTGTGATTTATGGCACGCTGCCTGTTGAAAACCCAGCCGTGACCAAAGAAAAAAGCCGCCGGGCGCAAACCCGGCGGCTTTTTCTGCGAAGCAGATGATCAGGCGGATTCGCCGTACACGGTCACGGTGATGTCCACCAGCACGTCGGTATGCAGCGAAACGCTCACCGTGCTGTCGCCCACGATCTTGATCGGACCGTTGGGCATGCGAACCTGCGACTTGACCACTTTGTAGCCTTGCTTGTTCAGTTCCTCAGAGATGTCGTGGTTGGTCACGGAGCCAAACAGGCGACCGTCCACACCCGCCTTTTGCGTCACCTTGATGGTGCTGCCAGCCAGCTTCTCACCTTGCGCTTGCGCTTCAGCGAGCTTGACGGCTGCGGCTTTTTCCAGCTCAACGCGACGCGCTTCGAACTGGGCCTTGTTCGCTTCCGTGGCACGACGGGCACGACCACCGGGAATGAGGAAGTTGCGGGCATAGCCGTCTTTAACCTTGACGATTTCGCCGAGGTCGCCCAGGTTCACAACCTTTTCGAGCAGAATGATTTGCATGGTTGTTCTCCTTAGATGCGGTGCTGGTCGCTGTACGGCAGCATGGCGAGGAAGCGCGCACGCTTGATGGCCGTATTGAGCTGACGCTGGAAAATGGCGCGGGTGCCGGTCAGGCGTGCGGGAATGATCTTGCCGTTTTCGGCAATGAAGTCACGCAGCGTGTCCATGTCCTTGTAGTCGATTTCGACGACGCCGGTCACAGTGAAGCGGCAGAAACGCTTGCGCTTGAACAGCAGGTTTTGAGCGGGGCGCTTCGGGCGCTTGTCTTTATTGAAACGTTTTGGTCCGGCCATGATGGACTCCTAAATTAATCTTGCTGAAAATCTTGAATGTGAAGCACGACGAGTTTTCCGTTGCGGGGAGTGGCCAGAAAACCACTGAACCTCCAGACGCTACCAATGGGTTGAATGCCGACTCTTTCGGCAATCGCACCCAGGGCAACCGCTTTCATTGCTGTCTTGACCTGCCTGGCTTGACCTGCCTCTTCTACACTGGACTCGTGCTCAATGCGCAAATCCAGAGCTGGCAGCCCAGCCGGTGTGTATCGCAGGGGCTTAACCTCAACGATACAGGCCGTCAGGACAACGTGGTTCACACCGCGCTGGCAAACCGCATCAGGCGGCGTATTCGGCCTGGTTGGATTTACGCGCTTCTTCGCGCTCAACCGTCTTCATCATGGAAGAGGGGCCGGTTTCGGCCGTCTTCTTCTGAACGGTCAAATGGCGCAGCACAGCATCATTGAACTTGAATGCATGCTCCAGCTCGGCCATTACGGCCTGATCGGCCTCAATGTTGACGCACAGGTAGTGGGCTTTGCCCAGCTTGTTGATCTGGTAAGCCAGTTGACGGCGACCCCAGTCTTCGACACGGTGCACTTTGCCACCACCGGTGGTGATCATGCCCTTGTAGCGCTCCAGCATGGCCGGAACCTGTTCGCTCTGATCCGGGTGGATCAGCAAGATGATTTCATAGTGACGCATTGATACTCCTTTTGGGTAACCCGATAAGGGATTGGTGAGAGCTGCCCCCGGCGTCGAAACGGGGTGCAGCAAGGCGGAACCTTGAATTATAGCTCGGGAAAGAAGGACAAACCCAGATGGTGTACTGGACCAGACACCGGTCTCAGTGCCCACCGTAGCCGGGATAACGAATGTATTCGACCAGCTCCTGCACTTTTCTTCCTGGTGGTCGGGTCACCAGACTGACCAGGACGATGACCGCAAAGCCCAGTGGCACACCGAATACGCCGGCAGAAATCGGCTGGATACCCCACCACAGCACCACTGGCGATGTGACCCCAAAAATATCCCGCAACCAAGGCTGGGTCGTCAGCATGTAATAGAAAGTCACGCCGAGCCCGGCCATCATGCCCAACGACGCAGCAGGACCAGTGGCCCGCTTCCAGAAAATTCCGAGCGTCAATGCCGGAAAAAATGCCGCCGCAGCAAACGAGAATGCGGCTGAAACCAGGAACAGGATATCCGCCGGCTTCTGCGCCGCAAGATAGGCGGCACACAGTGCCACGATCAGCAGCAACACCTTTGAAATCGTCACTCGCCGCGCAGTCGAGGCGTTCGGATCGATCATCTTGTAGTAAAGATCGTGACTCAATCCGCTGGCAATGTTCAACAACAACCCATCGGCCGTCGACAGCGCTGCGGCCAATCCGCCAGCGGCCACCAACCCTGAAACAACATAGGGCAGCCCGCCAATTTCTGGTGTCGCCAGCACAATGATGTCGCCTCCAATAGACATTTCATTGAGCTGAAGAATATTGTCGTGGTTGACATCCATGACGGAAAGCAAGGTTGGATCGACCTTGTTCCATGCAAATATCCACTGCGGCAGGTGGTCAAACGGCGTTCCGACGAGCACATGGAATACCTCGTACTTCACCAGTACCGCCAATGCAGGTGCGGTAAAGTAAAGCAGGAAAATAAAAAAAAGGGACCAGGTGACGGACTCGCGCGCTTCCTTCACGCTGGGTGTCGTGTAGTACCGCATGAGGATGTGCGGAAGAGCTGCAGTTCCAACCATCAGGCAGAAAACAAGCGCGAGAAAGTTCCGGCGGGAAACGTCGTATTCGTCGCGCTCGGCCGCGCTCCCCTTCGGATCACCGGAAAATTGCCTGGCGTGGCCCGGCATGCCATTCAGGGGCCGTGCCTTGGTGTCAGCAACCGCCTGGGCCGCTGTCCAGGCCTTGTGGGCGGCAGCCTCATCCTTGGGCAACCCATACAGCGCCCGGTCTGCCGCCACAATTTCCGAGTCTGGCGCACGCGCAGCCTTGAGGTCGACCGAATACCTGGACGCAGCGGCCTTGTCCGCCGCCAGTGCGGCGCGCGGATCCTTCAGTTTCTCTGCCAACTCGGCAGAACGTCTCCTGAAAATCTCCCGGACTTCGATTTCCTTTGGGTCGTCCGTCAGACTTTGCTCCTTGGCGGTCACCTTCTCCAGCTGAAAGCCATAAATCGCCTGCGGCACGGGCACCCCCGTCTGCTTGACCGACAGCCAGACCACCGGAATCAGGTATGCCGCGATCAAGACGATGTACTGCGTCACCTGCGTCCAGGTCACCGCACGCATCCCACCGAGGAAAGAGCACACCAGAATGCCGCCAAGCCCCAGGAAGATGCCCAGCTCAAAGGCCACCCCCGTCAAGCGCGATGTAATCAGGCCCACACCATAGATTTGCGCCACCACATAGGTGAACGAACACAGGATCGCCGCAAGAATGCCAAGAAAACGCGGCACGTTGCCGCCGTAGCGCTCCCCCAGAAAGTCGGGAATCGTGAACTGTCCGAATTTGCGCAGATAGGGCGCCAGCAGCAACGCCACCAAGCAGTAGCCCCCGGTCCATCCCATGATGAACGCCAGACCACTGTAGCCACTGAGGTAGAGCGTTCCGGCGAGACTGATGAACGATGCGGCAGACATCCAGTCGGCCCCTGTGGCCATGCCGTTATAGACCGCAGGCACGCGACGCCCGGCAACGTAATACTCCACCGCATCGGTGGTCCGGCTCATGATGCCAATGCCCGCGTAGAGCAGGATGGTGGCCAGCAGGAAAATGAACCCGATCCAGCGTCGGGGCAGCCCGAACTGCTCCAGCACGGCCAGGGCGACCACGAACACGATGAAGCCACCGGTGTACCACTGATACACCTTGTCCAGATTGCGCTTGAAGGCCGCCCGCGAAGCCAGCGATTGCACGACGCCGACATCGCCCTCAGAGCGCCTTTTCATGTTCACTCCTCAAACTCCGCCGGGCCGTGCAGGATGTCCAGCCGCCCCATGTACCAGGCATAAAACCAGACGATCAGACAATAAACCACCGGCGCCCCCTGTGCTGCCATCCAGAAGCTGAAAGGCCAGCCAAAGAAGTTGAAATCCAGATCGCGGGCAAAGTAGCTGACAACAAAAGTCACGACAAACCAGACGCTCAGGAGCACGGAGGTGACACCAAGATTGGTGTGCCAGTACCGGCGACGGGACGCCTCTTGTTGTGTTTCAACTGCCTCCATCGTCAAACCCCTTTCGCTGACTTCGCAACACCAGCGGACACGCAGTGTGCCGCGCAACGGCGGGGGCCTCCCATTGCAGCAAGCGATCGCCTGGGCGCCATCGCCGGGCCCGTCCGTTCACAAGATCTGCGCCGCAAGAACACCCGTTTCCCTTTCCAGTTGTGCGGCAATCCGGGGCTCGAAGCCCTGAAGATGGCGGATCACCTTGCCCACCTCATCAAGGGCCTCGCGGTCAGCATGCACCCTGCCCAGCTGGTACCAGCCATGCGGGCTCAGTGGCTGCAGTTGCGTATTTTTCTGCAAGGCCACGACGGCATCGTCCAGCCTGCGCTGCCGGATACGCACCAGGGCCAGCCCGTACCAGGCACGGTCCAGCGCAGGATCGACTTCGGTCGCACGCTCGAAGGCCGCACCAGCATCCGACAACTGGCCAGACTCCTCCAGCAGGTAGCCAAGGTTGAACCAGGCAAATGCCAGTTGCGGATGCGAGGCCGTGAGTTGACGCAGTGTCGTGATCGCCGCGGGACGGTCTCCCTGCTGGCACAGCCCATGCGCACGGCTCGCCAGCGCGTACCGGTCATGGGGCGCCACGGACAACATCGCGTCAAAGCTGGCGATCGCCGCGGCTTGCCGTCCTGCCACAAGCCACAGCCAGGCCCGTCCTCGAAGGGCGACGTACTTCAGCAACGGGACTATTTGCACTGGACCACGCCCATCTGCAGGCACGCCTGGATCTTCATCCAGGTGGCAGCCAGCCATACGAAAAGCAGACACAGGAAGGCGACCAGGGGCAAGTGGCGGTCGAGAACGACCTTCGGCGCAATCCAGCGCGCAGCAGACACGAAAGGCTGGCCGACGATCCGAAGCACCTGATAGAAAAAACTCTGCTCTTTGCGGGCACCAATCAGAAGACCGAGCACCCACTGGCCCAAAAGGGCCAGCAAGGCGATCTCAGCCAGCATCTTGACAATGGTAAAGACCGCAAGCATGAACCCTCAACCGATGTAAACCCCGCATTGTTGGGCGTGGACTTACCGCCTTCTTACAAGAGCAGCCGAAGCGGCCATTTCAAGGTTAAGCACCAAGAGGGTAATCCCTCAGAGGCGCCATGACGCCCCTCCCCACCCCCTTAACCAGCCAGCTGCTTCCAGGTGTCAATCACCGAATCCGGATTCAGTGAAATCGAGCTGATGCCCTGGTCGCGCAGCCACAGCGCGAAGTCCGGGTGGTCGCTGGGGCCCTGACCGCAAATGCCGATGTACTTGCCCTGCGCCAGACAGGCCTGGATCGCCTGCGAGATCAGCGTCGTGACGGCCGGGTCGCGCTCATCGAAGTCGGCCGCCAGCAACTCCAGCCCGGAATCACGGTCCAGGCCCAGCGTCAGCTGGGTCAGGTCGTTCGAGCCAATCGAGAAACCGTCGAAGAACTGCAGGAAACGCTCAGCCAGGATGGCATTGCTGGGCACTTCGCACATCATGATGAGCTTGAGTTCGTTCTCGCCGCGCTGCAGGCCCTGCTGCGCCAGCAGATTCGTCACGCGCTCGGCCTGGCCCAGCGTACGCACGAAGGGCACCATCACCTGCACATTGGTCAGGCCCATGTCGTTGCGCACGCGCTTGATGGCGTCGCACTCCATGGCGAAGGCCTCGCGGAACTCCTCGCTGATGTAACGCGCCGCGCCACGGAAGCCCAGCATCGGGTTCTCCTCTTCCGGCTCGTAGCGGCTGCCGCCGATCAACTTGCGGTATTCGTTGCTTTTGAAGTCCGACAGGCGCACGATCACCGGCTTGGGCCAGAAGGCTGCGGCAATGGTAGCCACGCCTTCGGCCACCTTGTCGACATAAAAAGCGCGCGGCGACGCATGGCCCCGCGCCACCGATTCAACGGCCTTCTTGAGGTCGGCGTCGATGTTCGGATAATCCAGAATCGCCTTGGGGTGCACGCCGATGTTGTTGTTGATGATGAACTCCAGCCGGGCCAGGCCCACACCGCTGTTGGGCAACTGGCAGAAGTCGAAGGCCAGTTGCGGATTGCCCACGTTCATCATGACCTTCAGGCTGATTTCGGGCATCGCGCCGCGCTGCACCTCGGTCACTTCGGTGTCGAGCAGTCCGTCGTAGATGAAGCCGGTGTCGCCCTCGGCGCAGCTCACGGTGACCAGCGTGCCGTCCTTGAGGTGCTCGGTGGCATCGCCGCAACCCACCACAGCAGGGATGCCAAGTTCACGCGCAATGATGGCCGCGTGGCAGGTGCGCCCGCCCCGGTTGGTCACGATGGCGCTGGCGCGCTTCATCACCGGCTCCCAGTTCGGGTCGGTCATGTCGGTCACGAGGATGTCGCCGGCCTGGACCTTGTCCATTTCCGACAGGTTATGCACCAGGCGCACCGGGCCGGTGCCGATCTTCTGGCCGATCGCGCGCCCCTCGGCCAGCACGGTGCCGCGGCCCTTGAGCTTGTAGCGCATCTCGGCCTTGCCCTGGGCCTGGCTTTTCACAGTCTCGGGGCGGGCCTGCAGGATGTACAGCAGGCCATCGGTGCCATCTTTGCCCCACTCGATGTCCATCGGGCGGCCGTAATGCTGCTCGATCACCAGCGCGTACTGCGCCAGTTGTTCGACTTCAGCGTCGGTCAGCGAGTAGCGGTTGCGCTGCTCGGTAGGCACATCCACGGTCTTTACCAGCTTGCGCGTGGCCGCCTTTTCTTCCGGCGAGGTGAACACCATCTCGATCAGCTTGGAGCCCAGGTTGCGGCGGATCACTGCGCGCTTGCCGGCCTTGAGCATCGGCTTGTGCACATAGAACTCGTCGGGGTTCACGGCGCCCTGCACCACCGTCTCGCCCAGGCCGTAGCTGCTGGTGATGAACACCACGTCTTCAAAACCGCTTTCGGTGTCGATGGTGAACATGACGCCGGCTGCGCCCAGGTCAGAGCGGACCATGCGCTGCACGCCGGCACTCAGGGCCACGTCGGCATGGGCAAAGCCCTTGTGCACGCGGTAGCTGATGGCGCGGTCGTTGTAGAGGCTGGCAAACACCTCCTTCATCTTGTGCAGCACTTCCTCGACGCCATGCACGTTGAGGAAGGTCTCCTGCTGGCCGGCGAACGAGGCGTCGGGCAGGTCCTCGGCGGTGGCCGAGCTGCGCACCGCGAAGGTGGCGTCGGCATTGCCGCTGCTCAGCGTGGCGAAGGCCGCGCGGATGGCGGCTTCCAGGTCGGCCGGAAAGGGCTGGGACTCGACCATGGCACGAATCTCGGCGCCGGCCTCGGCCAGCGCCCGCACGTCCTCGGTGTCGAGCGCATCCAGACGGGCGTTGATGCGGTCGGTCAGGCCGTCATGCTGCAGGAACTCGCGGAACGCGTGGGCCGTGGTGGCAAAGCCGGTGGGCACACGCACGCCCTGCGGCAGCTGGGAAATCATCTCGCCGAGGCTGGCGTTCTTGCCGCCGACGACCTCGACATCGGTCATTCTCAAATGTTCAAACGGGACGACCAGGTCGGTCGGGCTGAAAAGTGCAGACATGGGACTAGCTCCAGAAGTAAAAAACCAGAACATGCTGCGTGGGCCGCCCGCGGGGAGGCCCAATGACTTTGGTGTTGTTCGAATCGGTCAGCGCAGCACATCAAAAACAGGGGGCATTCAACGCTCAGGCGTGTGGACAAGCCAGCCAAGTATTTTAGGCTGTGACGGCCATATTACATTTGTAGGGTCTGATCCAGGAGGCGACCCGCCATGCCCAACCGCACTGTTTTCTTTATTTCCGACGGCACCGGCATCACCGCCGAGACCTTTGGCAAAGCCATCCTCGCCCAGTTCGAGATGAAGATCCGCCAGGTCCGCCTGCCGTTCACCGATACGGCGGACAAGGCCCACCAGGCGGTCCGCCAGATCAACCACACCGCCGAGCTGGAAGGCTGCAAGCCGATCGTGTTCACCACGCTGGTCAACATGGAAGTCCTCAAGGTCATCCAGGAAGGCTGCAAGGGCATGCTGCTGGACATGTTCGGCACCTTTGTAAACCCGTTAGAAAACGAGCTGGGTATCAAATCCCACCACCGTGTTGGACGGTTTTCGGACGTGAGCAAAAGCAAGGAATACCACGACCGGATCGAGGCGATCAACTTCTCGCTGGCCCACGATGACGGGCAATCGAATCGGGATCTGGAGTCGGCAGACGTCATCTTGGTGGGCGTAAGCCGCAGCGGCAAAACCCCCACCAGCCTTTATCTGGCCATGCAGCATGGCCTCAAGGCGGCCAACAACCCCATGATTCCGGAAGACTACGACCGCCGCCAGTTGCCGCCAGCCCTGGAGCCACAACACAA
>ERZ1034365.1303-NODE-1303-length-12872-cov-3.608363_pt1 | contig 12872 bp, 9 predicted proteins | sample MGYA00520615_ERZ1034365 | MGnify/ENA primary metagenome ERZ1034365 (study PRJEB33736, sample SAMEA104284505) | Azolla filiculoides | biome: Urban; feature: Water surface; material: Ditch water | place: Netherlands | collected 2015-10-28 | depth 0-0.1 m ... | reverse complement strand
AGTTCTGAAGCCGTAGATTTTGCCTTATTAAAAGATGGAAAACTAATTGAATTACACAAAGAACAAGAAACAAGCAATTTTCAAGTAGGTGATATTTTTATCGCCAAAATACGAAAACCAGTTGCGGGTCTTAATGCTGCTTTTGTAAATGTTGGCTTCGAAAAAGATGCTTTTTTACATTATCATGATTTAGGTCCAAACCTTGCTTCCCAACTGAAATTCATAAAACTTGTAAGCACAGGTAAAATAAAAGATTTCTCCCTAAAAAACTTTCAGTTTGAAAAAGAGATTGATAAAGACGGTACAATTACAGATGTAATAAGTGCCAATCAATCTGTTTTAGTACAAGTCGTTAAAGAACCAATATCTACCAAAGGACCAAGAATTAGCGCTGAGCTTTCTCTTGCTGGACGGTTTATTGTTTTAGTTCCTTTTTCTGATCGTGTTTCTATTTCTCAAAAAATAGAGGACAAAAAAGAAAAGGATCGTTTGAAGCGATTGGTACAGTCTGTCAAACCAAAAGGATTTGGTGTTATTGTTCGTACAGTAGCCGAAGGCAAAAATACAGCCGAATTAGAAAAAGATTTGCAGAACCTGCTAGAGCGATGGACTGCAATGTGTAAAAAATTACCAACTGCTCATCATCCGTCAAAAGTATTAGGAGAACTCAACAGAGCCTCTTCGATATTAAGAGACGTTTTTAATGATACCTTCAGTGGTATTCAGATTGATGATGAAGAGTTGTACAACCAAACGAAGGATTATTTGCAAGAAATTGCACCTTCAAAACAATCTATTGTTAAGTTTTATCAATCAAACGACACGCCAATTTTTGAGAAATACAATATAGAGAGACAAATCAAGACTTCCTTTGGGAAAACAGTGTCTATGAGTAAAGGAGCTTATCTTATTATTGAACATACAGAAGCCTTACACGTTATAGACGTGAACAGCGGAAACCGTTCTAATAAAGCTACCAACCAAGAAGATACCGCTATGGAAGTGAATATGATTGCTGCTGCCGAAATCGCAAGACAATTACGTCTTCGAGATATGGGAGGAATAATCGTAGTTGATTTTATCGACATGTCAAATCCCGAAAATCGTAAAGTTTTGTTCGACTTCTTGAGAGAAGAAATGAGCGATGATAAAGCGAAACACAAAATCTTACCTCCGAGTAAATTTGGATTAGTTCAAATTACAAGACAAAGAGTAAGACCGGAAGTGAATATCAAAACTAGAGAAGAAGATCCTAATAATGAAAATGCAGAGATTGAAGCTCCAATTTTAATCATTGACAGAATCGCCTCCGATTTAGAAAGAATTCTAAAAGCCCACTCTGATGTTGTACTTAACGTACATCCATTTGTGGCAGCATACCTTACAAAAGGTTTTCCATCAATACGTTCAAAGTGGTTCTTTGAACATAAAAAATGGGTGAAAATCATACCTCGTGACGCTTACACGTATTTAGAATATCATTTCTTTGACAAAAAAGGGAATGCTATTAAAGAATAAATAAAAACCGCCTTTCGTGAGATTGGCGGTTTTTTTATGCAAATTTTTGACTGAGAAAGACAGTTCCCCTTAATATTTGGTTTACAATTTGATTTTGTTTTTATAATCCTTCATTTTTATTAAAAACATAATTAGCTGGTAATTTTGCGAATAACAAAATTTTGTAAAATGAATACAGTTTTCAATATTGTATATAAAAATAGTCTCTTTTATAAGAACGGTTTGTTGTTAATGGGGATTATTGGTTTTTTTTTATGTTGTTTTTCAAAATCAGAAGGGTTTGTCTTTTTGAATAGTTTTCACACTAAAACTTTAACTGTTTTTTTTCAAAATATTACTTTTTTAGGAGATGGTGTTTTCACTGTTTTTGTTGGCGTAATCATTCTTGTTTTTTTTAAAAAACATAGAAAATTAGCGTTTCTTTTGGTATTAGCATATTTAGTTTCAGGCGTTTTTGCTCAGATTTTCAAATCATTGATTAGTTCACCACGTCCAAGTGTTTATTTTGAGATGCATCATTACAAATACTATTTAGATACTTTTATAAATAGTAGAGTTGGGTTTAGAAGTTTTCCTTCGGGACATTCGGCTTCTGCTTTTGCAATGGCGACGATTTTTTCAATTTATGTCAATAGAAAATATGTTTGTATTTTTTCATTGGTTTTTGGAGTCTTGGTTGGATATTCCAGAATTTATTTAGCGCATCATTTTTTAATTGATGTTTTTGGAGGTGTTTTTATAGGCATTGTGTCAGGATCTTTATCGGTAATTTGGTATGATGCAGTTCGAATAAAAATTATTAAAATAGTTAAAAAGAACTCTTTTGAACCCAACTCTTGGGGAAATACTTTTCCTAATTCTTCTTTAAGCAATAGATAGATGGATTTTATTCGATTTATAAAATTTGGTATGGTTGGTTTCTCGGGACTTGTGATTGATTTCTTTATCACTTGGCTTTTTAAAGAAAAAATAGGCTTAAATAAATATCTTTCAAATGGATTGGGTTTTTTATTTGGTGTTGTGAATAATTATTTTCTCAATAAATATTTTACTTTTCAAAATAATGACAGCCATCTTGCTTCACAATTTTTTAGTTTTTTAATAATTTCTATCATAGGTTTTTCACTGAATACAATCTTCTTATATCTACTTCAAAAAAATACTAAAATTAATTTTTATGTCTGTAAAGCAATTGTAACTGTTTTGGTTTTCTTTTGGAATTTTAGTGCTAATACCTTGTATACTTTTAAAACACAATGATAGAAAAATATAAAATACTTATATTAATAAGTATTGCAACTTTAATTCGATGTTTTATTGCAGCGGAAATAGGACTTGGCAACGATGAGGTTTATTATGTTACTTATGCCCAACATTTGCAATGGAATTATTTTGATCATCCTCCAATGGTTGCCTTGCTTATTCGTTTGTCTACATTTAATTTACTTTTTACAAATGCGTTTTTCATTCGGTTGGGGCCTATTCTTTTAGCGGCAATTAACACGTATTTGATTTATGATATTTGTAGTAAAATAAAGAATGAAAATGCTGGTTTTTTGGCCGCTTTGTTATTTTCGTGTTCGTTTTATTCGAGTATAATTGCTGGTGTGTTTATTTTGCCAGATGCCCCACAATTATTTTTTTGGATTTTTAGTATTTCTTTATTAATTAAAATAGTCTCAGCGATTGAGTCAGATAAAAATTTCAATTATAACATTTTGCTGTTTGGCGTTGTTGCCGGTTTGTGTATTATGAGTAAAGTACACGGTGTCTTTTTATGGATAGGTTTTGGTTTGTATATATTGTTTTATAAAAGAAGTTTGCTTTCAAATGGATATCTGTATCTATCTGTATTGATTTCATTAGTAATTATTTCTCCCATATTGATTTGGAATATTGAGAATCATTTTATTACATATACTTTTCATAGTAATAGAGTTACTTTAAATAGAGGTATGAATCCGAATAGTTTTTTTAGAGAATTTCTAGGCGGTATTTTTTATAATAATCCTATCAATTATTTTTTGATTATTACAGCATTAATTGCTGTTTGGAAAAACAAAATCAATATTTCTTTGCCTTTAAAGCGGCTATTACTTTTATTAAGTCTGCCATTAATTGTCTTGCTGCTTTTTATTTCACTATTTCGTGATACTTTACCCCATTGGTCAGGGCCTGCATTCGTAGCATTAATTATACTTACGGCTTGTTATCTTGCAGATAGTGTTCAAGATTTAAATGTTAATTTCAAATTACCCAAATTAGTAGTTATTTCTTGTGTTTTTATAATTATAATTTCATTCACGGGAATTGGATTAATCAATTATTATCCTGGAACAATAGGAAATAATAAAGAAGAATTGCTGGGTAAAGGAGATGTTACATTAGATATGTATGATTGGGATTTTTTTAAGAATGAGTTTGAAAAAATATATGATAAAGACGTACAATCCAGAAAAACCAAGACTACTTTTATTATTAATAACAAATGGTTTCCTGGTGCCCACATTGATAATTATATTGCACAACCGCTACATTTAGATTTTATCGCAATGGGTAAATTGGAAGATATTCATACTTACGAATGGCTTAATAAGTATAGAAAAAAAATTAAAATTGGTGATGACGCTTATTTTATTACCGTTTCTACTAATTATATGGATCCTAAGGAGCAGTATAATATGTTTTTTGAGAAAATTAATCCTCCCGTAATTATAAAACAGTTCCGGAATAAAAAGCCAGTGAGAAATATGCTTGTTTATCTGCTTGAAGGGTATAAAGGCGAATAAAATTTAAAACAAGGTGATATCGAAAATTACTTTCTTCTTTCAGCAAAAAATCGTTTCATCAATTCCGAAGCTTCATTCGCCAAAACTCCACGAACAACTATAGTTTTAGGATGCAATTGTGTACCCATTTTCTCAAAACCTCTATTTTCGTCACTCGCACCAAAAACAATTTTCGAAATCTGACTCCAATACAATGCACCAGCGCACATCTGGCAAGGTTCTAAAGTGACATACAAAGTACAACCGGTTAAATATTTTCCGCCAAGGAAATTAGCGGCAGCAGTTATAGCTTGCATTTCGGCATGAGCCGTAACATCAACCAGCATTTCGGTAAGATTATGACCTCGGGCAATGACTTTATTGTCAATAACGATAATGGCTCCAACAGGAATTTCGCCTTTTTCAAAAGCCATTTGAGCTTCCTGCAAAGCTTTTTTCATAAAGTATTCGTCGGTGAAAGGATTTTCCATAATTACAAAAATAAGAATTCAATTCGTACATTTGCTTTATGTCTATTAATTTACTTTCAAACATCAACAATCCAACTGATTTGCGCCAGCTCGATGAAGCCCAACTTCCTCAAGTAGCACAAGAATTGCGTGATTTTATTATCGATATTGTTTCGGTAAAAGAAGGACATCTCGGTGCCAGCCTTGGCGTTGTAGAACTGACCATTGCGTTGCATTATGTATTTGATACGCCAAATGATTTATTGGTTTGGGATGTAGGTCATCAAGCTTATGGGCATAAAATTTTGACCGGAAGAAAAAATGTTTTTCATACGAACAGGCAACTTCACGGTATTTCGGGTTTTCCCAAAAGGAGTGAAAGTGAATACGATGCTTTTGGCGTAGGCCATTCTTCCACTTCAATTTCGGCAGCTTTAGGAATGGCGATTGCCTCTAACTTGAAAGGGGATTACAATAAACAACACATTGCTGTTATTGGCGATGCTTCTATCGCATCAGGAATGGCTTTTGAGGGACTAAATCACGCCGGAGTTACCGATGCTAATTTGTTGGTTATTCTCAATGATAATGCTATTGGGATTGATCCAAGTGTGGGCGCTTTGAAAAAGTATCTCACTGCCGTAAAAGAAGGAAAAAATCCGAGGCAGAATAATATGATTAAATCTTTAAATTTCAATTATTCCGGACCGATAGACGGACATGATATTGTTGCAGTTATTAAAGAATTGAAGCGTTTGCAAAAAGTAAAAGGACCTAAATTTTTGCACGTTATCACCACAAAAGGAAAAGGCTTACAACAAGCCGAACAAAATCAGGTGCAATACCACGCACCCGGAAAATTTGATGCCAGCACAGGTGAACTGCTTCCAAAATCGGAAGAAAATTTACCGCCAAAATACCAAGATGTTTTTGGGTTGACGGTATTGGATTTGGCAAGAAAAAACGAAAAAATTATTGGAATAACGCCTGCAATGCCTTCTGGTAGCTCGCTGAAATTTATGATGGATGTACTTCCCAAACGCGCTTTTGATGTGGGAATTGCAGAACAACATGCAGTAACTTTAGCCGCAGGAATGGCGACGCAAGGAATGGTAGTTTTTTGCAATATTTATTCGACTTTTTTACAAAGAGCCTATGATCAAGTGATTCATGATGTGGCTTTACAGAATTTGCCCGTTATTTTCTGTTTAGACCGAGCTGGTTTGGTGGGAGAAGACGGCGCGACGCATCACGGTATTTTTGATTTGGCTTATTTGCGTTGTATTCCTAACATGATTATTTATGCGCCAATCAATGAACTTGAATTGCAACATATTTTATATACGGCTCAATTGGGATTAAATTATCCTGTCGCCATTCGTTATCCTCGTGGTCGTGGCATTCATGTTGATTGGAAAACGAACTATGAAAAGATCGAAATTGGTCGGGCAAAATGCCTTAAAAAAGGAACTGAAGTTGCTGTTTTATCTAATGGAACGATAGGCAACAATGTTATAAAGGCTTTGGCAAATATAAAAAATCCAGATGCTGTTGCCCATTATGATTTTGCTTTTGTAAAACCATTAGACGAAAACAGTTTGCATGCTGTTTTTGCTGTGTTCAAAACTATAATAACTATTGAAGACGGTGTGGTTAATGGAGGTTTTGGGAGTGCGATTCTTGAGTTTGCAGCTTTGCATCAATATTCTTCAAAAATACAAATTTTGGGTATTCCGGATGAATTTATTGAACAAGGAACCGTTACCGAATTACAACAATATTGCAAAATTGACGTTAAAAGTCTTGAAATACTTTTTTCAACGTATTGAAAATAATAATTTTGTATCTCCTAAATCAAAAAAGTTTATAATGAAATCACTTTCTTTTTTATCTCTTTTACTTTTATTGACCATTTCTACAAGTGGTTTTTCACAAGAAGTTGTGAATCCCAAAACACCTGATACCGTTTCTTCATGGACCAAAAAAAATCAACTGGGTTTTGATATCTCAGAAATCGCTTTTGTCAACTGGAGTGCTGGGGGAACAAGTTCAGTTTCGGGCTTGTTTAAAGGTGATTTTACCAGAGTGTATGCCAAAAAAAATCGAAAATGGGTGAATGAACTTATTATTCGATATGGTTTAAATAAACAAGACGGAATTGAAATGCGAAAAACAGATGATGCGATTCATTTTAACTCGACTTTTGGATATAGAAAAGATACAATAACCAATTGGTATCATTCTGCAAAATTAAATTTTAATACTCAGTTTACAAATGGGTATGCGTATCCAAATAAAGAAATTGCTATTTCAAAACCTTTTGCTCCGGCTTATCTTTTTATGGGTGTAGGAGCTGAGAATGCAGATAAAGCAAAGAAAAGAGTTTTCTATTTTTCTCCATTTACTTTCAAAACTACATTAGTTTTAGATCAAAGGTTAGCCAATCAAGGTGCTTTTGGGGTAAAAAAAGCAGAATATGATTTGGACGGAAATTTAATTTTGGAAGGAGAAAAATCAAAAATGGAATTGGGTTTATTAGTAACAGGTTATTACAAAAAAGAAGTATTCAAAAACATAAATTTTGTAAACCGTGTAACCTTTTATTCGGATTATATTAACAGGTTTGGGAACATCGATGTGGATTGCGATTTGTTGTTAGACTTAGTGGTGAATCAATATGTAAAAGCAAATATTGGTACTCGTATCGTTTATGATGATGACATAAAATCGAAACAGGAAATAGCGGGAGAGCAAGTTACTTTAGGTCCAAAAACGCAATTAAAACAAGTTTTGGGAGTAGGAATTGTGTATGCTTTTCAATAAACACATTTCGTGATTATAGAACCATTAAATTACACCCTCGAATATCCGAATTATCAAAACGTCCCAGTACTTCAAAAGTAGTATTGGGATTTTTTTTGCCTAAATCCTGAGTGGCGATAAACGAACAAGAATTAATATTAGCCAAATCAATTACGTTGATTCCGCCTGTTTTACCCTCTTTTACATAGCTTAAAGCATCTTCGGTATCTCGAACGAGGATTTGCATCCAAGAAGGGCATTCAAATACGCCTTCTCCAAGGGAATAGGCTTGAGAGAGTAACTCGGTCATTCCATATTCAGAATGAATGGAGGAAACCCCAAAACGAGCACAGAGTTGTTCGTGTAATTCTTCTCGAATCATTTCTTTACGTCTGCCTTTCATTCCTCCAGTTTCCATAATAATGGTGTTTTGCAGCTGAAATTGTTGCTTTTCGGTCAAATCTAATAAGGCATAAGTAACACCAATTAGAATTACATTTTGTCCGGATTGGTCTAATTCGATTAGTTTTTTAATCAGTTCTTCGTGATTATTAAGGTAAAATCCACTTTCGGGATGGTTGGTTAATTGAATCAAATCTTCGACCATATAAATCAAGGAAGAACCGTCTCTTTCGAGATAGGATGGCAGCAAAGCCAAAACTACATAATCTTCTATGTTTCCATAAAACTGGGAAAATCCCTTGCGGTAACTTTCTTCATAAACAGAAACATCGGTTACCAAATGTTTGCTGGTGCTCATTCCTGTTGTTCCGCTACTTGTAAATGTGGCTTGAATTGCATTTGAATTTGAAACGACGGAATGGCTTTTGAAAAATTGTATGGGCAAAAACGGAATTTGATGAATTGATTTTACCTTTTGGACTTCGATTTTTAAAAAATCACAAAACTCCCGATACACGGCGTTATTTTCATGTTGGAAACGAAACACTTTTAAGGCTATTTTTTCAAATTGCTTTTGGTTCGTGATGGTAAAAATATCTGTTGTTGTAATCAAGGAATTTTTTTTACAAAAGTAATTAAAAATTAAATGGAAAAATTGGCAAGAAGGATTTTGAAAATGGAAGTTTTTTGCAATATAAAGGCATAAAAAAAGCTCCAAATGAATTTAGAGCTTTAAGTTATTTTTATTAAATATTATCTTATAATGAGTTTTCTGGTGCTTGAAGCTTCGTTTTCTTTGATCTTGATGATGTAAACTCCTGGCGAAAGATTGGAAACATTCAGTTCTTTTGAACTCAGCATGGTTTGAAGCACTTTTTTACCTAAAACATCAAATATTTGTACTTCTTTATCGGAATCATTTTTTGAAGTAATGTAGACTTTGCCATTACTCACAGGGTTCGGATACAAGTTAAGCCCTTCTATCGAAGTGTTTTCTTGTGGTCTTGGTTGTTGCTTAGCTTCTTGAGCCGAAAGGCTAAGAGAAAACAAAAAAACCAATAAGATTGAAGTATAAAAGTAATTTTTTGTCATTAGCTAATCATTTATAGTAGTAAAGATAAATAAAATATTTCAAATACTGTACCAAAAAAAACATCCTGAATGAATCAGGATGTTTAGGTATTGTATTTATGGTTCTGTTTATTACAAACCAGCAGTCCAGTTAGCCGCCCATGTTGGAGCAGCAGCACCGTTACCAGCACCAGTATTGTTTCCTATTGTCAAATAAGTTGTGTTTGAACCTGTATATTCAGAATTTATAAAATCAACTGCAGTATTTGCGAATTGGATAGGGTTAAATGTAATTGTACCAGCTGTAACACTTGCAATTGCAGGAGCGTCAGTAGAAGAGATTTTAATTCCTTTTGTAAAAGCTCCGTCAATATGGATGTTAGTAGCATTCCATTTACCAGCACCTTCTTTAAGGTATATTGCGTGTTCAGAATTTGCTAAAGTTCCTTTTACGATAGAGATGTTTTTCAAAGTAGCGTTTGTCATTGGTGTAGCAGCACCGTTTTGACCATTGTTAGATCCTTCGATACCAGCTTTAGCAGTATTTTTGATATACCAATATTCACCAGTTCCAGCCCAACCGTCAGCAAAGTCAATTGAATCATCATCGCTATCAGTTGAAACTAAATATTTACCATTTACAGCTCCACCAAAGAATTCGATTCCATCATCTCCATTATGATTTGCTTGAACATATTCAAGTGTTGTTCCAGAACCTACACCAAATAATGATAAACCATTAAATTCTTTTGTAGCGCTGTAAGCATAACCTGTATATTCAATTCTTAGGTATTTTATTATTCCAGAATTATCTGCACTGTTTGAACCACCATATGTTAAATCAGAAACCTCAGCAGAAGCAGTTCCACCCACAGTAGCTGATGTATTGATAGGTGCTTTTCCACAAATTACTAAACCACCCCAGTCACTTTTAGCAGGAGTTGCTTTTGCAGATGTCATAACAACAGGATTTGTTGCAGTACCATTGATAAAAATTTGTGCTCCTTGAGATACAGCAATGTATCGAACTACACCATCAGTGTTTTCAGTTGCTTTGATTACAGTTCCAGCAGGAATAGTAAGTTTTGCTCCGTCTTTTACAATAAATGAACCTGTTAAATAATAGACTTTAGAAGCGTCTAATGTAGCTTCTTTTCCGCTTTCTAATGTTCCTTTAAAGTTTGTTGCATCAATAGCTACTTCATTAGGATTTACTACTGGAGAATCGTCACTACTACTACAAGATGTTAATGTAAGTGTTGCGATTGCAAGCATTGATAAGATTATTTTTTTCATTTTGTTTTTTTGTTTTTTTTGTTATTATTTGAAGCAAATTTATCACTGTAATATTTGATTTACCTATCTAAATCTTTATCAATTCGTTAAGTAAATGTTAACTTGATTTTAGAATTTATAGGTTACTGAGAACTTGAAATTAGTTCCTTTTTTATAGGATTCAACAAGTACGTTTTGTTTATCTTGAATCCTCTCTATCGTTGGGTCTAATATGTTTTTTACGGTTAATCCAAGTCCGATATTTTTAGTTATTTTAGATCTTAAGATAAAATCTAAAGTTCCAACGGCTTTGTCAACAAGATTCCCTCTTTCACTAGTTCCCAAGGCATAAATCCTGTCTGAAAAATAGTTGTATGTTAAGGTTGCCAATAGATTTCTTTCTTTTGAAAATTCTTTGAAATAACTGATGTCACTGTTCAATAATAAGTCTGATGCTCCGGTTAGCTTTCCTTCTTTATTGGAAAAAAATACACTTAAGTTCGTTTCATCGGTTACTTTTTGTCCGTCAAAATCTTGATTGTTGTACATGTATGAAGCATTGAAACCGGCAGTTAAGTTTTCTTTGTTGTCAGAGTCAATTTCAAATATATTTTTTCTGATTTCAAATTCTCCTCCAATTGCAATTGCTTTTTCACCTGTATTTACATAAGAAATATCATTTGTAGCAGAGGCAACCGTAATTTCGTTGATTGGATTCTGAATTAATTTACCAAATGCTGTTACCGAAATAACTTCGTTCGATTTAGGGAAAAATTCCCATTTGATATCGGCATTATAATCTGTTGAAAGGTATAAATCTGGATTTCCAAAAGTCGTTTCTGTAGCATCTTCGAATTGAAAAGGAGCTCTTTCTTTAAATTGTGGCAATGTGTATGTTTTACTTGCAGCAAATTTTAAATTTTGTCTGTCTGACAATTCATATTTTATGTTTGTGGAAGGCAATATTTCAAGTTTGTCAAATTCATTAGATCCCAACGGACTTAAGTTTGTAAACCAATTGATTTTTTGGTAAATAGATTCCGCTCTTGTAGATAAAATTACAGTAAGTTTAGGAGTAAAATTATATTCTAAAGCAAAGAACCCGGCATTTACATATTGATCACCGTCAAAAGTCTGTGGTTTCAATCCTCCGTTAAAGGTTTTGATGGCAAATAAACCATTAGCATAATTAGCCTGGTTAAAATAACCGTCAATATTATTGATGTCAACAATTGGTTGAGTTACTGACGTGTTAATGTCAAAATTAAATTGTGTTGCTTTGAATGCAATTGTTTTAAAACGACCACTATATCCTACCGTTAATTTTCCTTTTGAATTTCCCTCTTCGTCTTTCTTGAATTTATAATCTACTGCAAAATTTGCTGATAATTCATCTTCTTTTAAGTCTTGAAAAAATCGGTTATTCTCAGAATCATTATTATTGGCAACTTGCAATACATCAAGATTTGAATTATCAACAGGAGTTAATGTATTTGTCATTCTGTCTGGGACATTATTTTTAATTGTATTTAAAGACACTCCCCAGTTCATATTTATTTTTTCATTGAACTTGTGTTTTCCCAATACCTGATTGATATACATGGCAGTTTTATCAAAAGAAGATCGTCTTACAAATCCACCACCTTCAGATGCATTGTCAAAAATATCAATGATCCCTTTGTATTCTTTATGGTCTTGTGACGATGAATTGATAAACATCGAATTAAATAATAAACTATTATTTGAATTGATTTTGTAATTAACATTCGCCATCAATGTTGTATTCGTTCCGTAATTGAATGTTTCGAATTTAAAGTTTCTTCTTGCAACACCTTGAACATTTACAGAACCATTAGAAACACCATTTCTATACGAGTAATCACTGTCAAACGCAGCAGTTGCAAAAAATCCAATTTTCCCGTTTTCACCAACATTAAAAGAATTTCCTCCTCTTAGGAAAAAAGCACTATTTACAGGAGTCGCAGTTTCTTTGTTCCATTTTGTGGTAAAGTTGTATCCGTTAAGAGGATTGTCTGGGTAATTAATTTTCGAAAAACCAGTTTTCGATGGACCGTCTTGTAAGTAAAACTTATCTTGATTTATTGCTTGGCTATTAACTCCAAAATCTAAACCAAATTCTAACATTCCTTTTCCAGAATAGCTTTTAGATACAATGTCAATATTTGCTCCGGCAAAATCTCCAAAATTTCTAAAATTGAACGTTTTGTCAATTCCAATTGATTCTACTATGTCTGTAGTAAAAATATCTAAACGAATGTTTTTCTTAGATGGATTATTCGAAGGAATAGGAAGCCCGATCATGGTAGTCGAATTGTATCGGTCACCTAAACCTCTTACATATATATTTCCGGATCCTTCTTGTTTAGTGATTCCTGTAGTTTTTGTCACGGCAGCAGCAACATCGCTGGCTCCTTTTCGAGCCATTTCTTGTGCGCCAATACTTTGTTTGATAACCACAGCTTGCTTTTGATCTAATAAAAGTGCCGTTTCTTTTTCTCTATTTGGAGCAGTTGCTTTAATAACAACATCCTCCAGTTTGTAACTG
>ERZ1034365.1301-NODE-1301-length-12880-cov-3.006014_pt1 | contig 12880 bp, 12 predicted proteins | sample MGYA00520615_ERZ1034365 | MGnify/ENA primary metagenome ERZ1034365 (study PRJEB33736, sample SAMEA104284505) | Azolla filiculoides | biome: Urban; feature: Water surface; material: Ditch water | place: Netherlands | collected 2015-10-28 | depth 0-0.1 m ... | reverse complement strand
CCCACACCGACACGATCCGTCTGGACGATGCAGGCACCAACGGTACGACGTAGATGAGCGAGGCGGCGACGGTTGTCGAGGTGATCTCGCTCAAAGAGAACGCGGCAGGCTTTGATCTGACGTTCGCGGACGGCGCCTATGTGGGTGCAGACCTGAACGTCGACGGTACGGCGGACGAGAACACGCTGACGGTGTCGGTTGCGGTGGCCATGACCAACGGGGTCAAGATCACTGGTGGTGCAACGACAGCTACCCATGAGCTGCTGGTTCTGGGCAACAACCTGGGCGGCAACGACACGCTGACCGGTGGTGCGGGCAACGACACGATCGGTGGTGGTGCGGGTTCGGACAGCCTGGTGGGCGGCGAGGGCAGCGACACCTTCGTGTACGACTCGGCGGTGGCCGATGAGACGGGTGCGGGTGTTGAGACGATTGCGGGTGGCAACGGCACCGACACGATCGTGGTGGCCGGTGGCACCACGGGCGTGAACTTCTCGACCGACACGATCAGTGGGGTCGAGACGCTGGAGCTGTCGACATCGACTGATGTGCAGACGGTGACGATGCTGGACGCCCAGGTGGATGCGCTGAGCGACATCAACGCCGATGGCGACCAGATCGTGCTGGCGGACGTGATGACGTCGGACATGCTCGACGGCACGGTGGTCAACGGCGAGCTGACGATCCAGGTCAAGGATGTGGCGGGCAACGCGCTGACGCTGGTCGACGGCGTGATGGACGCTGTGGCTGACCTGCTCAAGGTGGACGCCAGCGGGCTGACGGGCGCGAACGCGCTGACGTTCGAGGGTCTGGCCGAGACGACGGCACGCGTGAGCGTGACGGGCGGTGCGGGCAACGACGTGGTCAAGGGCACGAACACCGCCCTGGTGGACACGCTGGTGGGTGGAGCGGGCAACGACGAGATCACGGGCGGTGCGGGTGCTGACAGCCTTGTGGGAGGCGAGGGTGACGATGTTTTCCGATTCGCATCCGGTGCTGAGCTGAACGACGATGCGACGGTCATCGGGGGCAACGGGACCGACACGATCGAGATCACGGCCGCGGACACGGGCCTGGTCGATGCCGATTTCGACCATGTGAGTGGCGTGGAAGTGCTCACACTGACTGGCGCGAGTGCGGCGGTGCTGGCGACTTACGCCAGTGCGGCTGGCATAGGCAGCGTCAATACGGGCGCGGCCAATACGGCGCTCACGTCCACGATGTCTACGGTGTTGTCGGTGGATGCCGAGGCGCTGGCCGATGGCCACCTCGAATAAACCCGTGCCCCCACACTGGGCCCGCCGGATGTGGGACACGGGCGTTCCGGTGGCCGTGCTGCTGATCGTCTTTCTGCTGATTTGGTATGCAGCGGCCTGGGGCATGAACGGCACGGCCGCCGTCGAGCGTGTGCTGGAGCCAGCAGGCAACCCGTGGACCTGGCAGGAACTGCTGCTCACCACCTGGAATATGGAGCGCCCGGTGCTGCCCGCGCCGCACCAGATCGCGCTGGACTTCTGGTCCAGTCTGGTGGATTGGCCCATCGATTCTCCGCGCAACCTGTTGTTTCATGTGGCCGTCACCGCTGAATCGACCTTGTGGGGCTTTGTCATGGGCACGCTGCTCGGGCTGGTGCTGGCCGCACTGGGTACCTGTGTCGGCAGCGCCGGCTTCGAGAACCTGCTGCGCCCGCTGCTCGATGCCAGCGCCGATCCGGCCGAGCGCGCGATGGCGCTGCAGATCGTGTGGGAAATCCGGCTGCCGCGCACCCTGGGCGCCTGGGCCGCCGGCGGCCTGCTGGGCCTGGCGGGCGCGCTGGCGCAGGGACTGTTCCGCAACCCGCTGGCCGACCCTTACCTGCTGGGTAGCGCATCGGGCGCCTCGCTGGGTGTCGCGATCGCACTGGCTGCGGTCGGCGGCGGTGCCGGCATGGTGGGCGGCAGCATGATGAATGGAGCCTCCTTCAGCATGCTGTCGGGAAGTCTTTGGGTGCGGCTCGGCCTGACCGGTGCGGCCTTTGCCGGCGCGGTGCTGGCGGTGATGCTGACGCTGGCGCTGGCGCGCGGTGTCGGTCATACCTTGCGCCTGCTGCTGGCAGGCGTGATCGTCGGCGTGGTGCTGGGCGCGCTGACCTCGCTGGTGCTGCTGTTCTCGCCCGACTCGCTGCAGGCGATGCAGGCCTTCATGCTCGGCACGACCAGCTTCGTCGGCTGGACCTCCTGGGGCCTGATGTTCACCTGCTGGTGCCTGTGCATGGCGCTGGCCGCGGCGCTGGCGCGCGTGCTCGACGGCCTGAGCCTGGGCGAGGCGACGGCGCAGACCCTGGGCCTGCCGCTGGCGCCGCTGCGCGCCGCGCTGGTCGCGCTGCTGGCGCTGGCCACCGGCACTGCGGTCGCGCAGACCGGGCTGATCGCCTTCGGCGGCCTGGCAGCGCCACATCTGGTGCGCGCGGTAGTCAAGGTACCGCATCGGCAGCTGATGTGGCTGGCCAGCCTGATGGGCGGCGTGCTGCTGGAGGCGGCTGACCTGCTGGCGCGCTGGGTGATCGCGCCGCAGGAGTTGCCAGTCGGTGTTGTCACCGCAGCGCTGGGCGGCGGCTATCTGCTCTGGCTGATGCACCGCCGCAGCAGCGGCCTGAGCGCAGGAGGGCTGTCGTGAACGCGCTGTCCTACGCTATTCGTGGCCTGGGTGCAAGCCTGGGCGGATGCCCCATCCTGCATGGCATCGAGCTGGAGTTGCGCGCTGGGGCCTGGACTTCCATCGTCGGTCCGAACGGCGCCGGCAAGTCGACGCTGCTGCGCGCGATCGCCGGCTTGCTGCCTTGCAGCGGCCGGGTCGAGTTGCTCGGGCGCGAGCTGCATGACTGGCCGCGGCAGGAGCGCGCGCGTGCGCTGTCCTGGCTGGGCCAGAACCAGGTCGCAGCCGATGACTTGACGGTGTACGACGTCGCAATGCTGGGGCGCCTGCCGCATCAGGGCTGGCTGGCGCCGGCCAGTCGCGCCGATCAGGTGGCGGTCGAGCGGGCGCTGCGCCAGACCCAGGCCTGGGACTGGCGCGAGCGCGCGCTGGGCGAACTCTCAGGCGGCGAGCGCCAGCGCGTGCTGCTGGCCCGTGCCTTGGCGGTGGAGGCGCAGGTGCTGCTGATGGACGAGCCCTTGGCCAATCTGGACCCGCCGCACCAGGCTGATTGGCTGCTGCTGGTGCGCGAGCTGATTTCAGCCGGTCGCACCGTGGTCAGCGTGCTGCACGAGATTTCGATCGCGCTGCATGCCGATGACCTGGTCATCATGCAGCAGGGGCGGATGGCTCACCACGGCGCTTGTGGCGATTCATTGACGCAACGCGCGCTTGAACAGGTGTTCGACTACCGCATCGCGATCCATGCCCTGGCCGGGCAGTGGGTGGCGCTGCCAGTCACATCGATTACATGAACAGGACTTGACAGAATGCAGATCGAAACCCCTCCGACCGAAAAACCCTACGAGAAGGCCGAAGGCGAGCGCCGCGGCCTGGTCATCGTCAACACCGGCGACGGCAAGGGCAAGAGCACGGCCGCCTTCGGCCTGGCGCTGCGCGCGCATGGCCGCGGCAAGCCAGTCAGGATCTTCCAGTTCATGAAGGTGCCGTCGGCGCGCTTTGGCGAGCACCGCATGTTCGAGCAGCTCGGCCTCCCGATCGAAGGCCTGGGCGACGGCTTCAGCTGGAAGAGCCAGGACCTCGAGCACTCGGCCCAGCTCGCGCGCGACGGCTGGCAGAAGGCCAAGGCCGCGATCCTGTCGGGTGAACATTTCCTGGTCGTGCTCGACGAGATCACCTATCCGCTGATCTACGGCTGGCTGCCGCTGCAGGACGTGCTCGACACCTTGAGCAGCCGGCCCAGCCAGGTCCATGTCTGCCTGACCGGCCGCCGCTGCCCGGAGGAGATCGTCGCGCTGGCCGACACCGTGACCGAGATGAAGATGATCAAGCATGCGTTCCAGGCCGGCATTCCGGCCCAGCGCGGCATCGAGGACTGAGGCCGGTCGATGCAGATTATCCCGTCGCCCGCCGTTGGCCTTCTGGCGGCTGATGTCGCTGATGCCCCCTCTGCCGATGCCGCGGCGGCCAGGCCGCCTCAGGTCTTCGCGCCCGAGGCGCGCGCGGCCGTCTACCGCGCGATCTTCGAGCGGCGCGATATGCGCCATTTCGCTGGTGGCCAGGTCGATCCCGAAACCTTGCGCCGGCTGCTGACGGCGGCTCACCATGCGCCCAGCGTCGGCTTCATGCAGCCCTGGCGTTTCATCCGGGTGCAGGACCGCGCGCTGCGCGAGAAGCTGCACCAGGCGGTCGAGTGTGAGCGGATCGAGACCGCACGCGCGCTGGGCCAGCGCGAGGACGAGTTCATGCGGCTCAAGGTCGAGGGCCTGCTCGAGGCCGCCGAGCTGCTGGTGGTCTGCCTGGCCGACGGGCGCGAGCAGCATGTGTTTGGCCGCCGCACGCTGCCGCAGATGGACCTGGCATCGGCCAGCTGCGCGATCCAGAACCTCTGGCTGGCCGCGCGCGCCGAGGGGCTGGGCATGGGCTGGGTCTCGCTGTTCGACCCGGCCGAGGTGGCGGCGCTGCTGGGCCTGCCGCCTGGCGCCGAGCCGATCGCCTTGCTCTGCCTCGGTCCGGTGCACGAGTTCTATGCCGAGCCGATGCTGCAGCAGCAACGCTGGGCCAGGCGTCAGCCCTTGAGCGAGCTGGTGTTCGACGAGGGCTGGGGCCAGCCGAGCGCGCTGTTTGAACCGAGCGATTCGTTTGATCCGGCCACTGCGGCTTCGGCGGTCGCCATTTTCGGCGATCAGGGCCTGCCCGCATGAGGGTCGGTGAGTTTGACTTGATGATCCTGGCGCCGGCCCTGCTGCTGGCGCTGGCGGTCGACCGCTGGCTCGGCGAGCCGCCGCTGCGCTGGCATCCGGTGGTCTGGATCGGGAATTACCTGGGCTGGGCCGGCCAGCGCATCGCGCCGCTTGCCAGCGCGCGCCCGTCGGATCAAGCCGCTGATCTCGCCGCCTTCGTTCGGGGCGCGCTGGCCTGGTGTGCCGGCGGTGCGGTCTTGCTGGTCGTGGCCGCTGGCCTGCAATCCCTGCTGCTGCAACTGCCCGGCTGGGCGGCTGCCGTCCTGCTGGGGCTGCTGCTCAAGCCGCTGCTGGCCTGGGCCATGCTCAAGCGCGAGGTGCAGGCGGTCGAGGCAGCGCTGTCGAGCTCGCTCGCGCAGGGCCGCGAGCGTCTGTCCTGGCTCTGCAGCCGCGACACCTCTGCCTTGAGCGAGTCGCAGGTGCGCGAGACCGCGCTCGAGTCGCTGGCCGAGAACCTGAACGATTCGGTCATCGCACCGCTGTTCTGGTTTGCCGTGGCCGGTCTGCCGGGCGCGGCGCTCTACCGTTTTGCCAACACGGCCGATGCGATGTGGGGCTACCGCGGCGAGCGCGGCGGACGGCACTGGGAATGGGCCGGCAAATGGGCGGCCCATGCCGACGATCTGCTGTCCTGGCTGCCGGCACGCCTGAGCGCGTTGCTGCTGGCGCTGGCGGCGGGCGGCCTGTCGCTGGCGCGGTTGCGGCGCGAGGCGGTCCTGACGCCGTCGCCCAACGGCGGCTGGCCGATGGGGGCGCTGGCGCTGGCGCTCGGTATCCGGCTCGGCAAGCCCGCGGTCTACACGCTCAACGCCGCGGGCCGGGCGCCTGGGCCACTCGATACCGCGCTGGCCTGCGCACTGGCAGGCCGTGCGCTCGGCCTGATGGGGCTTGGCACGCTGATTTTGTTACTTACGCAGTTGTGGCTGCCTGCTGATAGCTGGCTGTCAGGCCTGTGGCCGGCACGCGGAGACGGGCATGGCTGAGTCCGTCCGTCTGCACGGCGGCCCCGACGCTTTCGGCGTGCCGCGCTTCGATTTCTCGACCAACAGCAACGCCTGCGGACCCTGTCCAGCCGCCCTGGTGGCGGTCCAGGCGGTCGACCCGACTCGATATCCCGATCCGGGCTATCAGGCGCTGCGCGAAGCCTTGGCGGCTTTTCATCAGGTCGCGGTCGAACGCATCGTGCTGGCTGGCAGCGCGAGCGAATTCATCTTCCGCATCAGCGCGCTGGTGGCCCAGAGGGCAGGGGCGATGCAGTCCTGGTCTTCGGACTCGGAATTGCCACAGCGATTGCCACGGCCAGCGGCGGTCCACCTGCCGCTTTTCCACTATGGCGACTACGCCCAGGCCGCCTGCGCCTGGGGCTTGCAGGCCGTGACTGACCCTGCCGAGGCGGACCTGCTCTGGGCCTGCGACCCCTCGAGTCCGTTCGGCCAGTCCCATGACGGTCTGGCGCAGCAGGTCGAGGCCTTGCATTCCGATCAGATGCTGGTGCTCGATTGTGCCTACCGTCCGCTGCGCCTGGAGGGACGGCTGGCGCTGGATGTCGACGGGCCGAACCGGGTCTGGCAGCTCTGGACGCCGAACAAGGCGTTGGGACTGACGGGGGTGCGCGCCGCCTATGCGATCGCGCCCCGGGGCGCTGGCGATCAGGTCGAGGCCCTGCAGGCGCTGGCAGCGTCCTGGCCGGTCGGTGCCCACGGCGTCGCGATGCTGCAGGCCTGGACTCAGCCGGCAGCCCAGGACTGGCTGGCGGACAGCCTGCAGACCCTGCACGGCTGGAAAAACCGACAGCTCGACCTCTGTCATACACTGGGCTGGCAGACCCGGCCCAGTGACGCCAACTATTTCGTCGCGCGTCCCGACCGGGCTGACAGTCCTGACTTCGGGGCCGATCTGCAGCGCCTGCGCGCGCGCGGCATCAAGCTGCGCGACGCGGCCTCATTCGGCCTGCCCGGTGCCGTGCGCCTGGGCGTTCTGGCGCCCGAGGCGCAGGACGCGCTCGCGCAGGCCTGGACTTCCATTCGCCATCAGACATGAATCTTCAAGCCGATCCCCCCATCCATCGGGCCAAATGCGTGATGGTGCTCGGCACCTCGAGCGGTGCCGGCAAGAGCTGGCTCGCCACCGCGCTGTGCCGCCACTATGCGCGCCAGGGCCTCAAGGTCGCGCCGTTCAAGGCGCAGAACATGAGCAACAACGCGCGCGTCGTGGCCTCGCCCGGCGGCTCGGGCGAGATCGGCTCGGCGCAATATTTCCAGGCGCTGGCCGCGCGTGCCGAGCCCGAGGTGCGGATGAACCCGCTGCTGCTCAAGCCCGAGGCCGATACCCGCAGCCAGGTCGTCATGCTGGGCCAGGTCGACGCCGAACTCAGTGCCATGCCTTGGCGTGGCCGCTCGGAACAGGTCTGGCCCCGGATCGAGCAGGCGCTCGACGACTTGCGTGCCGACTACGACGTGGTCGTGATCGAGGGCGCGGGCTCGCCGGCCGAGATCAACCTGATGGCCAGCGACATCGTCAACCTGCGCGTGGCGCGCGCGGCCGAGGCGCGCTGCCTGCTCGTGACCGACATCGACCGCGGTGGCGCCTTCGCCCATCTCTACGGCACCTGGGCCCTGCTGCCCGAGGCCGACCGCGCCCGCATCGACGGCTTCGTGCTCAACAAGTTCCGTGGCGATGCGACCCTGCTCGCCCCCGCGCCCGAGCAGCTCGAGCAGTTGACCGGCGTGCCGACCGTAGCCACCTTGCCGATGTGGTGGCAGCACGGCCTGCCCGAGGAGGACGGCGTGTTCGACGACCGCAGCTGCAGCCAGGGCGCGGTCACGCGCACGGTGGCGGTGCTGGCCTATCCGCGCCTGAGCAACCTCGACGAGTTCCAGCCACTCAAGAACATTCCTGGCCTGCGCCTGGTCTGGGCGCGCAGCCCGGCCGAGCTCGCTGGCGCCGACTGGATCATCCTGCCGGGCTCCAAGCACACCAGCTCGGACCTGGCCTGGCTGCGTGCCCAGGGCCTGGACCGGGCGATTGCCGACCATGCGGGGCAGGGCGGCGCGGTGCTCGGCATCTGCGGCGGCCTGCAGATGCTGGGCGAGGCCTTGATCGACACCCACGGCGTCGACGGCAATGCGCCCGGACTGGGCCTGCTGCCGCTGGTGACCCAGTTCGATCCCGACAAGACCGTCCAGCGCACCCAGGCCTGCTTCGGCGATCTGGTCGGCGCCTGGTCGGCCCTGTCGGGCGTGACGCTGCAGGGCTACGAGATCCACCATGGCCAGACCGCCCAGCATCCGGCCATGGCAGCCGCAGGCGACGTCGCGCGCGCGGTGCTGCCCGGCCTGGCCTGGCAGAACGATCGTGGCAATGTGCTGGGCTGCTACCTGCATGGCCTGTTCGAGGATCCGGCCGTGCTGCAGGCGCTGTTCGGTGCCTCGGCCCCGACGCTCGACAGCGTGTTCGATGGCCTGGCGGACTATCTCGAGCGGCATATCGCCCCCGGCGTGCTCGACGCGCTGATTGCCTGAAGCCGACTCGCTGGCAGCCGGAAAAAATCGGTCTCTGACCCCAATATACCAATATACCAATATAGGAATCGACATGACTTTCACATTGCCCCGGATCGACAGCCTGCATAACGAGGCGCTGGCATTGGCGCTGCAGCGCCAGCTCGATCACAAGACCAAGCCGCTCGGTTCGCTCGGCGCGCTCGAGGCGCTGGCGCTGCGCCTGGGCCTGATCCTGGGCAGCGACTCGCCCGAGTTGCGCGCGCCGCAGATGGTGGTGTTCGCCGGTGACCATGGCCTGACCCGGCGCGGGGTCTCGGCCTACCCGAGCGACGTGACCTGGCAGATGGTCGAGAACTTCCTGGCCGGTGGCGCCGCCGTCACCGTGCTGGCGCGCCAGCACGGCATCGGCATGACCGTGGTCGATTGCGGCGTCGCGCACGACTTCGCGCCACGCCCGGGCCTGCAGATCCGCAAGGTCGGCTACGGCACCGCCGACTGCTCAGCCGAAGCGGCCATGACGCCCGCGCAATGCGAACAGGCGATTGGCCACGGCATCGAACTGGTCAAGAGCCTGCCCGGCAACGTGCTGTTGCTGGGCGAGATGGGCATCGGCAATACCTCGCCGGCCTCGCTGATCCTGGCCCGCCTGGGCGGCTTGGACATCGCTGACTGCACTGGCGCCGGCACCGGCCTGGACCAGCCCGGCATCGCGCGCAAGACCGATGTGCTGCGTGAGGTGCTGCTGCGCCACGCGGACGTGACCGATCCGCTCGAAGTGCTGGCCGCGATGGGGGGCTTCGAGATTGCGACCATGGTCGGCGCCGTGCTGCAGGCCGCATCCGAGCGGCGCGTGATCCTGGTCGACGGCTTCATCACCTGCGCCGCGTTGCTGGTGGCTTCGCGCCTGGTGCCGGCGGTGCTGCAGCGCTGCGTGTTCGCACACCGCTCGGGCGAGCGCGGCCACAGCCTGATGCTGGCCCAGCTCGAGGCCCGGCCGCTGCTCGACCTCGGCCTGCGCCTGGGCGAGGGCTCGGGCGCTGCGCTGGCCTGGCCACTGCTGCCTTCGGCCTGCGCCATCCTGCGCGAGATGGCCAGCTTCGAGTCGGCCGGGGTCTCGCAGCGCGACGGCGCGGCCTGACCGGGCCGGTCATGACGCAGCGCCTGCTGTTGTTCGTGCGCCACTGGCTGCTGGCGCTGCAGTTCTTCACCCGGATTCCGGTCACGGGCCGGCTGGCGGCCTGGGTCGGCTACAGCCCGGCCATGCTGCGCGCGAGCGCCGCGCACATGCCGGCCATCGGCGCCCTGATCGGCGCGCTGGCAGCAGCGCTGTTCGGCCTGTTGCTCTGGGCCTTGCCCGCGGTACCGGCCGCGCCCTGGGTCGCGGCCCTGGCCTGTACGGTCTGGAGCTGCTGGCTGACCGGCGCCTTCCACGAGGACGGCCTGGCCGACCTGGCCGACGGCCTGGGCGGCAGCTACGACCGCGAGCGTGCGCTCGAGATCATGAAGGACTCGCGCATCGGCTCCTTCGGTGCGGTGGCGCTGGTGCTGGCCTTCGGCCTCAAGGCGGCGTTGCTGGCGACGCTGGCGCAGGCCGATGGCGCGCTGGCCGTTGGTGCGTTGTTCGGCGCCCATGTGAGCTCCAGGCTGGCGCCGCTGTTCGTGATCGCGACCCTGCCCCATGTCGGCGACACGCCGCGCTCCAAGTCCAAGCCGCTGGCCGATGCGATCAGCGCCGGTGCGCTGGTCACTGGAACGCTCTGGTGGGGCGGTGCGATGGCGCTGCTGGCCGGCTGGAGGACCGAGCCGGCCTGGGCTGCCGCCCTGCTGGGCACGGCGCTGGCCGCGCTCTGGATGCGCCGCCTGCTCAAGCGCCGGCTGCAGGGCTTCACGGGCGACGGCCTGGGCGCGACCCAGCAGGTCGGCGAGATCGCCTTCTACCTCGGCCTGGTCCTGGCTGTCGGTCCCAGGGGAGGGCTGTGAGCGTGTCGTGCCGGCTCTGGCTGGTGCGTCACGCCCGCCCGCTGGTCGAGCCGGGCCTTTGCTACGGCAGCAGCGACATGCCAGCCGACGCGGCCGACACCGAACGCGCCGCCAATGAGCTCGCGGCTGTGCTGCCCGCCGGCGCCACCCTGCTGATGTCCGGGCTGCAGCGCGCCCAGCAGCTCGCGCGTGCGCTGCACGCGTTGCGGCCCGAGCTCGCGCCGCCGGTCAGCGACCCGCGTCTCAACGAGATGGATTTCGGCCGCTTCGAGCTCAGCCGCTGGGACAGCATCGCCCGGGTCGAATTCGACGCCTGGACCGACAACTTCCATTCGTACCGCTTCGGCGGGCGCGAAAGCGTGGCCGAACTGCTGGCGCGGGTCGGGCAGGCGCTGCGCGATGCAGGCCTGATTCAGCCATCCACAGAAAAACAATATCCAGCCAGCCAGGATCTGGTCTGGTTCACCCATGCCGGCGTGATCCGTGCTGCCAGCCTGCTGCACGCGCGACCCGACGCCCGGCCGCTGGCGACTGACTGGCCGGCCCAGGCCCCTGCGTTTGGCGGCTGGCATTGCCTGGACTGGCCGCTCCGGCATTGAGCGGGAATATTGAGCAGGCAAGGGTTATTCCTTTCTAGGGTTAACCCCCGAAGCGGGCCTGGCTGACAGGCTTCGTAAGGAGACCGTCAGACCCGACCTGAGAATGGGACACATGTGAATCCTTCACATGAAATGCTTCGCCCCATCCACACCATGAGAGGAGACATCCATGAGTGATCCGGTAGTCGACAAGATCCTGAAAAATCCAAAATACCAGGAACTTCAGTCCAAGCGCAACAGCTTCGGCGTGTTGCTGTCCATCCTGATGCTGGTCGTGTACTACGGCTACATCGCGCTGATCGCCTTCAACAAGCCCTTCCTGGCCAAGCCCCTGGGCGCGGGCGTGACCACGATCGGCGTTCCGATCGGCATGGCCGTGATCGTGTTCACGATCGTGATCACCGGCATCTACGTGCGTCGCGCCAACGGCGAGTTCGACGAGCTGACCAAGCAAATCCTCAAGGACGCCGCAAAATGAAGAAAAACCTTAGCGCATTCCTGGGCGCGCTGCTGGTCCTCGCGGCCGCCGGCGCGGCCCACGCCGCCGGTGCTGACGTCGGCCAGGCCGCCAAGCAGGCGACCAACTGGACCGCGATCGCAATGTTCGGCTTGTTCGTCTGCGGCACGCTCTACATCACCAAGTGGGCAGCGACCAAGACCAAGTCGGCTGCCGACTTCTACACCGGCGGTGGCGGCATCACCGGCTTCCAGAACGGTCTGGCCATCGCGGGCGACTACATGTCGGCCGCTTCCTTCCTCGGTATTTCCGCCGCCGTGATGGCCAACGGCTACGACGGCCTGATCTACTCGATCGGCTTTCTGGTCGGCTGGCCCGTCATCACCTTCCTGATGGCCGAGCGCCTGCGCAACCTCGGCAAGTTCACCTTTGCCGACGTGGCCGGCTACCGCTTCAAGCAGACCCCGATCCGCGCCTTCGCGGCCTCGGGTACGCTGGTCGTGGTTGCCTTCTACCTGATCGCCCAGATGGTGGGTGCCGGCCAGCTGATCAAGCTGCTGTTCGGCCTCGAATACTGGATGGCGGTGGTGATCGTCGGCGCGCTGATGATGGTCTACGTGCTGTTCGGCGGCATGACCGCCACCACCTGGGTGCAGATCATCAAGGCTTGCCTGCTGCTCGGCGGTGCCAGCTTCATGGCGTTGTCGGTGATGTGGCACTTCGGCTTCAGCCCTGAAGCCATGTTTGCCGAAGCCGTCAAGATCAAGACCGACCTGGCACTGAAAGACGGCAAGGTCGCCGAAGCCGCGGCCAAGGTTGGCTCCTCGATCATGGGCCCGGGCAACTTCGTGAAAGACCCGATCTCGGCGATTTCCTTCGGCATGGCGCTGATGTTCGGTACCGCCGGCCTGCCGCACATCCTGATGCGCTTCTTCACTGTGCCGAGCGCCAAGGAAGCACGCAAGTCCGTGATGTGGGCCACCGGCTGGATCGGCTACTTCTACCTGCTGACCTTCATCATCGGCTTTGGCGCGATCAGCTTTGTGCTGACCAACCCTGAGTTCCTCGATGCCAAGGGTGCCCTCAAAGGCGGCGGCAACATGGCCGCTATTCACTTGGCCAACGCGGTGGGCGGCAATGTGTTCCTGGGCTTCATCTCGGCGGTGGCCTTTGCCACCATCCTGGCCGTGGTGGCAGGTCTGACACTGTCGGGCGCCTCGGCGGTGTCGCATGACATCTACGCCACCGTGCTCAAGGGTGGCAAGGCTGACAGCGCTTCGGAACTGAAGATCTCCAAGATGACCACGATTGCCCTGGGCATCATCGCCGTCGTTCTGGGCATTGCCTTCGAAAAGCAGAACATCGCCTTCATGGTGTCGCTGGCCTTCGCCATCGCTGCCTCGGCCAACTTCCCGGTGCTGTTCCTGTCGATGATCTGGAAGGGTTGCACCACCAAGGGTGCGG
>ERZ1034365.1298-NODE-1298-length-12898-cov-2.396927_pt1 | contig 12898 bp, 12 predicted proteins | sample MGYA00520615_ERZ1034365 | MGnify/ENA primary metagenome ERZ1034365 (study PRJEB33736, sample SAMEA104284505) | Azolla filiculoides | biome: Urban; feature: Water surface; material: Ditch water | place: Netherlands | collected 2015-10-28 | depth 0-0.1 m ... | reverse complement strand
ACGGCAAACCAGGTAATATTAATGACAATCAGGAATTGATATGATTTTCCGAGAAAAGCAACAAATTTCGGATCAAAGTTAAGTCGGCTAAAAGCAATCCATATGGCCAACAACATGATACCCAAAAGCACAGGTGCTTGTAGCATTCTGAATAGAATATCATCTAATCTATTTTTAGTTTTAGATGTAATTCTTCTGATTACGTGTTTATTAAGCAGTACTATTCCTTTATTCAGGGCAACAGCTCCAATGATTATTAGCAGAGAAATTACCCACTCTTTTACTGAATTTCCGTAGTAAGCATCTGAGAACATAACAAGTTTATTAAAGTTGATTGTTTATAAAATTATTCCAATGTAAAAGCAATTGCATCACTGGGCATACGCCAATCGCCACGAGGTGAAAGATTGATTGAACCGACTTTCGGACCATCAGGAATACAGGAGCGTTTAAATTGTTGTGAAAAGAATCTACGCAAGAAAGTTTTGAGCCATTTTTCAATTATTTCAGCTTCGTACTGTCCTGCAAATGCATTTTTTGCCAAAAATAAGATTTTCTCCGGTGAAAAACCAAAACGAACAAAATAGTATAAATAAAAATCGTGCAACTCATAATGACCAACCAAATCTTCAGTTTTCTGAGCTATATCACCATTTTCGTCTGCCGGTAATAATTCAGGACTTACGGGCGTATCAAGTACATCTTGCAAAATCAGCTCAGATTCTTTATCAAGTCCGTGTGAAGCCCAATCAACCAAATAGCGAACCAGTGTTTTAGGTACACCGGTATTCACTCCATACATCGACATATGATCCCCGTTATATGTTGCCCAACCCAAAGCTAACTCCGACAAATCTCCGGTGCCAACTACTAATCCATTGTGCTTATTGGCAATGTCCATCAAAATCTGAGTACGTTCACGGGCTTGCGTATTTTCATAAGTCACATCGTGAATATTTATATCATGCTCAATGTCATTAAAATGCAGAATACATGCATCTTTGATTGAGATTTCTTTCAACGTTATTCCCAACGCTTTCATCAGGTTTACGGCATTATTATAAGTGCGGTCAGTAGTTCCAAAACCCGGCATGGTAATTCCGATTATCCGAGCGCGATCCAATCCAAGTTTATCAGCCGTTTTTATACAAACAAGCAAAGCCAATGTAGAATCAAGTCCACCTGAAATGCCTAAAACAAGCGTTTCTGCGTGTGTATGCTTCCATCGTTTTGCCAAACCACCTACCTGAATTGAGAAAATTTCCTCACAACTGGCATTTCTGTTGGTTATTGAAGGAACAAATGGATGTTTATCAAAGCTGCGCTTCAATTCAAACTTCTCGTAACTTGCATCTTCAATTTTAACCTGACGATAAACCTGCGCCGATTTATCATTTGTAAAATTTGAATTACGCATACGATCAGCCTGCAAACGCTCAATATCTATTTCCGACACAACCAATTGAGGTTCAAAAGTAAAACGTTCTGAGGCAGCTATAATTTTTCCATTTTCAGCAACAAGCGCGTTTCCGGCATAAACTACATCTGTTGTAGATTCGCCATAACCGGCTGAAGCATAAACATAACCGGCATTGCAACGTGCTGATTGCTGTTCAATCAACTGACGCAAGTACTGATGCTTCCCAATTAATTCATTGGTTGCTGAAAGATTAAAAATCACTTCAGCACCGTGCAGTACGTGTTGAGAGCTAGGTGGAATGGGCACCCAAAGATCTTCGCAAAGTTCTATGGCAAATGAAAATTTTCCGTCAGTAAAAAGCAAATCTGTGCCAAAAGGAACTTCTTCGCCTGATATATTGATTGATTTTAAATTGGTTGTAACCGAAGATGCAAACCAACGTTTTTCGTAAAATTCATTGTTATTGGGTAAATGTGTTTTGGGCACAACACCCAACATATGACCGCCTTGCAAAACCACAGCCGTATTAAACAACTGATTTTCTACACGTACAGGCATACCCACAATAACCACAACAGAAGTAGAAAATGAAGCCATCTGCAAATCACTCAAAGCTTTTTCAGCATCAGCAAGCAACCGTTGCTGGAAAAACAAATCGGCACAAGTATAACCTGTTACAGACAATTCAGGAAAACAAATCACTTGCACCTTCTCAGCTTCAGCTTGTTGCATCTGCTCAATGATTTTTGAAACATTGTAAGAACAATCTGCCACCCTGAGCTCAGGAATAGCCGCAGCAACACGTACAAATCCGTTATTCATAAATATAGTTTGAAAGTTCGTAAAGTTTGAAAGTTTGTAAAGTAGAAACTTATCTACACGTTTTCAAATTAATAATTCTTTGTTTTTTCCACATTTTCCATATCACTCAAATATATTTCGAGCGATTTGGCCGATATTCTTATTTCTGCAACCGAAAGGCTCAACGAAGCAATTAATAAAACCAACGCTGCACCAAAAACCCAGGCAGAAAAAACATGCGCTCCAATATAAATAAGAAACATGGTAACCACACAAAGCAATAAACTTCCAACACCCATTAATTGCATATTGCGCGTCAGAGATAATCTGCGACGCAGGTTCACAATCTGGGCACGGGTTAATGCCGAATGGTCTTCTACATATTTATCTTTCAGCGTACGAACCAGTTGCGCATACGACAAGAAACGGTTCGTATATGCCAGCAATAACAATGATATTGCTGAAAACAAAAAAGTTGGAGTAATAAGTGTAAGTTCTTCCATAATGTTCTTTTATTGAGAAAACATAGTCAAAACGATATTGTTGCAAAGATAAATAAACTTTGACAATGATACTTATTCCTTAATCATAAAAAAGCAAACTGTAAAAAAACACAGAACCCCAAAAGTTGATTGTAACGTTTGGGGTTCTGTGCATTATTAAAATATATCGTATCCTACATCATTATGATCTGTTCATCATCATGTGCATGAGTCCTCCACCATTTTTCACATTAGTATAACCCAATTGCATCAAAACGCGTTGCGCATAAGACGAACGACCGCCCGAAGCACAATAAACTACGATTTCACGCTCTGTATTATTTCCAAATTCTGCTCGTCTGGCGTTTAAATCATCTAAAGGTATATTTACTGCTTCGGGATAAGCTCCTGTACGAAATTCCTGAACTGTACGAACATCAACTATTAATGGCTCATCTAATTCAGTTTCCTCTTCCGTTTCGCCATTTATATAAGCAAGAATTTCATCTTTCTGAGCCATCATTTGCGAAATTCCACCACCGTTGGCCACATTCGTAAAGCCAGCCTGGCCCAGCAAACGTTGTGCATACGCTGAGCGACCACCCGAAGCACAATACACAATTATTTCACGATCTTTATCTGCTCCAAATTCCGACAAACGCGCCATCACATCATCCAGCGGAATATTTAACGCGCCGGGGAAAGCTCCACTTTTAAATTCAGCTACAGTTCGCACATCCACAATCAACAAACCATTTTTAGCATTGTTCTGCTTTATTTCTGTCGCTTTTTCGTCTATCGGTTTTTCGTCAGCATGCAAACTTTTATTTTCAATTGGCAATAAATCAATTTTTAGAGTTTTGAATCCAACCGCTCTAGCCTGACGTTGTAAAGAAGCGTGCCCACCCGACACATTAACAACATCTACAAAACCAGCACCAAGCAACGTACGCAAAGCCTGATGACCTTTTTTACCTGTTTCGTCGTACACAATTATGGATCGATTGACAGGAATTGAACTCAATTTATCTTTCAACAGTTCCAATGGTAAATTCAACGCTCCAACAACATGGGACTTTTCGTACGCAAACACATCTCGAACATCCACAAATACCGGGTTATTTTCACCAACAAGTGCATCCAATTCCGAAACTGTTACTGAAGGACTAAAGCCTGACAATTTATTTTCGGCAGTATATGCGGCCATATTCATTGCATCATTCGCGGTTCCCAGTGGTGGTGAGTAAGCAAAGTCTATATCAGCCAAATCACTTACCGTCAATTTTGTGGCAGCAGCAGTGGCAATTACGTCCAAACGGCGGTCTGCACCTTTATAACCAGCAGTTTGTCCACCCAGTACTACACCGGTAGCTTTGTCGTACACCAACATTACAGTAACCTGTTCTGCACCGGGATAATAAGACGTGTGATGTTCTTTGTGAACCACAATAGCATCAGCGTCAATACCTAATATTCGAGCTTGTTTCAACGAAAGTCCTGTCGTTCCGGCAACAGCTTCAAAAACCCGTACAATCGAAGTTCCTATCGAACCTTTGTAGCTGTGCTTACCACCTAAAACATTTTCAGCAGCAATACGCCCCTGACGATTAGCGGGACCAGCAAGCGGTATACGTACTTTTTTCCCGTTTACACGATGTTCTATTTCAACCATATCTCCAGCTCCATAAATATCTGTATCTGAAGTTTGCATATATTCATTCACAAGCAATCCGCCGGCTTCACCCATTTCCAATTCGGCATCTTTAGCCAGTTGTAATGTTGGGCGAACACCAATCGACAACAAAACCATATCAGCTTCAAGCTCGGTTCCATTATCAAGCTTTACAGAGTTTGAATGTATCTCTGTCACTCCTGCATTGGTATGAATACCTACGCCATACGATAACATTTCATTTTCAATAAATCCGGCCGTTTCTGCTTCCATAATGGCCATCACATGCGGCATCATTTCCACCACATTAACTTTTAAGCCACGTTTTACCAATGCTTCAACCATTTCGAGACCGATAAATCCACCACCAACAACAACTGCTGTTTTTGGTTTTTTATCATTGATGTAATCCGCAATTTTATCCATGTCTTCAAGTGTCCACAAGGTAAACACGTGATTTGCATCAGCTCCCGGCAAAGTTGGCTTAATTGGACGACCGCCCTGTGCCAAAATTAATTTTGTATATTTAAAAGATTTTTCTTCGCCACTCTGAGAATTCACAGTTTTGATTGTATGTGCTGCTCTGTTAATTGCTGTTACTGTTGTATTGATATGAACATCAACGTTATATTGTTCGTTAAAGCTCTCAGGACTTTGTAGGATGAGCTTCGAGCGACTTTTAATGTCACCGCCGATATAATAAGGCAATCCACAATTAGCAAACGAGATATCCGGTCCGGCCTCAATCATGGTAATTTGTGCAGTTGGTGAAATACGACGAACTTTAGCAGCTGCTGTTGCTCCTGCTGCAACTCCTCCGATAATTACAATCTTTTCCATATATTTTTTTAAAATTTTATTTCTTGTTTTTTGAATGACGCTGCAAAGGTAAAACAATTGTTTTTAAATTACAATAGTATCACTAATAAATTATTATAATATATCTACTTTTTTTCTTCAACGGATTCACACCAAACAATAATTAATTGATTTATAATGATATATAAACAAATTCTATCAATAATTGTTTTCGAAATCAAAAGATTACAATCTTAAAATAAAATCGGCTGACTTTCAGTATTGAAAATCAGCCGATAAACTAAAAATAAATAAGTTTAAATCTATTTTTTACTCACAAACTCCTGATAAGGATTGTGTTTATGCTCCCTATCTTTTACCACCAAAGTTGTAGTTGGTGCTTTCGATTTCATATTGAATAATATATCATGACCAACGCAAAGCCCGAATGAGATATTCAGTTCTGTGTTATTTTCAGCCAGAAAATCAGCCTGTCCAGCCGGATTACAGGATGTTCCTTTTACAGATTCATCGTTCAACATATCCGAACCTTTGATTTTAGCATATTTACAATCCACTGTATAAACTTCAAATTTATCGGAGAAACGTTCTTTTAAATGCTCCACTTCTTTGATCATACTTACACAATGTGCAATACCAATGCGTTTGACACCTGAATTCTCTGCAAAAAGCTTTAATTCTTCTACTCTGTTTTGCCCCATAAGCAAAGCGTCTTCTGCCGCTCTCATTACTTTTAAATCGGCCACTGAATATAATTCGCTACGATCTTTCATTTATTTTTTGCTTTTTTACTCCAGGTATCAATATTAAATGGCAAATACAATGGACACAAACGCATTAGTCCCGTAAAAAATAACACGGCGGCTAAAACTACAAGAACAATAGATAAAGTTCCGTGGACAAGATCAGTTAAAAGCAACAGACCTATCATTAAAGACAAAAATAATCTTAAAGCCCTGTCAATTATTCCAACATTACTCTTCATAAAAACTTCATTATAAATATGAATCTATTTCTCAATTTAATTCTTTTGAAATAGTAATGGCAGCAATTGTTCCATCAGCCACCGCAGTTGTTATCTGACGGTATTTTTTACTGATAATATCGCCAATGGCAAATACCTCAGAAATGCTTGTTTTCATATCTTCATCGGTGACAATATATCCCCAGTTATTCATTTCCGGCAGGTTATCACCTAACACCGCCACATTTGATTTAAATCCGATAAACACAAAAACACCATCAGCAGCCAATTCTTTCGTTTCTTTGGTTTTCAAATCTTCAATAATCGTAATCATTTTTCCATCACGTTTTTCGAACTTACGTGGTTCGTGCTCGTATATCACAGTTATTTTTTCATTGGCCTGAAGTTGTTCAATAGCGGTTTGATTAGCCGTGAGTTTATCAAACTGATGAATCATGGTTACTTTGCTGGCAAATTTGGTTATAAACAAAGCTTCTTCTACGGCTGAATTTCCACCGCCAATCACTGTAACTTCTTTATCCACAAAGTATTTAGCATCACAGGTGGCACAATACGAAATTCCTTTTCCTTTGAATTCGCTTTCGCCAGGGGCGTTCATCGTGTTTGGAGTAGTTCCTGTAGCAATAATAATCTTTTTAGCTTTGATGGTCTCCAATTCATCAATCACAATTTCTTTATTTACCAAATCAACAGAAGTAATATCCACAGCCACTTTAAAATCAATACCTGTATGTTTGGCCTGTTCGCTCATGTAGTGCGCCAACATAAATCCGGGCTGCGGTTGCTCAAAGCCTGGGTAGTTAGAAACCTGATGCGTAATACCCATATAACCTCCGGGCAACGCAGGATCAATTAAAACCGTTTTAATTTTTGCCTGACCCAGGTAAATTCCGGCAGTCAAACCCGCAGGTCCACCACCCAGAATAGCTACATCATACTCCGAAACTGTTTTTTTCTGATTTGCTTTTACAGCTATCACTTCTTCGACGGTCAACATTTTATCCAACCTCTCCACAATTTCCGATTTTTTGATGCCACCACTGATAGTGTCCAGAATTTGCTTTCCGTTTTCAAAAAACAATAATGTAGGTGACGAACTCACCCCAAGTTCGGTTGCCAATTCGCGATTACCCTGACGGAAAATTTTCAGAAACTTGATTTTTTCGCCATACAATTCAGCCATTGCTTCAAACTTTGGAGCCAACGCTTCACAAGGCGGACATTCAGTTGAATAAAAATCAACTACTACTTTACCACCACTCAGTACTTCTTGCTGAAAATCAGCTGCATTAATTTCTTTCATAATTTTAAATAATATGATGCTCCCAAACTCAATAATTCCTTTACTGGTCGGCAATCAGGAGAATTGGGATGTCCGTTTTTATTTTTTGCTACCGAAGCACAACCTCCACCACACGCTAATGCAACATCGCATGTTTTACATTTTTCAATGGTTGTAATATCGCGATTTTGCCAGCTTTCAATAGCAACTTCGTTTTTCGCTACTTCAGGATAAAAAGTTCCTAATTCATCACCTTTATTTCCTACAGTGGCCGTGCATGAGTAAATTGTTCCTGTAAAATCGAAAGCCCACTCGGTTTTGCAGGCCGGACACGAATCAAATAAAGGCGTTGGAAGTGCTTCATTCTCTGCAATATATTTGGTTATCGAAAATGCTGGTTTGTAAAACTCAGCAATATAAGGATGCACTTTTAGTAATTCGTATAAATGTTGATATAATGTAGCGCGGTCGAAAAGTTTCTCAGGTGTGCTGTTGCAGAAATGCAATTCATAATTACGCCCGATTTGTGTTTTAAAATGAGGCGAAGCCGTCCAGCCACGATCAATGGCAAAACGCGATAATCCCGCTAAATTCTCAATATTCTCTTTATCAATCACCATGCGTAAGTTTATATTGATTCCGGCTGCCAAACAAGCGTCAATTCCTTCCACAATTTTATCGAAGGTTGGTTGTTTTCCTTTCAGGTAGCGGCGGCCATCATGCACTTCCTGCGTTCCATCCAACGTAACCTGAACTTCACGAATGCTGGCGGTTTTAAGTAAATCAACATAACTTGCCAGCGTATAACCATTGGTTACAAAGGCTAAATCCAATTTTGCATCATTGGCCTTTGCAATAAAATGAGTCAACATAGCACGCTGATTTTCGCCCGGCAAAAGCGGCTCTCCACCAAAAACGGTAATATATTTTCTGCGTCCCGCAAATTCAGTATTGATATAACTGAAAAAAGCATCCACTACATCGTTATTCACTACCTTCTGAACCGGATTGTAACCTTCCTGATAGCAATACGAACATGCAAAATTACAGGAATAGTTAGGCACAAAAAACAACTGTGTTTCGTCTTCCTCCCGTTTCTCTGTAAAATCAAGATACGCCAGTTTAAATGCCCGTTTTTCTTTTGCCTCATCAATCAGATATCCACGTTGAGCAAACTCACCAGTAGGATCGAGTTTGTTTTTCAACATTTTCACTTCGTTTTGCGAAACAATATCTGCCGATTTATGCAACGGATTTACAATGAAAAATTCATCTGAATCTGTTATGGGAACAATTATGTTGTGCTGCGATAAAGCCATTTTTTTTCGATAATTTTATTTAGTAATTAAAAAAAATAACTTTTCCAAAGTTTTCAAACTCTGGAAAAGTTAAAGGTTTTGCAACTTAGTCGTGACAACCAGCTACAATAATCGAATTTTTAGCACAACATTGAGCTACTTTCGATTCATTATTGCTGCTTGAACAGCAACTTTTCTTCACTACACTTTTCATAAAAAATTATTTTAGTTGGTGAATAATCGGTTTAAAATTAAACCTTTTTATTTTTAGCCACAAGTAAAATGTGGTTTATTTCATTCCTGAAATTGTAAAACTTGCTACTTCTGCATGACCTTTTTCGTAAGGTTCTGATTCTTCAAATATACGGATATTATTAAATCCAGCATTCTCAAGCATTGTCAGATATTCAGCTCGGGTAACAGCGCCCGCCCAACATTCAGCAATTGCTGCCGGATCGTTGCGATATTCATCGGCAATAGGTATTGTAGCATAAATATCACTCACTACAAATCGTCCATCGGTTTTCAAAATCCGGTAAATTTCGCTCCAAACTGCTTGTTTGTCGCTAGCATGATTAATCGTACAATTCGAAATAACCAAATTCACTGAATTATCATCTAAAGGCAATTTTTCCAGTTCAGCCTGAAGAATTTCAGCATTTTCAACTTCAAATTTTTCAAGATTCGCTTTCGCTTTGGCAATCATTCCTTCCGAAATATCAATTCCATAAACGTAACCGGCTTCGCCAACTTCTTCGGCGAGTCTGATTACATCGTTTCCTCGCCCACTTCCTAAATCCACACAAATTTCAGCTGTTTGTGGTTTCGCATGATTTATTGCTCCTCCACACGACAAACAACAACTTGTTTCGCTCAGACTTGTATAACGTTCGTTTATTGCATCAGTTATCATTTATATAAAATTTAAAATTATCAACCAAGTTTACGGTTTAAACTATACCAACTTCCACCATTGTAAACATTGATATAACCGCGCGATTTGAGTCCGCTTTGAGCCATACCACTGCGAGAACCCGAAGCACAGCAAGTGATAATAACCTGATTCTTATTTTTAAGTTTTCCAATATTAGCATCAATCTTATCCAGAGGTATATTTATTGACCCTCTGATATGACCACCCGCATATTCAGCTTTCGTACGTACATCAACAATAATTGCACCTTTGCGAACTAAATCTCCAAAATCTGTTTTTGGAGCAACTCCGAATATTTTTTTTAATGATTCAAACATATATTTTATCTATTATTTTAAAAATTATGTGGCAAAGATATAACAATATTTTAAATTATAATAGTATCACCATTAAATTATTTTGTTATCACTAATAAATTATTTATCTTTGCAGCACAAAACTAATAAGGCATTACACAAAACCAACTGATTATCATGTTATTCAAGCAGGAAATATCGCCCGATACAGCACAGGAACTTTTCAACGACAGTGAAAAAGTGCTTAAATTTATTGCTGACATAAAATGGAAAGATGGTTATATCTGTCGAAATTGTGGTCATACGAATTACTGCGAAGGAAAAACATCTTCTTCACGCCGCTGCACAAGATGCAAAAAAGAAGAATCTGCAGCTGCCAACACCATATTCCACAACATTAAATTCCCCATCAACAAGGCATTTTATATAGCTTACAATGTTTGTGTAGTTGGAAGTGATTTTTCGTCTTACAACTATTCTGATCAACTTGGACTCAATCAAATGACTTGCTGGAAATTCAGAAAGAGAATCCAAAATTGCATTACAAAATTGGAAGGTTCTGAGAAAAATAAAATTCAAACCATATTGTTGTCGGAATACAAATAGTTTTTGTTAACTTTGGAGTTCATTTTTAATAAATTCTGATATGAACTTTACAAAAATCGCAAAACTATTCTTCATGTGCGCTTTTCTTCTTTCCTCATTATTTTCAAATGCACAGGATTGGGCTAATCTGAAACGTTATCAAACTGAAAACCTTGAATTAAAAACTCCATTAAAAGGCGAAAAGCGAGTTGTGTTTATGGGAAACTCCATCACACAAGGCTGGAAAGAAAAACATCCCGAATTTTTCACTCAAAATCCGTATATTGACAGAGGTATAAGTGGACAAACAACTCCACAAATGCTTATTCGCTTTCGTCAGGACGTTATTGCGCTCCAACCAAAAGTGGTGGTAATTTTAGCAGGAACTAATGACATCGCGGGCAATACAGGTCCATCAACGCTGGAAATGATTATGGATAATATTGCTTCAATGGCTGAAATTGCGGCTGGCAATAAAATTAAGGTCGTTATATGTTCTGTTCTCCCAGCTTACGATTATCCCTGGAGAAAAGGCATGGAACCCAATATCAAAATCCCTAAATTAAACGAAATGATTAAAGCATATGCGACCCAAAAAGGTTTTGTATATCTGGATTATTTTTCGGCTATGAACGATGGAAATAATGGAATGAAAGCAGAATACACAACTGATGGTGTGCATTGTTCTTCCAAAGGATATGATTTAATGGAGTCTATGGTTCAACCTGCCATTCAGAAAGCGTTGAAAAGCAAACAAAAATAACGAGCTTCTTACAAACCACACATTATAAACTGATTATGATTTACAACCAATGGTATGTTATTTTAGAATCACGTGAAGTTGGAAAAAAGAAACCAATCAAGGTAAAGCGACTTAATGAGACGCTCACTTTATGGCGCGATTCATCCGGAAAAGTCAATTGCATTGCCGATCGTTGCTGTCATCGCGGGGCTTCGCTTTCATGCGGAAAAATTGTAGATAATAAGATTGAGTGTCCTTTCCACGGTTTTCTATTCGATGGTGAAGGCAAAGTTACGCTTATACCTGCCAATGGCAGGAATGCGGGTATTCCTGAATCCCAACACGTAAATGCTTATGTAACTTACGAAAACTACGGATTAATCTGGATTTGGTGGGGAGACAAAAACAAGAAAACAGAAAAACCATTCTTCTTTGAAGAGCTGGCAGATATGTCCTACTCCACATTTATTGATCCCTGGAATTCACATTATTCACGCTGCATTGAAAATCAGCTGGATGTGGTGCATTTGCCCTTTATTCACAAAACAACAATCGGTGGTGGCAATAAAACACTCGTTAACGGACCGGTTGTTACGCTAAAAAACGAACTACTCACATTTTACGTCGATAACCGAGTTGACGATGGAAAAACAAAACCTTTAAAACCGGATGAAATTCCCGATTACGAGAAATTATTTCACCTTCAGTTTCACTATCCAAATATCTGGCAAAACTTCATTTCAGACAAAATGAGAATTTTTGCAGCGTTTGTTCCTGTAGATGATGAAAATACGCTTATTTACCTGCGCAATTATCAGAAATTCATCAAGGTACCTGTATTGAAAGAACTGATCAATTACCTAATTAAATTATCAAATATCGTTATTCTCAGGCAGGACAAGCGTATTGTTATCACTCAAATTCCGAAAAAGTCTGAATTTAAAATGGACGAACGACTGATTATGGGTGATAAGCCTATTGTAGAATACAGAAAGCACAGGCAGAAATTAATTGACGAGAAATAAATAATAAAAATATAATTCTGCTTACTTATCTTTTACGGCAAAACCACCTTTAGTACCTTTAAACATGTATTTGGTCATTTGCTGGTTTGTAATTCTAACAACCGTATCCGAATAAAGGCGCTCTTCACGCTGATTCCAAAACAAACGTTCTGTCTCGAAAAGTTCACCTTTAATATTGGTCATTCTCACTTTTCCTTTCAATTCCCACAATTGTTCATTTTCATTAAACTTTGCATATTGGCTGTGAATATTTGATTCCACTTTAAGATTTAAGTCAAATTGTTCAACATGAATACCCGCTGGAAATTCCCAATAAGGCTGGCTTGCTTTATCATAAACATCCCATTGCGGTGTAGAAATACGGTAACGGGTAATTCCTGAATCAGATATAACGGTCGTTATTTCAGTTGCATGAAGTTTAGGCATTGCCGAACGATCTACCACTGCGGCTATTTTCCCTACTTCTGGTTTTGAACAGGAGACCACAAAAAACAACACAACAACTACCCAAAAGACAGTTGTTATGCTATGTTTATTATATATAGATATATTTGTTT
>ERZ1034365.1297-NODE-1297-length-12899-cov-3.287319_pt1 | contig 12899 bp, 7 predicted proteins | sample MGYA00520615_ERZ1034365 | MGnify/ENA primary metagenome ERZ1034365 (study PRJEB33736, sample SAMEA104284505) | Azolla filiculoides | biome: Urban; feature: Water surface; material: Ditch water | place: Netherlands | collected 2015-10-28 | depth 0-0.1 m ... | reverse complement strand
GCAGTCATTGCATCTTTTCCTTCTTCCCAGTTTGCAGGACAAACTTCTCCTTTTTCTTGTACGTGAGTGTAAGCATCTACTAAACGTAAATATTCGTTTACATTTCTTCCTAATGGCATGTCGTTAACACTTTCGTGGAAAATTTTTCCAGTTTCGTCAATCAAATAAGTAGCTCTGTATGTTACATTAGATCCTTCAATGATAATTGAATCTGTATCGTCGCTGTAGCTAGTAGATTCAATGTCAAGGATTCCTAAAATATTAGATAAATTTCTGTTGGTATCAGCAAGAATTGGGTAAGTAACACCTTCAATTCCACCATTATCTTTTGCTGTATTTAACCAAGCAAAGTGAACTTCATTTGTATCACAAGAAGCGCCAATTACAATTGTATTTCTTTTTTCAAATTCCGGTAAAGCAGCTTGAAAAGCGTGTAATTCAGTTGGACAAACGAATGTAAAATCTTTTGGGTACCAAAACAATAATACTTTTTTGTTATTGTTTGTAGCTTCTTCAAAAATGTTGATTTTTAAATTATCGCCCATTTCAGAGATGGCGTCAATTGCAATACTTGGAAATTTTTTACCTACTAATGACATATTTATTTGTTTTAAAATTGATTAATTATTTGATGCAAAAATATACTATATGTTATAACTTTTGATAAAGTTTTATTATTAATATTTATTTAGTGATAGTAAATTACTATTAAGAGTATTCGTGCTACTTATAAGTTGCTGATTACAACCGGTAAACTGCCGTTGCAGGCTGAATTACTTAATAATTGCTGTCCTGCACATTCCTGAAATTCTGTAAAATCCTGATACATTTGAACGATTCCTGTTGCTTGAACTAAGTTAGGAATGACTTGTAAAGCATACGGATTTCCAAAAACATATAAAACACAGTTTTTCGTAGGGAACAGTTTTTCTAAAAAAGATAAAACAGCATCTTCCATATCAAAATTATTCAAAGGTTTGGCTTTGGGTACAAACAGTGCAATAAGAATAGTGTCAAAATCAGCGGTGTTTTTTTCTACAATTCCGTTTGTAAGATTATCGCCCATTTCAATACAGAATTCAGGCGAATCCAATTCCGTTGCAATTGTTTTAAAAAAAACGTTGTCCGTATTTTTATAAAGGCTTATTTTGGCTAAAGAATTTCTTTTTTTAGCATCAAAAAGCATTTTCACAGCGTTGTTGTCTTTTATTTTTGTGATGCAATTTTTAGCAATTTCAAAATTTAACTCCACTGTTTTTTCAAAATTAAAGGGAGAAATATTAGTCGGTTTTAAATCAAAAAGACCTGCTTTTTGTTTGCACTTCCAAATTCGATTAAAACTCGCCTCAATTCTTTCCGGGCTGGCATTTTTCAAGATTTCTTGAATGCCTTCCGCTACATTTTCTGCAAAGCACAATACATCATTTCCGGCATTGAAAGCTTCCCATTCCAATTGTCCTTTTTTGTCGTACAATTTCGAAACACTATGCATATTCAACGCATCCGAAATGACTAAACCATCGTAGCCTAATTGCTTTCGCAAAAGAGTTTCAATAATTGGTTTTGATAAAGTCGCCGAAGTCTCTTTTCCGTCATTCAGCGCAGGAACGGCCAAATGACCAATCATAATCGAATCGACATTATTTTCGATTCCTTTTATAAAAGGATACAATTCGTTTTGAAGTAATTCTTCTAAATTTTCATTTAAAATAGGTAAACCCAAATGGGAATCGACATTCGTGTTTCCGTGACCGGGAAAGTGTTTCAGGCAACCTAAAATCCCGACTTCTGACATTCCCCGTAAATATTCTAAAGCAAAACGAGCTACTTTTTCTTTGTTCTGACCAAACGAACGATAGCCGATTACCGGATTATTCGGATTATTGTTGATATCCGCAAGTGGCGCTAAATTGTAATGAATTCCAGCGGATTTGAGGTCTAAGCCAATTTGTTTTCCAACTTTGTAAACCAAATGTGCTTTGTCATCCGGCAATGCACCAAGTGTAATTGCATATGGATATTGAGGTGTTTTTTCCACTCGCATCGCTAATCCCCATTCGGCATCAATGCTCATTAATAAGGGCGTTTTTGCACTTTTTTGGTATCGGATAATCAATGCTTTTAAACGGTCAAAACTATCGTCGTTTAAAATTACTTTTTTCTTTGTTTCATAATTCGTTGCCGCACTCGCTCTGCTGTGAAAAAAAGTCAGTCCGCCAATGTTGTACTCTCGAATTAATCGTTCTGTTTCTTGTATGTTTTCTTCGGTGTCATTAATAAAAACGGCTGGAAAAAAGAATTGTCCTATTTTTTGTTCTACTGTCATCTGGAACCTGTTTGCCTTAAAAATTACACTTCTTTTTGTTCTGATTTTTTTCCGAAATCATTTGGGAAAATTAAAAACCGAGATAAAATCAGTCCTGGAATTGTAGCGCATAAAACCCAAATAAAGAAGTTGCCATACCCCAAATACGCTTGGATATAACCGCTTAACATTCCGGGAATCATCATTCCTAAAGCCATGAAACCAGTAGCAATAGCATAATGTGATGTTTTTGATTCGCCTTCGGCTACATAAATAAGGTACATCATAAAAGCGGCAAAACCGAAACCGTAGCCAAATTGTTCCACCACTACCACTAAATAAATGTAGAGTATGGAACTAGGATGAAAATGTGCTAATGAAATAAAACCTATAATGGGTAAATGCATCATCAAAAACATGGGCAGCATCCATTTGCCTAATCCGTTTTTTGAAATAGCTATTCCGCCTAATATTCCGCCAATAACTAAGGCGAAAACACCAAAAGTTCCATAGATAATTCCGATGTCTTCAGTGCTTAAACCCATTCCACCAACTTCTTTGGCATCGATTAAAAAAGGGGTCAGCATTTTTAATAATTGGGATTCACCTAAACGAAACAATAAAATAAAAGCCAGAATCAGACCAATTTGCTTTTTTTGAAAAAAGGAAATAAATACAGTTCCAAAGTTCTTGTTGTGTTGGCTTTCTGTATTTTTTTCAACAGCGATTTCTGCTGTTTTGGGCGTCATAAAATAATTATAAACCGTTAGAAAAATCATTAGTAAAGCCACCAATATCATTGTGTACGACCAAGCTTTGTGTTTGTCGCCATACAAGTGTTCGAGATAGCCGCCAATGATTACAATCAATCCATTTCCGGTTAACATAGAAAGGCGGTAAAAAGTACTTCTGATTCCCAGAAAAAAGGATTGTTGTTCTTTTTCTAAAGCTAATAAATAAAATCCGTCACTTGCCACATCATTTGATGCCGAAGCAAAAGCTGCAATCCAAAATACGGCTAAACTCAAGATAAAAAAGTTGCTTAACGGTATGGTTAAGCCCACAATTAAAAACGCAATCGAGATGAGTAATTGCATGCTTAAAAACCATTTTCTTTTGGTTCCGTTCAGGTCTATAAAAGGACTCCACAATGGTTTTATAACCCAGGGTAAGTATAATAAGCTTGTATAAATACCAATATCTTCATTATTGATTCCCAGACTCTTGTACATGATTACCGAAACTGAAATGATAATTGCGTAAGGCAATCCGGAAGCGAAATTCAATAAAGGAATCCAAAACCAAGGACTTTTGTCTGTGTTCATTTTTAGTACATTAATTGGTTTTACTTGTGTCAGGAACAGCGACTAAACTGGCAACGCTTTCATTGCCATAAAAATCGATAAAAGTAACTGCACATGTTTTATTTTCTTCTAATTTTTTATTGGAAACAGACACATAAATACTACCGCTTTTATCTTCAAAAGCAATTTTATCTACAATTTGACTTGGATCATTTACATCTATTTGTATGTCGTTTTTTGCTGCATAAATTACAACATATCGCACCTTGGTATTCAATGGATTTTTTATCGTAAAATGGCAAGTTGCCGTATCTCGAACAACAGCATTTATGACCGGAATATCAACAATAATTTTTCTCAGATGCGGAACTGCAAGAGGAATTGCCGGAAATTTATATTGATTGTCAAGAAGTAAATTCGCCACATCCTGATTTTTTTCTACAAACCATTTGGCACTAAAAAAAGCATTTCCCTGCACATTTGCAAAAGTTCTGGTAAAATCAATCTGATTTGGTATTTCATTCGGAAGGTTCCATTTTTTATCGGCATCCATTCTTATTTTGTAGGTACTGTTGCCAATATAAATTGCTGTATTTTTTGAGTTTTCCGACCACCATTTCAGTAATTTAGAATAAGAAGCTTTTGGATGATCCAGGCTCCAATACAATTGTGGCAGGATGTAATCAATCCAGTTATTGTCCATCCAGGCAATTGGATCTGCATATAAATCGTCGTAATTGGTTTGTCCGGATTGTGTGTCGGAACCTTTTGGATCTACTGATTTATTGCGCCAAACCCCAAAAGGACTGATTCCAAATTGCACCCAAGGCTTGCATTCTTTTATTTTAAGAGAAATGTTTTTGACAAAATTACTCACATTCGAGCGTCTCCAATCGGCCAAGCTCAGTCCGTTTCCGTATTTTTCAAAAGATTGGCTGTCATTAAATTGTTCTCCGCTAATGGTGTAAGGATAAAAATAATCATCAAAATGAATGGCATCGACATCATAATTCTGCACTACTTCTTCCACAACGGCCGTTAAATGGTTTTGCACTTCGGGCAGGGCAGGATTATAATAGTATTTTCCACCATATTTAATCATCCATTCCGGATGTTTAAAAAGGTCATGTTTTGGACTTAAGGTTTCTGTTTTTAAATCGAATGTAGCGCGAAAAGGATTTAGCCAGGCATGAAATTCAAAACCTCTGGCGTGAGCTTCAGCAATCATCCAAGCCAAAGTATCAAAATAAGGTTTTGGCGATTGTCCTTCTTTACCCGTTAAATAACGCGACCACGGCGCCAGTTCCGATGGGTAAAAAGCATCGCCAACACTGCGAATCTGAACAATTACGGCGTTGTAATTTAGTTTTTTATAGGTGTCTAAAATTTCAAGAAAATCTGTTTTTTGTTTTTCTACGGCATCTACGCCATTTTTTGGCCAATCGATATTGACTACCGTAGCAATCCAGACTGCCCGGAATTCATTTTTAGGGTACAAGATATTTTTTTGCGCATTTCCGTTTGAAAACGAAAATAAAAAAAATAAAATCAGGATAGTATTAAACCAGTTTTTAATCATTAATCGATACATTTTTAAAGAGTTCAAAAATAGCTTTTTTAGCGAAGTTAATCCGATAAAATTTTGATAAAAATTAGGTTACTAATTCTCTTTCAAAAGTATTTATCAGGAAAGACCGTGCCAAAGAATCAATTGGATTAAAAAAGGTCTTGTTTTCTTATTTGATTTATTAAATTTTCATGCGTTATAAATTTTTATATTTGTCGAAAGAAGCTGTTTTCAAAGTTTCAAAACAAGCATAATACTATAATAGCCATGTTAAACTCTTTGCCATTAAAGCAATTGTCAGCATCATTAGAAGGAACACTTTTATATGATGAACTTCATAAAACCATTTATTCTACCGACGCTTCTGTCTATAAATTCAGGCCGATAGCTGTTGCTTTACCTAAAACGGTTGGTGATATCACTAAATTGATTCATTTTGCCAATGCCAATAAAATTTCTCTTACGCCCAGAACCGCAGGAACTTCTTTGGCGGGACAAACGGTAGGAAGTGGAATTATCGTTGATGTATCTAAATATTTTACCAAAATAGTTTCTTTTGATGCCAACAAAAAAACGGTTACTGTACAACCCGGCGTCATTCGGGATGAATTGAATTTGTTTCTAAAACCACACGGATTGTTTTTTGGTCCCAATACTTCAACCTCAAATCGGTGTATGATAGGCGGGATGGTTGGTAATAATTCATCCGGAACCACTTCGATTCGCTATGGCGTTACAAGGGATAAAATTGTCGAAATAAAAGCGCTTTTGAGCGACGGTTCTTCGGTGGTTTTCAAGGAACTTTCCTCGGAAGAATTTATAGAAAAGACGAAAGGGGATTCGCTTGAAAGCAAAATTTACAAAACCATTTACGAGGAACTTTCTAATGAAGCGACTCAAAAAGAAATTATAAAGGAATTTCCAAAACCAGAAATTCACAGACGAAATACCGGTTATGCAGTCGATTTATTATTGCAATCAGAATTGTTTTCCGGAACTGAAAAAACAATAAATCTAGGGAAATTACTTTGCGGAAGTGAAGGAACTTTAGCTTTTACAACCGAAATTACGTTGAAAGCAGATGATTTGCCACCGACGAATAATGTTATGGTTGTAGCGCATTTTCATACCATTCAAGAAAGTCTAGAAGCGGTAATGATAGCCATGAAACATCATTTGTACACCTGTGAAATGATGGATGACACAATTTTGAATTGTACAAAAACCAACAGAGAACAAGCCAAAAACAGTTTTTTTATACAAGGAGATCCCAAGGCGGTTATTATGCTTGAAGTCGCTTCACATAGTATGGAAGATGCCGAATCACAAGCGAATGCTTTGATAGCTGATCTTGAACTGCATAATTTCGGCTATGCATTGCCTAAAATTTATGGTTCAGATATCGATAAAATAAATGAGTTGCGAAAAGCGGGTCTTGGACTTTTGGGAAGTATAGTAGGAGATGATAAAGCCGCTGATTCTATAGAAGACACTGCGGTTGAATTAAGTGATTTACCGGATTATATTGCTGAATTTGCGGCTATGATGAAAAAATACGGTCAGGAAGCCATTTATTATGCTCATGCCGGAGCAGGCGAATTGCATTTGCGACCGGTTTTGAATTTAAAGAAAAAAGAAGATTTAAAATTGTTTAGAACCATCGCGACCGAAGTGGCCGTTTTGGTCAAAAAATATAGAGGTTCATTGAGCGGGGAACATGGTGATGGAATCGTACGCGGTGAATTTCTTCCTTTTATGATTGGCGAAACCAATTATGAATTGTTGAAACGAATTAAAGCAGCGTTTGATCCCAATACGATTTTAAATGAAGGTAAAATTGTAAATACACCCAAAATGGATGAGAATCTGAGGATGGAATCGGGGAGAGTCGAACCGGAAATCCAAACGATTCAGGATTTTTCGGATAGTATGGGGATTTTGCGAGCTGCCGAAAAATGTAATGGTTCCGGCGATTGTAGAAAATTACCATCAGCAGGAGGAACTTTGTGTCCCAGTTATCGTGCTACCCGAAACGAAAAAGACACTACTCGCGCTCGCGCAAACGCACTTCGGGAATACCTTACTAATTCGGATAAAGACAATAAATTTGATTATGAAGAACTGTATCAGGTTTTTGAATTGTGTGTGAGTTGCAAAGCTTGTGCCAGCGAATGTCCAAGTAATGTGGATGTTGCCGCCTTGAAAGCAGAGTTTTTGTACCAATATCAAAAAGCAAACGGATTTTCCCTTCGTAATAAAATATTTGCATTCAATGCCAGACTTAATAATCTGGGAAGTATAACGCCACGGATTACCAATTATATGGTCAATTTGCCTTTTGTAAAAAAGAAAATGGGGATTGCACCTCAAAGGCAAGTACCACTTTTGGCTCCAAAGACTTTTAGAAAATGGTATGAAAATAAAGCAGATGAGCCAAAGACCGATTCTTTTCCGAACGGGAAAGTCTATTTATTTTGTGATGAATTTACCAATTTTTATGATGTTTCAGTAGGAATAGATGCTTTTGAACTATTGACAAAATTAGGATATGAAGTCGAAATTGTTGATCATGAAGAAAGTGGAAGAGCTTTCCTTTCGAAAGGATTTTTGCAAGAAGCCAAAGCAATCGCCAATAGTAATGTATCCATTTTTTCTGATTTGATTTCTGAAGATTTTCCTTTGATAGGAATAGAACCATCTGCGATATTGACTTTTAGAGACGAATATCTTCGATTGGCAGATGACAAAGAAAGTGCTCAAAAGCTTTCGAAAAACGTATTCACAATAGAAGAATTTTTTAAAAAAGAAATAACATCCGGAAAAATACATTCGGGTCAGTTTTCTGATGTACAAAAAGAAATAAAAATTCACGGACATTGCCATCAAAAATCATTGAGTTCTGTTGAAGCCACATTTGCTATGTTGAATTTACCCCAAAACAGTTCGGTTACGATATACAATTCCGGTTGTTGCGGGATGGCAGGTTCTTTTGGTTATGAAAAAGAACATTATGACATAAGTATGCAAATGGGCGAAGATACGTTGTTTCCAAAGGTGCGAGCCACAAGTGAAACTACAGCAATTGCAGCGGCCGGAACCAGTTGTCGCCATCAAATTTTTGACGGAACAAAAAGAGAAGCGTTGCATCCTGTTACTATTTTGAGAAGTTGTTTGTCGTAAAGAATTGATTTTCATTTGGACAAAGGGATTTTCGATATAGTCAGTAATTTTAACTCAGATTAATTTTTTCTTGTTTTTAAAAGGTTATTTTTGACTTTTTATTTAGAAATAAAAAAAAATGATGTCAATACTTGAAAAAGTAAAATTCTTTTATATATTTGGTTTTTAATAAATTTGCATTACTTTTAATAAAAACCGCAAAATTTACAGTATATTAATTTTTAATGATAAAATTTACAATATGGCGCTTACGAGTTTATTTAGAAAAAAGACAGTACAAGATATTTTAAAACAGGTTGAAAAAAATAATGCTGACGGACATGAAGCCTTAGGAAAACACTTGACTGCCCGTGATTTAACTGCTTTTGGTATTGCTGCAATTGTAGGAGCCGGGATTTTTAGTACTATAGGTAAAGCCAGCGCTGATGGTGGTCCTGCAGTTATATTTCTTTTCTTGTTTACCGCTATTGCGTGTAGTTTTGCGGCCTTTGCTTATGCTGAATTTGCTTCGATGGTTCCGGTTTCTGGTAGTGCTTATACGTATTCCTATGTTGCCTTTGGTGAAATTATAGCCTGGATTATTGGTTGGGCTCTTATCATGGAATATTCTGTTGGGAACATAACCGTCGCCATTTCTTGGAGTGATTATTTTACCGGATTACTCGAAAGTGGCGGACTTCATTTGCCACAATGGGTTCAAATGGATTATTTAACAGCTTCTAAAGGTTTTGATGATGCCACCGCACTCATGCAAGGCGGAAAAGTATATGCTAATTTGAGTCCGGCGTTGCAAGATGCTTATTTGGCCTGGACCACTTCACCTGTGATTGGTTCTTTCCATTTTGTAGCAGATTTGCCGGCTTTATTGATTATTGTTTTAATTACGGCATTGATTTATCGTGGGATGAAAGAATCCCGTAATGCGAGTAATATAATGGTGGTTGTGAAATTATGTATCGTTCTTTTGGTTATAGCGGTTGGTATTTTTTATGTGGATACTGCTAATTGGCATCCTTTTGCGCCTAATGGAGTAACGGGTGTATTGAAAGGAGTTTCTGCAGTATTTTTTGCCTATATTGGTTTTGATGCTATTTCAACCACAGCCGAAGAATGTAAAGATCCACAACGCGATTTGCCTAAAGGAATGATGTGGGCGATTATTATTTGTACACTTCTATATATTGCGATTGCTTTAGTTTTAACGGGAATGGTAAGTTATACTGAATTAAATGTTGGAGATCCATTAGCATTTGTATTCGAAAAATTAGATTTAAAATGGATGTCCGGAATTATTGCGGTAAGTGCTGTAGTTGCGATGGCCAGTGTTTTGTTAGTATTTCAAATGGGACAGCCTCGTATCTGGATGAGTATGAGTCGTGACGGATTGTTGCCAAAACGTTTTTCTAAAGTACATCCAAAATACAAAACGCCTTCTTATGCAACCATCGTAACCGGTTTTGTGGTTGCGGTTCCCGCTTTGTTTTTGAATTTAACAATGGTGACGGATTTGTGTAGTATTGGAACTTTATTTGCCTTTGTTTTGGTTTGCGCCGGAGTATTGGCTTTGCAAAATAAAACCGATATTCCGAGAGGAAAATTCAAAACACCTTATGTAAATTCTAAATTTATCATGCCAATTTTAATTGTTATTGGTTTAGTATTCTCTTTTGGTTTTAACAAAAAAGCGACCATGGATTTCATTACAAATGAAACTCAAATCAACAATTCTTCCTATATTATAACGTCATTAAACAAAGAGGAAACTCAAAAAGTATATGATTATTTAGTGGGTATTGATGCTAAAAACAGTACCGTACAAACACTGGATATCGAACATTTATTAAGTCAATACCAGCAAGATGAAGCTAAGTACGCTTCGGTTGTGGCGGGATTGCCAATTTCGGATTCCATTAAATACGAAAGTGGTTTTGATTTATTCAAGCACAAAATTCCAATGTGGATTTTCCTTATCGTTTTAGTTGGATTAACAGTTTGGTCTTACAAAGAAAATTTGTCCTTGATTCCACTTTTAGGTTTAATCTGTTGCTTGTATATGATGGCAGAATTGAGTGTTTGGAACTGGATTTATTTCGGAATTTGGCTTTTGATTGGTTTGGTTATTTACTTTGGCTTCAGCCGGAAAAATAGTAAATTGAACCTTGTATAAAACAATATAAGTTATAAATATACAAAACCGACTTTCATTGAAAGTCGGTTTTTTTATATAAAAAAATCCGTTCAAAAATGGCTTTCAAACGGATTCTACAAACAAGTAAACAAACAAATTAAAATAATTAAACCTTATTTTTTTAAAATTCCCAATTCAATCATACACGTTTTCATCATTTCATACGTCCTTTCGATAGAGTTGTCCAAGCCAATAGAAAACCGAATTAAACCATCGGTCAAGCCCATTTCCAGTTGTTCTTCAATTGGGATTTCGCTCGATGTTGAAGTTCCCGGAGCGCTAAACAATGTTTTGTAAAACCCTAAACTTACGGCCAAATAGCCCAAATTTTTAGATTGCATTAATTCCATCAATTCATTGGCTTTCGCCAAAGTGCCCACATCAATAGTCATCATTCCTCCAAAACCATATTCGGGATTAATCATATTTTTGTACAAGGCATGACTCGGATGACTTTTTAATCCTGGATAAACGGTTTTCAGGCCGTCTTTTTCAAAACGAGTTGCTAAATAAAGAGCATTGTGGCTGTGTTGTTTGATACGGATATGCAATGTGTGTAAGTTTTTCATCACGCTTGCCGACCGTAAACTATCCATTGTAGGACCCAAAAGCATGCTTGCGCCGGAATTTACATTTTTCAAGGAATCAATAAAACTTCGGGAAGCACATGTCACGCCACCCACAGTATCACTACTTCCGTTAATGTATTTTGTCAGGCTGTGAATCACAATATCTGCCCCTAATCTTATCGGCGAAACCGAAAGTGGTGAAAAGGTATTATCAACCACAAAAGTCAAATTGTATTTTTTTGCAATTTTAGACAAGCCCAAAATGTCAGCCACCTCAAGCAAAGGATTACTCACCGTTTCACAGTATAAAACTTTGGTTTCCGGAGTAATTGCCGCCTCAACTGCTGCAAGTTTTGTGATGTCTACAAAAGTAGTTTTGATGCCTAATCGGGGAATAAAATTCTTCAAAAAAGCATAGGTTCCGCCATAAATAGTTCTGCTCGAAACAATATGGTCACCAGAACCGCACAATTGCAGCAAAGTAGGAGTTATTGCGCCCATTCCCGATGCCGAAACATTGGCTGTTTCCGTTCCTTCCATTGCCGCCAAGGCTTTATCTAAATACAAATTGCTAGGCGATGAATGGCGCGAATACAAGTAGCAACCCTCCATATTTCCCTCAAAAGTATCAAACATTGTTTTTGCCGAAAGAAAAGTATAGGTTGATGAATCGGAAATCGATGGATTCACACCTCCAAATTCTCCAAAGTACTGTAAATCCTGAATGTTATCTGCTGGATTAAAATTTTTCATAGTTTATTTTTTAGGAGCTTAATCCCGCTATTCGTTACAATCTTTCTCCTCCTGAAAAGTCAGGAGGAGAAAGGATTTTCACTGCTATCGGGGCTAGGGCATTTCGTTATATCAAGAAATTCTACATCAAATTAACTTAGTTTTAGATTAATAATCAATGATGTTGTTTTTAATTAGATTTAAAAACTGCTAAATTTATTTTTGTTAAATTATTTTTCTAAATTCGTTTCGTAAACAGGATTTTTATAGATTTTATTTCAAATTCAAAACCTTTAAGACCATGACATTAGATTCCATCGATAAAAAACTTTTGTATTTATTGCAAAATGACACCAAAAAAACAACCAAAGAATTGTCTTTGAAACTCCATCTTTCGGTAACGGCTGTTTACGAACGGATTAAAAAATTGGAGCGTGAAGGGATTATCGACAAATATGTTGTTTTGCTCAATCGTGCTAAAGTCGAAAAAGGATTTGTAGTTTTTTGTCATCTCAAACTCATTCAGCATACCAAAGAATTTATTGATAAATTTGAAAATGAAGTCATTCAGCTCAAAGAAGTTTTAGAATGCCATCATGTAAGTGGCGATTACGATTATATTCTCAAAATTGTAGTCAAAGACATGGAAGCCTACAGAGCTTTTTTGGTCACAAAACTCACCACATTAGAGCATATTGGAAGTACACACAGTACTTTTATGATTAGCGAAGTCAAAAACACAACGGTTGTCGAACTTTAGAAATTATCTATTTTTGAATCTAAATTCAGTAAACAAGAGAAGAAATTCGGGATTATCTGTTGAAATAAAGAAAAGAACATCATTTTCGTAACAAAAAACCTTAAACTTTGAACTTTAAACAAAACTTAATTCCTTAATTTTGCAACACTAAAAAATAAAAACACATACTATGAGTTCATTTGACGTAGTCATTATAGGTTCAGGTCCCGGCGGATATGTATCAGCAATTCGTTGCGCACAGTTAGGTTTCAAAACAGCTATTATAGAGAAATACTCTACACTTGGCGGTACTTG
>ERZ1034365.1295-NODE-1295-length-12913-cov-3.094578_pt1 | contig 12913 bp, 14 predicted proteins | sample MGYA00520615_ERZ1034365 | MGnify/ENA primary metagenome ERZ1034365 (study PRJEB33736, sample SAMEA104284505) | Azolla filiculoides | biome: Urban; feature: Water surface; material: Ditch water | place: Netherlands | collected 2015-10-28 | depth 0-0.1 m ... | reverse complement strand
TGCTGCTCAACCAAACCACCCATAGCCAGCAACTTGGTACATAAAGTATTTAAATCATTGTCAAACTGGGAAGATAAGTGTTTATCGCTCATTATTTTGTCTCCATTAGCCAAATCGGCCTGTAATGTAATCTTCTGTTTCTTTACGTTTTGGCTTAATAAATATTTCGTCAGTTTTGCCAAACTCAATTAATTCACCTAAATACATATAGGCGGTGTAATCAGAAACCCTCGCCGCCTGCTGCATGTTGTGAGTCACCATCACGATGGTGTAATCATTTTTAAGCTCCGTCACCAATTCCTCAACCTTCGCTGTAGAAATCGGATCCAAGGCTGAAGTAGGCTCATCCAAGAGCAGCACTGATGGTTTAACAGCAATACCTCTAGCAATGCATAAACGCTGTTGCTGACCACCCGAGAGTGATAAGCCACTTTGCTGAAGCTTATCTTTGACCTCATCCCAAATAGCAGCCTTTTTCAAAGCCCATTCAACGCGATCATCCATTTCGCTTTTTGAGAGCTTTTCATAAAGACGAACACCGAATGAGATGTTGTCGTAAATCGACATCGGGAATGGTGTTGGCTTCTGAAAAACCATACCAATACGTGATCTCAATAGATTTAAGTCTTGCTTGGCATCTAGAATATTTTCACCAGTAAAGATAACTTCGCCCTCTGCTCTTTGGCCTGGGTACAAGTCATACATTCTGTTTAATGATCTCAACAGGGTTGATTTACCGCAGCCAGAAGGCCCAATAAATGCAGTCACTTTATTTTGAGCGATGTTGAGATTAATGTTTTTTAAGCTATGGAAATTGCCATAGTAGAAGTTGAGATTTTTAATCTCAATAGCATTAGTTAGATTGTCTGTATTGTTTTGTGTATTCATATTCTTCTATTCATCCGCTTATTTTTTCAAGCGATCTCTAAACATCACACGCGCAATGATGTTGAGACCTAGAACGGTCATGGTGATCAACAAGGCACCACCCCAGGCTAAATCAACCCAGTTTTCATAGGGGCTCATAGCAAATTGGAAAATCACGACTGGTAAGTTAGCCATCGGAGCATTCATATTCATAGAGAAGAATTGGTTATTCAATGCTGTGAATAACAATGGTGCGGTTTCTCCACTCACACGAGCCAAGGCCAAGAGTATTCCTGTCATCACCCCGCTTTGAGCTGCTCTTAAACTGACTGATAAAGATACTTTCCACTTCGGAGCACCTAAAGCATATGCAGCCTCCCTCAAACTACCAGGAACCAAGCGCAACATGTTTTCAGTGGTACGAACCACCACAGGGATCGCAATCAGCGCCAATGCAATCGAACCCGCCCAAGCTGAGAAATGATTGACTTGAGCGACTAAAACAGCGTAGATGAACAAACCAATCACAATAGAAGGTGCTGACAACATGATGTCAGTTACAAATCTGGTGATGGATGCAAATCGATTATTTTGACCGTACTCAGTCAGGTAAATACCTGCCATGACACCAATAGGGGTACTGATAAAGGTAGACACCACAACCATCATCAAGCTACCAACAATAGCGTTAGCCAAACCACCACCCTCTGAACCTGGAGCCGGCGTGCTAGAGGTAAACATATTCCAGTCAATGGCACTAATGCCTTTGGTCAACAAAACAAATAAGATCCAAAGCAAGAAGAACATACCCACTGCCATGGCAGCAACTGATAGGCCCATGCCTATCGCATTACGTCTTTTACGCCGCTTATATAAGTCTTGATTAATGTTAGTCATCATGATTTAACTCCTTGCCTGCTTTCCATGCGGACCAACATCCACTTAGCAAGACCAAGAACAATGAATGTAATCACAAACAAAGCCAAACCTAAGGCAAATAATGATGCGTAGTGAAGGCCTGGCTCGGCCTCACCGAATTCATTAGCCAAGGTAGATGCGATTGAGTTACCTGGTGAGAATAATGAAGCACTTAGCTTGTGCGCATTACCAATCACAAATGTCACAGCCATGGTCTCGCCCAATGCGCGACCTAAGCCCAACATGATTCCGCCAATCACTCCGCTTTGGGTGTAAGGTAAAACAATCTTGGTAACAACTTCCCAAGTTGTGCATCCAATGCCATAAGCCGATTCTTTTAAAACTGGCGGGACAACCTGAAATACATCTCGCATGACTGAAGCAATGAACGGCAAAATCATCACTGCCAAAATCAGGCCTGCGCAAAGCACCCCAATACCGTTAAAGGCACCAGAAAATAGAATTCCCAAAAATGGAATTTGGCCAAGAGTGGCTGCTAAGGCTGGCTGAATGTAATCGGCAAATATTGGAGCAAAAATAAATAAACCAAACATGCCATAAATAATAGATGGCACAGCTGCTAATAGCTCAACGGCAGTACCTAGTGGTTGCTTGAGATGAGCTGGACATTTTTCGGTTAAGAAAACTGCAATACCAAAACTGAGTGGAACAGCAATCAATAAAGCAATTAAGGCACTGATGACAGTGCCAAAAATTGCGATCAAACCACCAAACTGTCCGCCAATAATGTCCCATTCAATAGTGACAAAAAAGCCGGGTCCAAAAGCTTGGAGGGCCGGCCAGGCGTTAATAAATAAAGAGGCAATCACCCCACACAAAATGAGCAAGACGCTGAGAGCGAAAAACAAGCTAACTTTATGAAACAAATAATCCTGGATTAAAAAGCGATTACCTCTCATGGAATTACTTCACCTTTACTTGAGACAAGACACTCTTAGAAATGTAGTCTGTGACATTAGCTGGCATAGGTACATAGTCTAATTCTTCTGCAATCTTTTGACCATTCTTAAATGCCCACTCGAAGAACTTGATCACTTCAGCAGCATTAGCTTTATTGCTAGGGTCTTTGTAGATCAAGATAAATGATGCACCAGCAATCGGCCATGTTTTAGCGCCAGATTGGTTAGTCAAGAAAATGCCCATTCCAGGTGTTTTTGACCAATTCACATTGGCAGCAGCTGCTGCAAATGTTAAGTCGTCAGGAGCCACAAATTGGCCATCTTTATTTTTTAACTGTGCGTAGTTCATTTTGTTTTTCTTGGCATAGGCATATTCCACATAACCAATAGAACCTTTAACGCGACTCACGTTAGCAGCAACACCTTCATTACCTTTACCACCGACAGCTGAGTTGGCCAACCACTTTACAGCAGCACCTGCACCCACTTTATCTGCCCAAGTTTTGCTTACCTTAGTGAGGTAATCAGTGAAGATCGCCGTAGTACCCGATCCATCTGCACGATGAACCACAGTAATAGATTGATCTGGTAGCTTCACGCCAGCATTTAAAGCAGCAATCTTAGGATCATTCCACTTTGTGATTTCACCTAAGAAAATTGAAGCCAAGACTTCACCTGTTAGTTTTAGCTGTCCGTTAGGAACACCTTCAATGTTTAAAACTGGAACAACACCGCCAATAATGGCTGGGAATTGCACTAATCCATCTTTTTGTAATTCTTCCGCTTTAAGTGGGTTGTCTGTAGCACCGAAATCCACAGTCTTGGCACGAATCTGCTTCACACCACCTGATGAACCAATCGATTGATAGTTCAAACCAACACCGGTTTTAGCTTTATAAGCCTCTGCCCATTTAGCATAGATAGGGTATGGAAATGTAGCGCCAGCGCCAGTAATATCAGCAGCAAAAGTTGCTGATGAGGCAGCTAGGCCTAAACCTAGGGCTACCGAGAAAATCTTTTTAAGAACAACTTGTTTTATTACCTTCATATATATCCTCATTTATCAACTAAGCCACACGGCTTATGGAGGACATTAATGAAGTATTGTGAAAGTTTTATGACAATGGCTACTTCCCCCTAAAAAATACCTTTTTAGGGGGTTAAATTTCTTATTTATTGGCTTTTAAGTCCAGAAAAACTGACAGTTACAGATAATCCACCTAATTCAGGAGCCTTGCTGACCTGAATGGCTAAACCATCAACATCGGCGATCTTTTTGATGATGGACCAACCTAAACCAGTTCCAGAACTATCAGACGAACTCATTCTTAAGAAACGTTCACCTAAACGCTTCACTTCAGGATCCGAGAGACCAGGCCCACTGTCTTCAATAGTTAAATAAACAGCGTCATGCTTTTGATTGATCGATATATCAATCTTGCCTTTCATAGGCGAATAACGAATGGCATTGTCTAAAAGGTTTCTTAATAAGATACCCAAGAGATCTTCATTGGCCAGCACATGAAAACCACCCTCTTCTGATAACTCAATCGTTTGATGTTTTTCATCAACCAAGTGATAAGTATTAGCAATTTGCTTTCTGACGAATTCAGATAGGTTGAACTCTGTTTTAACAAACGGATTAGTCGCACTCTCTAATCTAGCTAGAGCCAAGAGTTGCTCAATCACTCGGCTTGAACGATCACAACTTTCAATCAGGTTGTTCACTGATTCCGGATTGAATACTTTTTCGTATTTCAACACTTCTGCCTGAGTTCTTATCGCAGCTAGGGGCGTTCGTAATTCATGAGCAGCATCAGATGTGAAGCGCTTTTCTTGTTCTAAAACATGTCCCATTTTTAGAAGGAGTGTATTGAGTTCATCGAGCACTGGCTGCAACTCTTTAGGCAAAGCATCCGCTTGAATGGGCTCCAATGAATTAACTGATCGATTAGAAATCGCAGCACTTAATTTTTGTAGCGAACGGTTAGACCAAACAATCACACCAGAAACAATAATCGCCAATATAGGCAATCCCACCAACATCGGCCAAATGAGACCCCAAAGTAAATCACGCAGTAACTCTTCTTTTTCATGAGTTAATTTATAAAGACTCATTCGATTAGATGCCAACTTATCGAATATCTCCTCTAGTTCACTTTTTGCATCTAGCCATACAAATAAGGCGGTGACCGTCCAAATCAGGAAAATACTTCCTAATACCCAAACTAAGAGGCGCGTTCTTAATGAAAATGTAGGAGATTTCATGCGTTCGCCTTGAATTGATAGCCAATACCTCTAATGGTATGAATGTATCCATTACCAATCTTTTTACGGATATTGTGGATGTGAACTTCTATTGCATTACTTTCAACTTCGTGGCCCCAGCTATACAGTTGTTGCTCTAGCTGAGACTTGGTCATGACTCGGTTGGATGATGTCATTAAGACATGTAAAAGCGCGAACTCTTTTTTAGAGATGCTGATCAATTGCCCTGATAAGAAGACTTCATAAGTTGCTGGGTTGAGACTTAAATCACCGGCCGTGAGTTGATTATGAGTTAAGCCTTCTGATCTTCTGATCAGCGCTCTTAATTTAGCAGTCAGAACTTGAAGCGCCACCGGCTTAATAACATAGTCATCACCGCCCAAGTCAAGCCCCTGAGTGATGCTCTCAACACCATCTTGAGCCGTTAATACCAATATGGGTATTTTGATACCTTGAGAGCGTAACTCTTGAAGAACTTCAAATCCAGTTTTAAGCGGCAAACCAATATCCAATACCAAAGCAGCATATTGGGTGGACTTTGATTCGTAGATAGCCGCTTGGCCGTCACGCACCCAATCGACTTGAAAGCCATCATGAGCTAGGCCAGCTTTTAGAGCTTCACCTAGGTTTTTGTCGTCTTCAGCTAATAGGATGCGCATTCTTATAGTTTAATTTGAATGACCCAGAAATAAGTAACAGCCAGAATAATTAAAGCAGCCATCCATTTATAAGGTCTAGATCTCTCAATCGATGCCGCCACTCTTCTGGCAGCCCCAGTTTGCTCTGTACTCATAGCAAGCTTTACTTTTTGAATCACGGCATTGATAACCACACCGCCGATATGAATGACCACAATTGCAATTAAAAGATTGCCTAGGGTTTCATGTAAGTCTTCAAATAAGTCTGGGCCTAACTCTTCATAAACGATGTAGCCACTGATAGTCACCATCAGGATCACGGCTAATAGCAAATAGGCCGCCAAGAATCCAATCGCATGAAATCCTATAAACGCTTGTGGCTCAGCAGTAAAAAGTGACTTGAGATATTCAATGACTTTTTTAATTCTGGGATAAATGGAATTAAATCGCGCGTATTTACCACCAATAAATCCCCATACCAGGCGAAACGCAACCAAGCCAAACATGGTGTAACCCATGGTGACATGTAAGAGCCGAAACTTTTCACTGTCTTGAGTAATAACAGCCCCTAAGAAACAGATGGCTAATAACCAATGGGAAACCATAACAGCTGCATCCCAAGACATCATTCTTTTAGAGAGTTGAGCAATCATTTTGGCACCCTCACATAGTCATCATCATATTGACCTTTGTCGGCCGTTGTATGGCAAGCCATACAGTTGGATTTACTTTTAACCTTAGGATGCTTCCAAGTTAGTTCAGAAACTTTTCTATGTTTTCTAATAAACCATTCTGACTCAGTCATTCTGTCATTCGGCGGCGCTCCATTGACACGCTTATAGGTGCCAGCGTACTGAAACAACCATTGACTCACCTCTTTAACCGATTGAGGATCTAAAGATGCATCAGTGCCATAGTGCTTGTCGAGGGTACCCATGATTCTTCCCCAAGATTCTTTTGGGAGAAAAGCTGGGGCATAGAGCATGTGACAGCTGGCACACTCACTGTTTACTTTTTCAGGAATTTTGAGAGGCAACATATTGCCATCAGCTAAAACTGCTGAAGAAGCCAAAGCTAGCAAGCATATGGAAATGATTTTTTTCACAATGATTCTTCTTTATTTTTTTAGATTAATTAGATAAGCCATCACATCAGCTTTTTCAATCGCTGTGCACTCTCTAGCCAAGACGTCATTGCAATTGCGCTTGAACCATTTATTGACCTTAGCTTCATCTGTAAATCTTTTGGCATTAAATGCAGGCGCTAAAGGTGCGATAGTTTTATCAGTTGATGCATGCTTACCATCGCTTGTAGGGGGTGCGTTATGACAAGTAGCGCAACTCCATTCTTTGCCGTGCTTAGATGTAAAAAATTTTTCACCCCTGGCACTCGAGGCAGTTTGTTTTGCTTCGTCGCTATATTGTTTTTGAAATCCTTGTGCATCGATAGCCCAACTAAGTTGCGTAGCAAAGCCCAATGCCATAAATAGGATGGTTTGCTTCGTAAGCATGCGCACTTTCGTTGATTTCATGAGATCCCTCTGATCTGATTAACTGTTCTATATCGTTAATGTATGGGGCTCAGATTAAGAAATCCTTAAGAGAAAGCGAAAGATCTAGGTCAACATCAATCTAGTGGATAATATGTATATAAATCAACTACATTGAGTCACATAAGTGTCATTTCATTTCAAACAATTGAGTTTGCTTAGCTTATTCAGCTTGCTTCTGCCGCAATTGGCAGAGGCTATTGATTTGATACCAAATGACATCATTGCTCCGCCACCCGGCATTCAGCAAATTCAGATTAATTACCAAAGAAGTGAGCGTAGTGACTACTACCAACATGGCAATAAGGCCCTAACTGGTGGCGAAGTAGTGAACACCCAAACTCAACTGAAATATGGGCGCTCTTTTGAGTTAAATGCACTACCTGCTTACTTCTATGTTCAAACACCTTTAACTGAGATTTCTACCACCGGTAGCGTAGCCTCTTACTCCACGAACTCAGGTGCCGGTGATACCACCTTCGCCTTTGCTCTTTGGCCCTACGCTAATAGAGAAGCAGAAAAATATATGGGGTTTGCGGGCTATCTAACAGTTCCAACCGGTACATACGATAGCGAAAGAAAATTGAATGCTGGTGACAATCGATATAAGTGGGCGCTACAAACCGGCTACGAACAATCAATCGCTAAAAATATTAATTGGATGTCCGCTGTTGATGCTCTTTGGTTTGGTGAGAATGATGACCAAGCAATTAATCACAAAAAACTAAAACAAAAAGCTCTCTACAGCGCGCAAACTGCGCTGATTTATAAATTTAACTCGACCTACAGCGCTTCCGCTGGTTACTTCTACAGTGTTGGTGGCGTCACCAGCCTAGATGGAGTGAGCCAAGGTGATCTGACACAGAGTCATCGCTATCAAATTAGCGGCATCGCCAATTTGCCCATAGGACGCTTAATATTGCAATATGGTCAAGAGCTCAGCACTAGGAATGGGTTTATTGAAGATGCTCGCTGGATAGTTCGATACAGTAAATTCTTTAAGTAATAAAAAAGCCGCTTTCATTAGCGGCTTTTTTATTAGATTCACTGATGAGTGAGATGACTACTTAGTCGTGCTTTTCCACACCACCCGCTGGGAATTTATGAGATGCATAACGAACTACTGCGTTTGCAATCGCCAATAGCAAGATAGTTCCACCCAATACTAAGATTTGAGTGCTTGCTGAGTGATCCACGTTGACCAAGTCAATAATCAAACGCGTGACTGCTGTAATCGCTACGTAGATCAAAAAGCGAACTGGCATGTGATTGGTCTTGAAGTAAATACCAACCATGGCACCAATCTCAAGATAAATAAATAACAAGAGCAAGTCTTCTACACCAGCATGTGACTTACCCATGATGTTCAAGAAAGTGGTAACACCAGACCAAACAGTTGCAGCACCAATAGCAAATAAAGCAATTAAGTGAAAGATCGTGACGCAGGCGTTCCCCAGTGGGTTAACCATTGCCTCAATTCGTTTATCAATGGGTAATTCAGTTTTATTGTTATCTGTCATGGAGCCTCGAATGAATTCAATGTATATGAATCTCATTCTATATGGCATCTCAGTTGAATGGCTCTTTTTTATAGCAATTAATCACTTAGCTATTTTTCATAAGAATCTCTTAACACTTGAGATCTAAGGGGCTCCTCCTATTGATCTACTTTTTAGATTAATAGCATCTATTTAATCAATTAGACAAATATAAGGGTAGACCCCAAAATTCGTCTGTTGTTTAACCATTTTGAAGAAGGAAATACCATGTCAATCATCAACACAGCAGTACAACCATTCGCAGCACAAGCCTACCATAACGGTAAATTTGTAACAGTTACAGAGCAAAACCTTCAAGGTAAATGGTCTGTATTTATCTTTATGCCAGCAGCATTCACATTCAACTGCCCAACAGAAATTGAAGATGCAGCTGATAACTATGCTGAGTTCCAAAAAGCAGGTGCAGAGGTGTACATCATCACAACTGACACACACTTCTCACACAAAGTTTGGCATGAAACTTCACCAGCAGTGGGTAAAGCTAAGTTCCCATTGATCGGCGATCCAACTCACGCTTTAACACGCGGCTTTGATGTGCATATTGATGCAGAAGGTTTGGCTCTTCGCGGCACATTCATCATCAACCCAGAAGGCGTTGTTAAAACTGCTGAAGTTCACAGCAATGAAATCGCTCGCGATATCTCAGAAACATTGCGCAAGTTGAAAGCTGCTCAATACACAGCTGCTAACCCAGGCCAAGTTTGCCCAGCAAAATGGAAAGAAGGCGCAGCAACATTGACGCCAAGCCTTGATTTAGTTGGCAAGATCTAAGTAGTAGATATATCCATAGGCTCTCATTTGAGAGCCTATTGGAGAGAAACAATTTTCTCCAATAGGCTCACACGAACCGAATACATAAGGAACGACCATGTTAGATAACAATATCAAAACCCAATTAAAAGCTTACTTTGAAAAAATTCAAGCTCCAGTTTCATTAACTGCTTCATTGGATCAAGGTGAAAAATCATCTGAAATGCTTACTTTGTTAAAAGAAGTAGCAGAGCTTTCAGACAAAATTACTGTTAATACAGGTGGTCAAGCTGTTAATCGCCCAAGCTTCACTGTTGGTGCAACAGGTACTCCAGCTCGTATTAGCTTTGCAGGTTTGCCAATGGGTCACGAAATGACGTCATTTGTATTAGCCATTTTGCAAAGCGGTGGCTACCCACCGAAGGTTGAACAAGCCATCATCGATACCATCAAGGAGTTACCTGGCAAGTTACATTTCCAGACTTTTATTTCTTTGTCATGCCACAACTGCCCGGATGTAGTTCAAGCCTTGAACTTGATGGCCGTGCTCAATCCTAATATTGAACACGAAATGGTGGATGGCGCACTTTTCCAAGATTTGGTGAATCAACATCAGATCATGGCTGTTCCTACCGTGATCATGAATGGCGCAGTATTTGGTCAAGGTCGCATGACAGTTGAAGAGATTGTTGCTAAGTTAGACACCAACTCATCTGAAAAAGATGCAGAGAAGTTAAATGCTAAAGATGCATTTGATGTCTTGGTCATTGGTGGTGGCCCAGCGGGTGCCTCTGCAGCGATCTACGCTGCCCGCAAAGGTATCGCTACAGGTATCGTTGCTGAGCGCTTTGGTGGTCAAGTGATGGATACCATGGGCATCGAGAACTTCATTTCTGTTAAAGAAACAGAAGGCCCTAAATTGGTCATGGCTCTTGAGCAACACGTGAAATCATATGAAGTTGACGTGATGAATTTGCAACGCGCAAAATCTTTACGCAAAGATGGTCAAGGATTAGCCATTGAATTAGAGAATGGCGCAGTGCTTAAGAGCAAATCTGTGATTATCAGTACAGGCGCACGCTGGAGAGAAATGAATGTACCAGGCGAGCAAGAATATCGTGGCAAAGGCGTGGCTTACTGCCCTCACTGTGATGGCCCTTTATTTAAAGGCAAGCGTGTTGCCGTAATTGGTGGCGGCAACTCTGGTGTTGAAGCTGCGATTGATTTGGCAGGCATTGTTAGCCATGTCACTTTGATTGAGTTTGATAGTCAATTACGTGCAGATGCTGTTTTGCAAGCCAAGATGAATAGCTTAGCTAATGTGACTGTGATTAAGAGCGCTTTGACCAAAGAAGTATTGGGTGAGAATCAAAAAGTAACAGGGTTGCGTTATGAAGATCGCTCAACTGGTCAGATCAACAACTTAGAACTTGAGGGTATCTTTGTGCAAATTGGTTTATTGCCTAATACAGATTGGTTAAAAGGCACGATCGATCTTAGCCCTCGCGGTGAGATTATCGTGGATGCCAAAGGTGAAACTTCAATGCCTGGCGTTTTTGCTGCAGGAGACTGTACAACTGTCCCTTACAAGCAAATCATTATTGCCATGGGTGAAGGTGCCAAAGCCTCTTTAGGTGCTTTTGACTATTTGATTCGATCATCTGTACCAGAAGCTGATGTGGCAATAGCTGCCTAATCTAGCACTTAGTTTAAAAAGCTCCTAATACCTTTGAGGCATTAGGAGCTTTTTTATGAGCTGAGTTTTTTATTTTGTCTTAAAAGATTTTTTACGACTAACGGTACTTTTGTGAGATTGATGGTGTTGCTCAGCAATGATGTTGGCAACTGCCATGAACTCATCAATCCGCGCAGTGGTTTGACGTGCTACTAATGCAATGCCACGTTTAGGTGCCGGAGCAGAAAGCGGTCTAGCCATGAGACTGGTGTTATTAAGAATACCGCCTTTGATCGCCATTTCTGGTAACAATGCAACACCCAAGCCAGCTTCTACCATTTGCACCAAAGTCAGTAAGCTAGTTGCTTCCACACCGTAAGGGCTGGCAGTTTCTTTTTGACGGCAAGCTCTTAAGCTATGTTCACGCAAACAGTGGCCCTCCTCTAACAGCAATAGTCTGTCTGTCATCGATGCAGAAACTTTAACTTCTAGCGCTTTTAAAGCGGGCTCATCCGCATGAGCCGTTAACCAGAATTCGTCACCATACAGTTCTTTAACTAATAAACCCTCGGTGTCATAAGGCAAAGCAATTAAAGCAAAATCAAGCTGATGATCGACCACTCTTTTTAGTAGGTTGGCGGTCAAGTCCTCACGCAGTGTTATTTTGAGATCTGGATAATTTTGTCGAATATTAGGTAAGACCTGCGGTAATACAAATGGTGCAATAGTCGGAATGACCCCCAACTTAATCGTACCCGTCATCGAGTGGCCAGTATTGTGGGTGTAGTCAACGAGGTCTTCTGCTCCAGCCAATAATTTAATCGCACGAGCCACCACCTCTTCACCAAGAGGAGTAACGGATACGTTTTGACGATCTCTCTCAACGAGATGAGCACCCATGGTTTGCTCAAGCTCTTTTAGCCCTGTACTTAAAGTAGATTGACTAACAAAACATGCTTCAGCTGCCTTAGTAAAATTAAGGTGCTGAGCTACCGCAACCAAATATTTCAATTGTCGAAGAGAAGGAAGTGCAGCCATAGGAACCTTTTATTTACACCAAACGATTAGATTGATAAATTTGATTAATTATAGGAAATTAATCGAAATTAATGTTTTATTACTTTTTTCTGTATGCTTATAGATATAGCTTTAAAAAAAGAGGTCCTATGCCTGGTCTACTACCTAATGTTGATCCCGATGGCTTGCTAGAGTTTTCTGTGGTTTATACCGACCGCTCTCTCAATCACATGTCCAATGAATTTAAGCGTGTCATTACAGATATTTCTTCTATTTTGAAAGATGTCTATCAAGCACACTCAACAGCAGTTATTCCAGGTAGTGGTACTTATGGCATGGAGGCTGTTGCTAGACAATTTGCAACGAATCAAAAATGCCTCATCATCAGAAATGGTTGGTTCAGTTATCGCTGGACCCAAATATTTGAGGCCGGTCAAATCAGTGAAGATATTCATGTTCTAAAAGCTCAACGAATAAATAGCGAAACAAAATCGCCCTTTGCTCCACCCTCCATTGATGAGGTCGTCAACTTTATTAATACTGAAAAACCCACTGTTGTTTTTGCACCTCATGTTGAAACATCTGCAGGCATGCTGTTACCTGATGATTACCTCAAAAAAATCGGTGATGCCGTGAGAGCCGTGGATGGTTTATTTGTTATAGATTGCATTGCATCTGGTGCGATGTGGGTTGATATGAGGGCTTGTAACGCTGACGTACTAATCAGTGCGCCTCAAAAAGGTTCGAGCAGC
>ERZ1034365.1292-NODE-1292-length-12919-cov-2.367233_pt1 | contig 12919 bp, 11 predicted proteins | sample MGYA00520615_ERZ1034365 | MGnify/ENA primary metagenome ERZ1034365 (study PRJEB33736, sample SAMEA104284505) | Azolla filiculoides | biome: Urban; feature: Water surface; material: Ditch water | place: Netherlands | collected 2015-10-28 | depth 0-0.1 m ... | reverse complement strand
ATCTTCAACAAGATCAAGAACCTCTTCAAATCCTTCATCACCCTTGTAGTAGGGGTCTGGAACAATAGATGCTTGCATAGTTTTACAGAACTCCGTCAATCGTTTGAGTTTGTGTTGATGATGGCGGGGTGCTAATTGCTCAGCAATTGCATGGTTATCCCAATCCATCACCAATACGAGATCAAATTTCTCAAAATCTGATTCTTTCAGTTGTCTCGCAGTGAGATCAGATAAGTCATATCCTCTTTTGCGAGCATGTTTCTGGGAGCGCTGATCAGGCTCATCACCCACGTGGTAGGCATGAGTGCCGGCAGAATCAACTTCAACTACATGGCTAAGACCAGCTTCTTGAACGTAGTCTCTAAAAACGCCATGAGCAGTAGGGCTTCTACAAATGTTGCCCATGCATACAAATAAGACAGCTAATTTCATTTGCTTAACCAGCTTGGAATAGACCAATTGAATCGAATTGCTAGCATCCGAAGTGTCACAATCGTCATAAATGAAATCATGGTTGCCATCCAGTCACTCATCAACAAATGATTGCAAGCGATAAACATCCAGCTACCAATAAATGCAATGACCGCATATGGCCTGTGATCTGTAAAGGCTTGAGGAATCTCATTACAAGCGATATCTCTTAGAACGCCACCAAAGATGGCAGTCATCACGCCCATCAACACTGATACGAATAAAGGTGATCCGCTTACTAAGGCTATTTGAGTTCCTGAAATGGTGAACATGGCTAATCCCAAGGCATCTGGAATCTGAATTGATTTTGCAGTGAGTTCAATATGTTTGGAGCGAAGAAAAAGCATTGCTGCAATACATAAACCTAGAATGACCCATAACCAGTTATGGTATTCAACCCAGAAAAACGGTCTACGGTCTAGGAGGATGTCTCGAAGAGTGCCGCCACCAAATGCTGATAACCCGCAAACCATTGAAACGCCAACAATATCAAGGCGTTTGCGGGCTGCCACAACAATGCCTGAAATGGCAAAGGCGAGTGTGCCAATGATTTCGATGCTTAACGCTAAGCCAGATGCAACGGTGTTGTAGTGTTGGTAATAAGAATTCATAAATAAATAAGATGGTTAAAGGGGTAATTCTTTTTGTTGTTCTTTGCGAAGTAAAAAAGCATTTTGATTTTCTATTGAAACTTCGCGCCTGCCAGGTTTCACCTCAATCCGATCGCCTGCTTTGATTACTCCTGGAGTATTGACTTGAAGATACCAACCAGACTTTGCCGATTGAATCATGGCTTTGGCAGATCCCTTATAAGCCATTCTGGCATTGAACTTAAAGCAAGGCTCTCTTAATTTAACGACTTGAAGTTCGACTTCGCCAATTAACCAGATATCACCTACCCAAACCTCTGCTTCGTTGAAACCTTCCACCGTTAAGTTTTCGCCAAGATACCCATGGCCAATCGGGTTGGCTCGATGAACTTCACGCTTGAGAAGTTCATTCCAGAAAGAATAGTGCTCAGAAGGGTAAGCGTATACCGCTTTCTCCATACCGCCATGAACACTGAAGTCTGCTTGTTCGTCACCTACTAGACCTATTTTTTTAACTTGAATTGTTTCCGGCTTATCCAGGGAGCTCACCACCTGCTTTTTGATGGCTGAATTCACGGTCTTGTAGTCAGGATGATCAATTCCAAATAGAGGGGAAATGGTGCCAATTGAGATGGATAGGATGCGCATGACATAATTAAATCACTTTATTGATTTTTGAGTATTTATTGATGCCGCGTTTTTCAGCCAACCTTTCACTGCTTTATGCAGATTTGCCTTTTTTAGAGCGCTTCCGCGCAGCTAAGGCAGATGGATTTGAGGCTGTTGAATGTCAGTTTCCTTATGAGTCATCATCAGGGGTCAAGCTGCATCAAATTGTTCAGATACTTCAAGAACTCAATCTGCCCATGAATCTTCATAACTTGCCTGCTGGTGACTGGTCGCAAGGGGATCGTGGTATCGCTTGTGATCCTGCTCGAGTTGAGGAATTCAAGATCGGCTTATTGGATGCGATTCAGTACGCCAAGATTTTGCATGTACCTCACTTGAACTGCCTTTCTGGAATATTGCCAGACGGCGTAAGTAGAGAGCTGGCGCAAAGTACTTTTGTTTCAAATTTAACTTTTGCAGCTGAAGTACTTAAAAAAGAAAACATCAAATTATTGATTGAGCCTATTAATACCTTTGATATGCCTGGTTTCTTCTTATCAAGCTCTCAGCACGCTGTTGATACCATCATGGCTGTTAAATCAGACAATCTTTATCTTCAGTACGATGCTTATCACATGCATCGCATGGGTGAGGACGTATTAGATATGGAAGATCTATTACCTTTCATTGACCACATTCAAGTTGCAGATCACCCAGGAAGACATGAACCTGGTACTGGTGAGATTCCTTATGAAGAATTCTTTAGATTGATTGACGATCTTGCTTATGACGGCTGGGTGGGTTGTGAGTATCACGCCTTGGATCGCGCTAATTTCTTTAGCGCTTGAATAGAATAAATTTATACTCAATCCATGCTACTTCAGCCACCTTATTCAGCTTTAAATCAGCTAAGCCATCAAATTGAAGCCCAAGGGTATTCAGTATTGGGGCCCAATGATTTTTATGCTTTAACAAAACATGGGGTGCAGGAATGGCAAGGCGTGAGTGCTTATTGGAATAATTTGCCGCCTGATGCTTATCTTAAGGATGGTGGTCGATATCGACAAAGGCGTCATGCCAGCTTTGTCGTCAAGCAAGGTGAACTTAGTACAGTTGCTCACAGAGCGCACTGGCAACCGGTTTCCTATAACGCATTACATGGCGGTATTGATCGTTGGTTTGAGCCTTGTGAAACAGGTTTTTCTGAATCAGAAGTATTACGTGACTTCTTGATTCAAATGAGTGATCAATTTGATCGTGTGAAAGTCAGCCCTGGGCAGCAAGGATCTCCTTGGTATGTCGAAGTTCATCAATTTCGCATTGATACAACAGATGGTATTGGTCGACCAACTCCAGAGGGTGCTCATCGTGATGGCGTTGATTTTGTCGCTGTACTGATGTTAGATCGTCAAGGTATCAAGGGTGGGGAGACAAGAGTATTTGAGGCTGCTGGTCCTCAAGGCCAGCGATTTACTCTTGTTGAGCCTTGTAGTTTGCTTGTTTTAGATGACGCTCGAGTTATTCATGAGACAACACCCATACAGCCACTCGATCTTGATAGTGCTGCAAAGGCTTGGCGTGATACTTTGGTTGTGACATTCCGCCGAGGCGGCTTCCAAGATAGTTCTTTATTGACTAAGGATGCTTAATCAAGCGGTGCGAGATGTATTGACCGTTCGCATTTACCTTAACAAGCACCATTTGTCCTGAGCTTACAGACTCACCTGTATAGGCTTGAATATTGACCTGATGCGTCACCAAAATTAATGGACGTCTAGTGGGGTTAGAGATTTCTTGTTTGATTTTTTTCTCGAGCAATAAAGTTTGCTCTTTGCCATCTGCGCGATTTTCAAAGAATGAGCCCAAGGAATTTTCTGACTGAACATCGCCAACATTCAATAGTTTGGCTGTTTCCATGCAGCGGCACCATGGGCTACTGAGAACCTTTGCTTGAGGTATACCTTGAGTTTTTAACCAGGCACCAATACCAGCTGCTTGTTTCTTGCCGTTAGCCCCAAGATTTCTTTGGCTTGCGCAATTATTTAAATCAAATCCCGCTGGATCGCTATAGCCAGGAGCATCTGCATGACGCATCATTAAAAGATGATGAGGGCTTGCTAAAACTTCATGAAGTGCTTTTTCTGAAGCAGCGATGCTCAATGAGCTCATGCTCATTAAAAAGCCGATAAAAATAGTGCGAAGCGTCATCATCATTTTCCTTGGTTAACTTACTTTTTTCGCTCGGGAGCTCTATTTTCTGGCTTCTTTGGTTCTTTAGGTTTTGCTTCTGGATTGGGCTTGAGTGTGGCTGTGTGAGTCACGCTATTAGGATTCATGGTTAGCGGTAGGTAAGCTTGCTTTGCCCAAGTGTCAGCATAGTTATCGTAGTTTCTGCTGTTCACCCAACCCGACTGTCCTGTTTGATAAATAAACTGAGATTGATCTAAGTTCGATAAATCATAAATGGCGCGCAGGCTTGCAGCTTTTGTCACTGTAAATGGATTGGAAGAATTTCCTAAGTCCATAAATCCAACATTAATCGTAAATCCATCACCCGGTGTTGGCCTGCTCACTTCAAAGCGCTTCTTAAGAAGGCTCACTTTGCTAAATGGACGATGCTCTGATGTGGCAATGTGAGACTTGCCCCAACGCCAAGATTCAGGACGACCGCCTAAACGTTTTGATAGTTGAGTGAGTGCATTGGTAAATGCCTCATTGATGATGTCTTCGCAAGATTCAATATCCTTAGTGCTTGATTTGTCGCACCAGAATGCAGCTTCTGACTTTTCGTTGGCATGAAGGTTCAGAACGTTATGAAGGCCAGGGCGAAAATCTCGTTTGCCATATTCAATAGCAAAACTTTGCCCCAATTTTTCTTCAAACAATAAACGCGTTAATTGATGAGCCCATTCGTTATAAATACTTGCACCAGCGCTATCCAATGTCATATTGCCATCAAAGCTACTAAGAATAGCTTTTGCTTCACTGGCTGAAGAATGAGTAGAGTTGGCGTTCAGTAAAAACGGTAGTAAGTCTTTTGCTGATAAAGAAAGAGTATCAGTTTGGATCGACTTCATGCTATTCAGATCATGCTTATCTTGTGCATCTAAAAGAGATTCAATTCTGTTTTGGCGATAAGGCATATGCCAGTCAGCTGTCAGTGGATTAGGATCGTTGGCAGCATGTACACGTTGATTAGCTGTAGCAATCCAGCCTCTTGATGGATTATTTTCTTTAGGTAATGCATCCAGGCTTAAGTAGGGATTCCAATCGTACTGTCTATCCCAGCCAAGTCCTGGCGCTGATCCAAAAAGGCCTTGCCCTTTGCTTCTCTTCGGAACTGCTCCAATGGCTCTGTAGGCAATTTGACCTTCCACATCCGCCATCACAATATTTTGCATAGGCGCGTAATAATGTTTGATGGCATCTTTAAATTGATCCATGCTTTGCGCTTGATTCATCTGAAAGCCAGCAACGATTGTTTGATTGGCTGTATCTAATGCCGTCCAACGCATAGAAATGGCAAAACGAGATGTATCAATTAAATTTTGGGCGCGCTCATAAGCATCAGAAATGACAGGGCCATGCCTAGTTTCTCTCGCAATGAAGCGGATCGATGGTTTCCCTTTAACTGCAATTGTTTCCTCACGAAGAACAAAGTTGGCATATCCACCTGGAGTTTGGTAGCGGCCAGGATTTTTCTCATCCAATGCCTCAATGTATAAATCTTGTACATCAGGATCTGTATTGGTAAATCCCCATGCTATCTGATTGCTGCGACCGATGACCACGCTTGGGATGCCTGGGGTGGTAGCCCCCATGACTTTGAAAGTAGGTGTTTCAATATGAGCCATGTACCAAACTGCTGGTGCGGTAAGACTTAAGTGAGGGTCATTCGCTAATAGAGGCTTGCCGCTGACAGTTTTATCGCCAGAGACCACCCAGTTGTTTGATCCAACTCCTTCGAATCCACCTGGCAAATCCTTTGATAACTGCTTTAAATGAGGGCTCTCAATTGAACTTGTTGAGGCGCTAGTGGTGCGCTTCTTGAATAAATCAATATCTTTATAGATCTTGGCAAAGTTAACGTTGGTTGGAGCTGCTTCGCCTGGGTAGGGTGGCAGAACTTCCCAAATGCGTTGTGTATCTAACTTTTCAGACAGCTCTAATCTTAGAAATTCTTTATGCCAATTGCCGCCCAAGTCTAAGGCCATCATTAATGACCAAGATACTGAGTCTGCAGGGCTCCATAGGCCTGGCTGAGCGCCCAGAATTAAGAATTCAGGGGGTAAGGCCCAGCCCAGCCTTTTAAAGCCTTCGTTAACGCCCTCAGAGTAAGCCTGGAGATATCTTTTGTACTCGATGGGGTAATTCTCATACTGCTTTTCAGCTGCTCTTCTAATGCCTAGGGTGCGAATAAATTTATCAACACCAATTGTTTCTTCGCCCAAAATCTCTGAAAGCTTGCCGGCGGCTAGGCGACGGTTGAACTCCATTTGCCAAGGACGCTCTGTGGCGTGCAAATAACCTAGGCTGTACCAGGCATCTTCGCTATTTGTAGCAAATATATGGGGTATTGAATGTTCGTCAAATTTAATCGTTACTGGCGAGCCTAGCCCTGGAGCTAACAATTCGCCATCTAATTTATTTTTAGTGGATAGAAAGTAAACGCTGAGGGCCAGTAGGGCTAAAACTAGGGTGATGGTGATAATAATCAGCAGCCATTTCCCTTTTTGCAACAGCTTGTTCTGATTGTTATAAATACTTAACACCATATTAGGTAAAACCCCTAGCAAAAAAATCGTTTATGTAGATGCGTATTTTTTCACAGAGTGCTAAATTAGTCTCAACTTGTGAAATTTATTTCCCAAGGTCAACAAATATTGTTAATAACAGAGGAGACATCAATGTCAGACAATAAAGTTCAATCACGTCGTAAGTTCCTTGCTACGTCAACGGCAGCTGCTGCTGGTGCAGGTACATTGGGTTTCCCAATGATTGCCAATGCGCAAACAGTTAACTTGCGTTTCCAAAGCACATGGCCAACAAAAGATATTTTCCATGAGTACGCTCAAGACTTCTGTGACAAGATCAACAAGATGTCTTCTGGTCGTCTAAAAATTGAACTACTGCCAGCTGGTTCAGTTGTTCCAGCATTTAACTTATTAGATGCAGTTAGCAAAGGTACATTGGACGGTGGTCACGGTGTGGTTGCTTACTGGTACGGTAAGAGCCCAGCCTTAGCGCTATGGGGATCAGGTCCAGCTTTCGGTATGGACCCGAACATGGTTCTTGCTTGGCACGAGCATGGCGGTGGTAAGGCGATGTTGGAAAGCATCTACAAATCATTGAACATGGATGTTGTTTCATACCTTTACGGCCCAATGCCTACACAGCCTTTGGGTTGGTTCAAGAAGCCAGTTGTTAAGACAGAAGACATGAAGGGTCTTAAGTACCGTACAGTTGGTCTTTCAATTGACATTTTCAAAGACATGGGCGTTTCAGTGAATGCCTTGCCTGGTGGCGAGATCGTTCCTGCGATGGACCGTGGTCTATTGGATGCTGCTGAATTTAACAACGCTTCTTCAGATCGTTTATTGGGCTTCCCAGACGTATCTAAAGTTTGTATGTTGCAATCATTCCACCAGTGTTCAGAGCAGTTCGAGATTCTTTTCAACAAGAAGAAATTAGACTCAATGCCTGCTGAATTGCGTGCGATGATCAACGTTGCGGTTCAAGCTTCTTCAGCTGAAATGAGCTGGAAAGCTATCGATCGTTACTCAAAAGATTACATCGAGATGCAAACTAAGCAGAACGTTAAGTTCTACAAGACTCCTGATTCAATCTTGCGTGGTCAATTGGCTGCTTGGGACAAGATCATTGATGCTAAAGCAAAAGAAAATGCTGACTTCAAACGTGTTCTTGAATCAATGCGTACTTTTGCTCAGCGTGCTTGCCGCTGGCAGAACGATACAACCGTTGATTACAAGATGGCTTATAACCATTACTTCGGTCGTAAAGCTCCGGCTAAGAAGTCTTAATACGGTTTGATGTAGTATCAACACCCACCTAGCTATACTAGGTGGGTGTTTGTTGTTTATAACTATAAAAAATTCTGGAAGACATATGCAAAAACTTCTTTTATCTGTCGATAAGTTGTCGACTTGGTTGGGACACTTTTCAGCTTATTCAATTGCAATCTTAACGATTGTTATTTGCTGGGAAGTAGGCTCACGATACTTGTTCAATAGCCCGCACGATTGGGTTTTTGACACTACTTACATGCTTTATGGCATTTTGTTCATGATGGCAGGTGCGTATACCTTATCTAAAAATGGTCACGTTCGTGGTGATGTGCTTTATGGTTTCTTCACGCCACGCACTCAAGCCGCGTTGGATCTATTGTTGTATTTCGTGTTCTTTATCCCGGGTGTTATAGCTTTAGCTTACGCTGGCTTTGGATTTGCAATGGAATCATTGGCGATTAACGAACACACCACTCAAACTGCTAATGGCCCACCAATTTGGCCATTTAAATTCATTATTCCAATTGCTGGAGCTTTGCTTTTATTGCAGGGTTTTGTGGAAATTATTCGTTGTGTCATTTGCATTAAAACTGGTGATTGGCCAAAGCGTGAGCACGACGTTGAAGAAGTTGACGTCGATAAATTAAAAGCCATGGTTAGCCATGACGATGAAAAGAAGGGCGCTTAATTATGCGTAAGGAACTCTATTTCGGCTTTGCCATCATGGCCGCAATTGTTTTGGGAACTGTGGTGTACATGCCAGCGCTCTCAGACATTACGAATGGTCACCTAGGTTTATTAATGTTGAGTTTGGTGGTGGTTACCATCATGTTGGGTTTCCCAACTGCTTTCACATTGATGGGCATGGGTATGATTTTTGCCTTTATGGCTTATCACAATCAAGGTGAGGGTGATTCACAAGCGCTGACTAGGACACTTGATTTGATGGTGCAGAGAACGTTTGCGGTGATGACCAATGACGTTTTGGTGTCTATCCCATTATTTGTGTTCATGGGCTACCTTGTTGAACGTGCCAACTTAATTGAAAAATTATTCAAAAGTTTGCATTTATCTCTAGCGAGAGTGCCAGGTGCTTTAGCTGTTGCGACTTTGGTCACTTGTGCCATTTTTGCTACAGCAACAGGTATTGTTGGTGCTGTTGTTACTTTGATGGGTTTGTTAGCTTTACCTTCTATGTTGAAGGCAGGTTATAACGTCAAGTTATCAGCTGGCGTCATTACAGCAGGTGGTTGCTTAGGTATTTTGATTCCGCCATCAGTAATGTTAATTGTGTACGGTGCTACCGCTGGTGTATCAGTTGTTAAGCTATACGCAGGTGCATTTTTCCCAGGCATCATGTTGGCAACTCTGTACATTGGTTACGTGATTATTGTTGCTAAGTTAAAGCCAGAATGGGCGCCACCGCTTCCTGAAGCTGATCGCCGTGTTAATTTGACTCCTGTATCTGAAAAATTAGCAACATTTGGCAAGTTGGCATTGCCAGCTGTATTGGCCGCTGCTAAAGGTCGTGCAGCTGCTGGTATCAGTACTAAAGAGCTACTCAAGCAGTTAGCCATCATTGTTGGCCCATTATTGTTCTTCGTAGTTGTGATGACGATGATTCATCGTTCAGCCACAACACCACTTGAGGCAGTAGCTCAAGTAACGATGGAGAGTGATGGCGGCATGATGAGCTTGGAAGAAGTTAGCGCGCCTGATTCTGGTGGTTTAGCATTACCTCCTGGTGCTGAAGAGCCTCCTCAAGCCATGGGTATTGCAACTCCTCCTGGCGCTGAAGAAGCTCCGAAGAAATCTGCTGCTGCAAATGCTGCTCCAGCCGCTGCTGAAGCAGAAAAAGCTCCTGCTGAAAGACAGTCAACCCCAACTTGGTATTGGATTATGTTGGGTATTGGTTTGGCAATCGGCGCTGTTTTCTATTACACACTAACAATGGCGCGCCTTGAAATCTTTAAGATGCTATTGGGTTCATTCTTCCCGTTAGCAGCATTGATTTTGATGGTGTTAGGTACGATTGTGTTTGGTTTGGCAACACCAACAGAAGCTGCGGCGGTGGGTTCTTTTGGTGGCTTCATCCTGGCTTGGGCATACAAACAGCTCAATATGGATGTGGTGCGTGAGTCAGTCTTCTTGACTGCTAAAACTAGCGCAATGGTTTGCTGGTTGTTTGTAGGTTCATCGATTTTCTCAGCAGCATTTGCGCTATTGGGTGGTCAAGAGTTGATTGAGCAGTGGGTCTTGGGTCTTGGTTTAACTAAGATTCAATTCTTGATCTTGTCTCAAGTCATCATCTTCTTGTTGGGTTGGCCTTTAGAGTGGACAGAGATCATCGTGATCTTTATGCCTATCTTTATTCCATTGTTAAGCCATTTCGGTGTAGATCCATTATTCTTCGGTTTATTGGTGGCATTGAACTTGCAAACTGCATTCTTGTCTCCACCGGTTGCGATGGCTGCGTTCTACTTGAAAGGTGTAGCGCCACCACATGTGACGCTCAATCAAATCTTTGCGGGCATGATGCCATTTATGGCGATTCAGGTCCTTGCATTGATCTTGTTATACGCATTCCCAGCAATTGGTATGTGGTTGCCAGAGGTGCTTTACAAGTAATAAAAGCACCACTTAAAAAACCAACAAACCCCGCTTTTTGCGGGGTTTGTTTTTTTATATGTAAAATGCTGACTTCGCTACAAAATAGCGAAATTAGTAGAAATGAATTAGAAGTAAAAAAATACAACTATTTCCGTCTACAATGATGAAAGTGCTACTGCCCGAGTGACGAAATAGGTAGACGTAAGGGATTTAAAATCCCTCGGCTTAAACAGCCGTGCCGGTTCGATTCCGGCCTCGGGCACCAGGCTTCTTAACAGCTAGGTGCTTTTAAATGACAAGAAACACATACCGAATAACCGCTAAAACTCATCAGAGGGTAGCGGTTTTTTTGTGCCTCGGAGTTTTAGCTGCTGTTTCTTGGTGGCAAAGCGTTGATGCGCAAGCTGAACCTGCAGAAATTCTAGGTATCTATTTCACACCGCCGGTCGGTGGTGCTGGCGGTATTACCAAGCAAATTGATGCATCTAAGAAATCTATCAAAGTCATGGCTTATGGCTTTACTTCCATCAATCTAGCAGAGGCTCTTGTTAGAGCTAAGAAGCGTGGGGTAGATGTTGCCCTTATCCAGGATGAAAAAAGCTCTCAAAACAACCGTGAAGCCCTGCAGAAGTTATTGGATGCTGGTATTGAGGTGCGCAGTGATGGTAAACATGCCATACAGCACAATAAGGTGATGTTAATTGACCAAGATATTGTGATTACAGGCAGTTATAACTTCACCAATTCAGCTGAGACTCGCAATGCTGAGAACATCATGATTGTTAAGTCTGAGTATGCTGCTAGACGTTATGCAGATAATTGGAACAGTCACTGGGAGCATGCCATCAAAGTGGTAGAGCTACCTGCCTCTCGTCAAAGACGTTAACTGGGTTAGCGCTACTCCATGAAAATGCGTAAAAAATCAGATTTACCCAGCAAGATCTGTGTGACTTGTGGACGTCCTTTTGTCTGGCGTAAAAAATGGGAAAAAGTTTGGGCAGAGGTGAAGTACTGTTCGGATCGATGCAGAGCAGGAAAGTAATTAGCCCAATACAATCTTCAGTATGAAAAAAACCAAGATTGATCCCGCTGATTTATCTCGCATTGTTGAGATGGCTTGGGAGGATCGAACACCTTTTGAAGCCATTGAGCAAAACTTTGGTCTATCTGAGCCTCAGGTCATTGAAGTTATGCGTAGGGAGCTCAAACGTAGTTCATTTGAGATGTGGCGGAAAAGGGTGGTCGGGCGTTCTACTAAACATCTGGCACTTAGAAGTAAATTGATCAATAGAGCGTACTGCCCAACTCAATATAAAAACAAATGAGCATGCCCTCTAGGCTAGTTTTAATTCTCGGAGATCAATTGGATCTTCAGAATTCTGTATTAAGAAATGTCAATCTTCAATCGGATAAGGTATTGATGATTGAGTCTGCTAATGAGGCTCAATATGTTTGGTCTCATAAAGCAAAAATTGCATTATTTCTATCTGCGATGAGACATTTTGCGAAGACACTTGAGTCTTTGCAATATCCGCTCATTTATGTCAAAGAATCAAAACTCTCGATTGTTGAAGAATTAAAAGTTCAACTTAAAAAGTACAAGGTTAAGCATCTTGTATGTATCGAGCCTGGTGAGTGGCGTTTAAAGGTGGCTATTAAAGAATTAGCCAATGAGTTAAATATTAATCTAGAAATGCATGAAGATGAACATTTCATGTGTACGCACCAAGAGTTTATTGATTGGGTGGCAAACAAGAAGGAATTGAGGCTCGAATATTTTTATCGCTTAATGCGTAAGAAGCACCATATTTTGATGGATGTTCAGGGCAATCCGGAAGGTGGGCAATGGAATTTCGACCAAGATAATCGTAAGCCTTTCCCTAAAAAAGGTCCGGGCATTATTGATAACCCAGTAGAGTTTGAGCCCGATGAAATAACTTTAGATGTTATTAAGTATGTCGAACAAACTTATGCCGATCATCCTGGCTCATTGGAACAATTTAATTGGGCGGTAACTAGAGAGCAGGCGCTTGAAAGTCTTAATTATTTTATTGATTATCGGCTACGTAACTTTGGGCAATTTCAAGATGCTATGTGGACTGATACGCCTTTTGGATGGCATTCAGTTGTTTCCAGTTCACTTAATTTGAAGTTGCTTAACCCTAGAGAAGTTATTGAAGCAGTTCTGGTTGCCTGGAAAAAGCAAAATATTGAGTTATCTACGATTGAAGGCTTCATTAGGCAGATTTTAGGGTGGCGAGAGTTTGTTCGCGGGATGTATTACTTGGACATGCCCAAGATGGCCCAAGACAATCATTATGGCCATCAAAGAAAGTTGCCCAATTGGTATTGGACCGCACAGACAAATATGTCCTGTATGAAGGATGCTGTAGGGCAGACGCTTAAATATGGTTATGCACACCATATTCAACGTTTGATGGTGACGGGGCTGTATGCCCTGCTGCTGGGCGTTGAGCCGCAGCAAGTACACCGCTGGTACCTGGGGGTGTATGTGGACGCGGTGGAATGGGTCGAGCTGCCCAACACCCTGGGCATGAGCCAGTTTGCCGATGGCGGCCTGATGGCCAGCAAGCCCTATGTGGCCAGCGGCAA
>ERZ1034365.1289-NODE-1289-length-12931-cov-2.715886_pt1 | contig 12931 bp, 9 predicted proteins | sample MGYA00520615_ERZ1034365 | MGnify/ENA primary metagenome ERZ1034365 (study PRJEB33736, sample SAMEA104284505) | Azolla filiculoides | biome: Urban; feature: Water surface; material: Ditch water | place: Netherlands | collected 2015-10-28 | depth 0-0.1 m ... | reverse complement strand
CGCGCGCAGCCATCGCCGCCGAGGTGCAGGCCATGGCCGAACGTGGCCTGCGCGTGCTCGGGGTGGCGCGTGGGGTCTGGCCCGGCTGCGGCCAGGCGGGCGATGGAAGCCCCTCGAGCGGGCAGGCCACCGGCGCAAGCTGGCCCGCCAGCCAGCACGACTTCACCTTCAGTTTTCTCGGCCTGGTCGCCTTCATGGACCCACCGCGCCCCGAAGTGCCGGCCGCGCTGGCCGAATGCCGCGCCGCCGGCGTGCGCGTGATCATGATGACCGGCGACCACCCGGCTACGGCCAGCGCCATTGCCCGGCAGGTCGGCCTGAGCGATCGCCCGGCGGTGCTGACCGGCCCCGAGATCGCCGCGCTCGACGACACCGCGCTGCGCACGCGGCTGCGTCAGGTGGACCTGTGCGCGCGACTGCAGCCCGAGCAGAAGCTGCGGCTGGTGCAACTGCTGCAGCAAGACGGCGAGGTCGTCGCGATGACCGGCGACGGCGTCAATGACGCCCCGGCCCTGAAGGCCGCCGACGTCGGCATCGCCATGGGCCAGCGCGGCACCGACGTCGCGCGCGAGGCCGCCGCGCTGGTGCTGCTGGACGACAGCTTCGCCAGCATCGTCGCGGCCATCCGCCAGGGCAGGCGCATTTACGACAACATCACCCACGCCACGCGTTTTGTGTTTGCGGTGCATGTGCCCGTCATCCTGCTGACGCTGGTTCCGGCACTCCTGCACTGGCCGGCACTGCTGCTGCCGGTGCATATCGTGCTGCTGGAACTGCTGATCGACCCGGCCTGCTCGATCGTGTTCGAGGCCGAAACCGGCGCGACCGACCTCATGACCCGCCCGCCCCGCCCGCGCGACGCCTCGCCATTTGCCGCTGCCAACCTCGCCTCCGGCCTGTGGCAGGGCGCGGGGCTGGCGACCCTCCTGCTGCTCGGCTTTGGCGTGCTCATGGGACGCCTGGGCGGCTCCATGGCGTGGCACCCGGACCTGGGCGAAGCAGCCAGCCGCGCGGCGGTCTTCCTGGCCCTGGTCCCCGGCGTCTTTCTGCTGGTGCTGGCCAATCGCAGCCACCGTCTCCCCGGGTCGGCCGCCGATGCGCAAGGCAACCCGTGGGTCCTGCGCATGGCGATTGCCGTGGCGCTGCTGCTGGCGGCAGTCCTCCTCGTGCCCTGGCTGCGTGATGTCCTGCGCTTTGCCGTGCCGGACGCCACGGGCTTCGGCGCAGCGACCGCACTGGCGGCCCTGACGGGACTCTGGCTGTGGGCCACACGCCTGCGCCCTGCGCGACGCCCCAGGCAGACAGCCAGGCCCCCCACGGAAGCTGCCCGGTGAATTGGGGAAGAACCCGCGCCTGAATTCAAGCAAAAACAGGCGCTACCCACCATGGAATGGTGCTGTAACGCTCTCTTTTCAGGACCGAAAGCGCCGCGTGCCCGCGGACCGGCACCTGCGAGGCACACAACGCCCCTGCATCACCGAAGAATTAAAAATTGATATTTTTAAAAAGATGTCAATCATTTCGGACAATTTTTGAAAAATAATTGAGTTTTTACCTAGATCTTGGTAAAATTTAGCTGTTGTTTTTGATAAATTTATTGCTAACTTTACCAATTGAGTAGAAAGATCAAAATGCAGTCCGCTCAAGATTTGAAGCAAGCTCTGGTGAACCCTGCGGAAAATCTCCCGGAAGTCAATAAGCCGGATGCAGGCAGAGATCTGGTGCAGGCGCTGATTGATGCCCGCCAGCGCGCAGGCCTGACGCAAAAGGTTGTCGCGGCCCGCATGGGCGTGCTCCAGGGCAATATTTCCCGCTTGGAAAGCGGCCAGTTCAGCCCCACCATGCGCACCCTCCAGAGCTACGCCCAGGCGCTGGGTGCGCAGGTTGTATTGAGCATCAAGCCCTTCCTGTGACCGTCTGACGCGCGTCCAGGCCCGGCCCCGCGCGACGAGCGCCCCACCCCGCCCCCTTCCGCTGTTCATGCACCCCTGTGCCGGCACAGGGAGTGAAATGCACAATGGGGGTTTTGCCGCAATGAAAAGTCACCGCATCGGCCTGTGCGCCAGGTCGCCATGAAGGCGAGACCACTGCGGGTGCGCCCCTGGCACCAGTGGCCGCTTCCCGCCCAGCTGGCCCTCACCGGCACCGGGCTGCTGCTGGCCCTGTGGGCCTGGGTGGCCTGGGATCTCCAGCGGCAGTACGCGCGCGAGCAGGCAGACGTCCACCGGCAAATGGCCGCAACGGCCCACGTCCTGACGCACCAGATTCAGGCCACCCTGCTGGCCGCCGACCTCACCCTGCTGGACCTGCGCGAACACTGGACCAGCGCTCCAGGTAATTTCCGCTTGCCGGTGAAGCGCCACCTGGCGCACATGGACCCGGGGCTGGACCTGCAGATCGGCATCATCTCCACCAAGGGCGACCTGATCTTCAGCAGCCGCGGCCCCCTGAGCGCCCCGTTCATCAACCTGGATTCCGCAGGGCATTTCTCGGCCCATCGCGACACCACGGCAGACACGCTCTACATCGGGCCGGTGTACTGGGCGCCCCGGGCCCAGCGGTGGGCCATCATGCTGAGCCGCCCCCTGCCGCGCGTGAACGGCGGCTTTGCCGGCGTCATTGTGTTCGGGGTCACGCCGGACTACCTGTCCGGCGCCTTCGAGGCGCTTCGCCTGGGCACGGGCAGCGCCATGGCGCTGGTCCGCAACGCCGACCAGAGCATCCTGTGGCGGTTTACAGATCCCCCGACACGGCACGGGGCGCAGCCGGCCACCGGCGCCACCTCACCGCGCGTGCCGATGCTGGCGCCCTTTGCCGTGCCATCGGACAAAACCCGCCAGCTGACTTCCCGCGTGGACGACGCAGCGGCCACCGGCTTTCTGCTGCGCTCCTCCCCGCTGGACCAGGTGGAGCGGCTCTGGACCTGGCGCAAACTGGAGCGCTTCCCGCTGACCCTCATCCTGGGCCGCAGCACAGATGAACTCCTGTCGAATTACCGCGAACAGCGCAATCTGATCCTCACCGGGGGCCTGGCCACGTCCGTCCTGCTGCTCCTGGCCCTGTGGTGGATGCTCTCGGTGCGCCGCCTGCGCCTGCGCGCGGCGCGCCGCCAGACCCACGACCTGAACGTGTTGCGCCTGAAGCAGGCTGAATTGAAGGCTTCGCAGGAGGCCCTGCGCCAATTGGCCGCCCATGAAATTCACATCAAGGATGCCGAAGGCAAACGCATCGCCCAGGAAATTCACGACGAACTCGGCCAGCGCCTGACCGTCCTGCGCATGGAAGTGGCGATGCTGCCCCAGGCCCGCGAAGCAGGCAACGCCGGGCTGCAGCCGCTCCAGATCGCAGGCCTCAAGCAGGGCATCGACGATGTGCTTGCGATCGTGCGCGATCTGGCCGGCAAGCTGCGCCCGGCCACGCTGGACATCAGCCTGCGCCTCGCCGTCCAGTCGCTGGTGGAAGAGTTTGAGGGGAGCCTCGGCATCCCCTGCACGCTGGACGACCAGCTCCCGGCCAGTCTGCAGCTCGACGAAACCTGCTCCATCAACGCCTACCGCATCCTGCAGGAAGCCCTCACCAACGCCGCGCGCCATGCCCGGGCCCGCAGCATCCGGGTCCAGCTGGCCACGTCGGACCACTGGCTGCACCTGCGCGTGGAAGACGACGGTGTCGGCATGCCCGGGCCGCAGGAGCGCAGCCCGACCTATGGCGTCATCGGCATGCGCGAACGCGCGATTGCACTCGGCGGCCGGCTCACCATCCGCCCAGGTACGGCCGGCGGCCTCATCGTGCAAGCCGACCTGCCACTGGCTCCCCTGCCGGCCTCCGGCCCGCGCGCGCCGCGCCAGCCCACCCCACTCTGGCCCCCGACTCCCCTGCCCCCACCATGACCAGCCCCCCATCCCAACGCCCCGGTGATCTTCTCATCCTGATTGCGGACGACCACGCCATGGTGCGTGCCGGCCTGCGGCGCATCGTGGAATCAGAACCCGGCCTGTGGGTCTGCGGCCAGGCCGACGACGGCGCCAGCACCCTGGCCCGTTTGCACGACACGCCCTGCGACATCCTGCTGCTCGACCTGACCATGCCGGCACCCAACGGCCCGGAACTCATCGGCTTGATTCGCGCCACCTGGCCCACGCTGCCCGTGCTGGTCGTCACCATGCACAACAACCCCAAGGTCGCCCAGGCGGCCCTGCAGGCAGGCGCCAACGGCTACATCACCAAGGACAGCGAGCCGGAAACCCTGCTGGCAGCCGTGCGGCGCGTGGCCGCCGGCGGACGCTACGTTGAATCCCGGCTGATGGAAGCCCTGGTCTTTGCCGCGCCGCCCCCGGTGCAACCCCTGCTCACGCCGCGCGAATCCCAGGTGCTGCAACGCCTGGCCGCGGGCCAGGGACACGCCGAGATCGCGCAGGCGCTCTACATCAGTGAAAAAACCGTCAGCAGCCACAAAATCAACCTCATGGGCAAGCTCAAGCTACACAACCTGGCCGACCTGGTCCGCTACGCCGACCTGCACCGGGGCACCATCGCCGCAGAAACGGATGACAGGGACGCCTGCACTTGACGTACATCAAACAAAGCCTAGGGGACAAAAACGCCTGAACCGCCGCCAATGCCTTGCCCAGCCTCAAGACTCAGAATTTTCCTAGAGATGCCTCAGTCATTACTGATGAAATAATCATTTTTATCAATTTAAAGTTTGGGCATGGCGAAAGTCGCAGACGGTCACCCGTCAGGACACAGCGCCAGGGATGAAACGGGACGGAGCCCCTTTGCTCTGAAATGGTTGGATACAGGAGTTCAAAATGAACACGAAGATGACGAAACTGGCGTTGGCTCTGGGTGCGTTGGTTGTGGCGGGTGGTGCAATGGCCGCCACCGAATCGGGCGATCTGACTGTCGGCGCAACGGTGCTAAATGCCTGCGCGATTGGGCCGGGAACATTGAGCTTTGGAACCGATTTAAAGCTGGCGGTCGCCGCAGATGGCACGGCCGGCACCACCGCGCCTGTTACTGCAGACTCGGGTACATCCATTTCCGTAATCTGCACCAACGGTGCGTCAGCAGCAATCACTGGAGGCTTGGGTTCGAATGCCGATGGAACCACGCGTCGCATGAAAGCAGGTACAGCAGACTACCTTGCTTACGAGTTGTACACGAGCGCCTTGCTGAGCACGGTCCTTGATACCTCCACTGGGGCTATCGCCTACACAGGCACTGGCCTCGCCGAGACCAACAAATCAGTAGTCTACGGAAAGATCCTGGGAGCCGATCTCGCGGCAGCCAAGGCCGGCGCGTATGCGGATACGGTTGCCCTGACCATTACCTACACGCCTTAATTCCTATGTACTCCGCCCAACACCGACTCTTGGCCGCCGTTGGGCTGACAATGCTGGTCGCCCTGCCCTCCATGGCAGGCGGCGTGCTCATCTCCCCGGTAGTGATCGAACTGGATTCGCCCCGTCGGGCGGTCGCGGTCAGGGTCACCAATGGCGGCGATGCCCCCATCACCCTCCAGACCGAGGCCTTCTCATGGAAGCAAGTTGATGGCCAGGATCGGGACGAACCAACCGAAGAACTGCTGATAGTGCCCCCCATCGTGGAGGTGGCTGCCGGCTCCACGCAGGTCTTTCGCGTGATGTTGCGCGCACCCGTGCCAGCCCCCGCAGAGCGCAGCTACCACGTGGTTCTGGAAGACATCACGGAGGCCCAGACACCCAAGGAAGGGCAGGCGGCGGTCATTGCGTTCAAGCTGTCTCACAGGTTGCCTGTCATGGTGGCCCCAACGGGCAAGATCACAACCACGCTGCGATGGAAGCCATGCATGAATGACAACACCCGTTCTGTGAACGCCGAAGCCTGCGTACGGCTGTTTAATGCGGGTAACCGGCGCATTCGCGTGGAAACGCTGACAGTTATAGGCAATGGCTGGAAACAAAGCCTGCCCGTCAAAAGCGGGATCAACATGCTGGCAGGCACGGAACGCGACTGGAGAATTCCCCTGTCTGCTGGACAGGCGGGTGCCCTGCTGGGCGTACAGGTGCAAACCGGACGCAGCGAAACCCTGCAAGCCGAGGCTGGTGGATTTTGAGGACGGTGGGCACGCCCCGCCTGACAGCGCCGCGCCCTGCTTGGCGCCGGCCGTCCGATCAAGCTGCCCTGCCGCACTTTTGCCGTATTTCGCCACTTTTCCGACCTGAACGCCGCCATGCGCATACCACCCGCAGTTTATGACCGGTGCAACGGCCATCGTGCGCGGGTATGCCCCCTGCGCGCCGCCTTGGTGCTGCTGGGCGGGGTTGCCTTGGGGTCGGCCAGCACACTGGCAGGCGCAGCGGCCGAGCTGCCCCTGTCCGTCAGCCTGCTGCAGACCGACGGGGCGGCGGTGCAGTTGCGGGTGCGCGTGCCCGAGGCGCAGACGCCGGTGCTCAACTGGCTGGCGCGCGGTAGCGCCCCGCCCGGGCGCCCGGGGGACGAGCAGGCCGCGCCCTACCGGCTGGTGCTGACCTGGGCCGACGCCGCTGTCACACTGGACCGCCCTCTTCCCGACATGACGCTCGCCGCACCCGGCCCGCTGCAGTCCGTCAGGGTGCAAAACATGGCGGGCCAGGGCGGGCTCGAATTTCTCCTTCGTGACGACGTGGTGCCGCACTTGCGCCGGGTCAGTGACTCCTGGGTGCTGCAGCTGGAGCCGGCGCACCCAGTTGATCCGGCCCTGCCACTGCGCAAGACCACGGCGCTCGCACCCCCGCCCCTGGTCCCGACGCCACAGGCGGGCGCGGTCCAGCTCGCAGCAAATACGGCTGCGCCAGCCTTTTTCCCATCGTCATCACCATTGCCATCGCCATCCGCCGCGCCCGCGCAGTCCGGGGCCGCGCCAGTCCGCAGCCGCCCCAAACGGCTGGCGCTGGCGGGGGGGGCCAAAAATGGCACGGCGCCCAGACTCCCGGCGGTCGAGGTGCTGCTGGTGGACGTGACCGTCAATGGCCAGCGCCTGAAGAATGTGGTGCGGGCCGAACAGCGCCCCGGCGGCCCGCTGCTGCTGCCGGTCGAAGCCTGGACCGAGGCGCGCCTGGTGCCGCTGGCGCAGGCCACCGTGCTGAGCGACGGCACGCCAGCCTATGCGCTGGACGCGCTGCCGGGCGCCAGCTACAAAATCAACCGGCAGACCCTGAGCCTGGCCATTGATGCGGCGGCAAAAGCGTTTACCGGGTCCACCCTGGCGGCCCAGGGCACCCTGGCCGAGCCGCCCCCCCGCCCGCAACCGGGCGTGATGCTGAACTATGACGCTGCGCTGAGCCATGCCGGCGGCAGTGCGTCGGGCGGAGTCACACTGGAAGCCGTGGCCTTCAACGGCTTTGGCACGATCGTCACCTCGGCCCTCGCCAGCGCCAACGGCGGCCAGCACAGTGCCACGCGGCTGGACACCTACTGGCGCTACGACCTGCCGCACCGCATGGAGACGCTGGTGGTGGGCGACACCGTGGGCGTGGGCGGCGGCTGGAGCCGGCCGGCGCGCTATGGCGGCCTCCGCTGGGGGCGCGACTTTGGCATGCGGCCGGGTTTTGTCACGCTGCCGCAACTCTCGCTGGCGGGCGAGGCCGCGCTGCCTTCCACGGTGGAGGTGCTGGTCAACAACGCCCGCCGGCTCAGCCTGCCGGTGCAGCCCGGGCCGTTTGACCTGCCCAATGTGCCCGTGGTCACGGGCGCGGGCGAGGTGAATCTGGTGGTGCGCGACCTGCTGGGCCGCGAAACCGTGGTACGCCAGAGTTACTACATGGCGCCCCGGCTGCTCGCGCCGGGCCTGACGGATTTCTCCTTCGAGGCCGGCTGGCTGCGTGACAGCGCCTACGGCGACGGATTTGGCACGGCCACCTGGCGCCAGGGACTCACCTCCCGCCTGACCGGCGAAGGCCGGGTGGAGTTGCAGCACGGGCGCCGCGCCGCAGGCGTGGAACTGGCCGGCGTGCTGGGCACCTGGGGCGCGGGCCGCCTGGCGCTGGCTGCCACCACGGGAGACCGCCAGGGCTTCCAGGAGACCGGCCACCTGCTGCAACTGGGCGTCGAGCGCAGCACCCCCACGGGCGGCGGCGCGCTGCACTACGAGCAGGCCAGCCGCGGCTTCGCGCCGTTTGGCGAAGCCATTGGCCCCGCCGCTGTCGCCCAGCGGGCCCGTGTGCGCTGGCTGGCCAGCCTGAGCAGCCGGCTCTGGGGCACGGTGAACGGTGGCGCCAACCTGGTGCGGCAGACACGCTGGGATGGCGATCAGGTCACCTCCCTGGGCCTATCGCTCAGCCTGCCGGTCTGGCAAGGCGCCAGCCTGACCGCCTCCCTTGACCGGCGCCTGGACGGTGACCAGGCGCTGCGCGCCGGCCTGTCGATCAGCCTGCCGCTGGACAACGGCATCCACACCAGCGCGCGCGTGGACCGCGCGCCCAGCGGCAAGCTGACAGGAACAGCATCCGCTGCAAAAAACCCGCCGGCCGGACCCGGCCTCGGCTGGCAGGTGCAGGCGTCCACCAGCCCCAGCCAGCGCGCCCAGGCCGGACTGCAGGGTCACACCAGCCAGGCCGAGTTCACGCTCGACGCCGTGGCCACGGACAGCGGGCGGGTGGCCACCCGCGCGAGCGGCCGCGGCACTGTGGGATGGGTGGGCGGCATGGGCTTTGCCTCGCGGCCCGTGGGCCAGGGCAGCGTGGCGGTGGTGCAGGTGGGCGACATGGAGGGCGTGCCGGTCAAGCGGGCCAACCAGGTGGTGGCCGTGACCAACGCCGAGGGACGCGCCTTTGTGGCGGGCCTGGTGCCGTGGCAGAAAAATGCGATCGAGATTGATCCGGTGGACCTGCCGCTGGATGTGGAGATCACGAACACGGTCCAGCAGGTCACCCCCTACGCGCGCACCGGGGTGGTGGTGGACTTTGGCCTGCGACGCACACGCCAGGCGCTGCTGCTGCTGCAGGATGCCGCTGGCAAACCAGTGCCCGTAGGCGCCAAAGTGCGCCTGCTGCCGGACGGCCCGGAACTCATCACTGGCCGTCGCGGAGAGACCTGGCTGACGGATCTCGCCGAAAAGACCCAACGTGTGCAGGTACGCTGGCCGCAGGGCGGCTGCACGCTGGAACTCCCTGTGCCCGCCAGCCCGGACGGCACGCCCGGCAAGATCGGGCCGCTGGTCTGTGAAGGAGGAACCCCATGATCCACTTGAAGCCCCTCCGGAGCCTGATGGCCGCAACGCTGCTGCTGGCGCTGGCGGCCGCAGGCTCGGCGCAAGCCGCCTGCACCGTCACTTCGACCGGGCTCGCCTTCGGCGCCTACCAGCCGCTGACCTTTGCGGGCAAGCTGACCTCGGCGGCGGTCACCAGCATGGCCACCGTCTCGGTGAACTGCGACCTGGTCAATGGCCTGCTGGGCTACACGCTGAAGCTGGGTCGCAGCACCGCAGGCGACAGCATCAACCCGCGCTATCTGGCCAACGCCACCAATGGTGGAGCCAACATGGTGTTCAACGTTTACACGGACCCGGCCTATTCGACCATCTGGGGCGATGGCACGACGGGGGGGAGCAGCCTCATCACTCACGGCGCGCTGAACGGCCAGTTTGATCACACGGTGTACGGCAGGATTCCGGCCGGCCAGAACACCCTCAAGGCGGGCAGTTTCTCTGGCACGCTGACCATCACGGTGACCTACAACCTGTAACGGCAACGTGCGCGCAGCACGGGGTTGTCAAACGGAAAATCTCATCAAAAAAGGCCTCATCCCAGCGCGGATTGGTCACTTTTTGCTATTGTTATTGAAGACCCTGTGCCTCCAGCGCCGGGATTCGCGCATGGGTTGTCTTGTCCCGCGCCCACGCGCGCGGCAGGACCTGCATGACGCGCGCATCCGGATGCTGCGCATGGCTGGTGCAGATCAACTGATAACCATGAAAACCACACTTAATTTGGGGAAACCAATTTTTCAACTAAATATGCCAAAAAAGGCGCAACACTTTGTGTTTATAAAAGGAATCTTGTTCATGAAAAAGAAAGCACTTTCCATTCTGCTTGTCACCATGCTAGTCACTTTGGCCCATGCGGCAGACCCCCACGCAGCGGGGCATGGCGCCCATGCGGGCTCAAAGGCCGCGCACTGGGGCTATTCCGGCCACGGCGGGGCGTCCCACTGGGGCGACATGCAGTCTGAATTTGCCACCTGCAAGCTCGGCAAGGAACAGTCGCCCATTGACATCCGTGGCGCAGCCAAGGCCGAACTGCCGGCCATTGGTTTTGGCTACACCGCGGGCAATGCGGAAGTGGTCAACAACGGGCACACGATCCAGGTGAACCTGGCAGCCGGTGGCACGGTCAAACTGGCCTCAGGTGACTACAAGCTGCTGCAATTCCACTTCCACACGCCAAGTGAAGAAAAGATTCGTGGCAAGGCCTATCCACTGGTCGCGCACATGGTCCATCGCAACGACGAAGGCAAACTGGCTGTGGTTGCAGTGCTGTTCAAGCAGGGCAAGGAAAACGCCATGCTTTCAAAGGTGTTTGCCGCCATGCCCGCCAAGGCTGAGGAAAAGGCCGAATTGCCGGGCGGCCTGAACCCGGCAGATCTGCTGCCGGCCCAGACGGGCTACTACGCCTACATCGGCTCCCTGACCACCCCCCCCTGCAGCGAGGGTGTGCGCTGGCAGGTCCTGAAGCAGCCGGTCGAGATGTCCAAGGCGCAAATCGCGGCCTTCAGGAAGCTCTACCCCATGAACGCCCGCCCGGTGCAACCGGTCAACGGACGCAGCGTACAGGAAAGCCTCTGACCTGAAGCCCTCAGAGCACGCGCTTGAGCATGGAGATCACCTGCTCGAAGCGCGCGCCGTACGGCGGATAGAACAGGTGGCCCATGCCCAGGCGGGACTGCACCAGCACCCCTTTTTCGTGGGTGAAGCGCAGGAAGCCGGTGTGGCCGTGGTACGCGCCCCAGCCGCTCTCGCCCACACCGCCGAAGGGCAGGTTTTCATGGGCGATGTGCATCAGGGTGTCGTTCACCGACACACCGCCGCTCACAGTGCGGTTCAGCACCCTGTCGCGCGAGGCGGTGTCGGTGCCGAACCAGTACAGCGCCAGCGGACGCGGCCGGGCGTTGATGAATTCAATGGCCTCGTCCAGGGTGTCGTACGGCACCACCGGCAGGATCGGGCCGAAGATTTCTTCTTCCATCACCCGCAGGCCGGCCTGCGCGCCGTACACCAGCACCGGCGCCATCTGGCGCGTGGCCAGGTCGGCCGATGCAGCCGATTCGCCTTGCGGGTCGATGACTTTCAGTGTGGCGCCCTGGGCCAGGGCCTCGTCCAGCAGGGCCTGGTGGCGCGCAAAGTGGCGGTCGTTCTGGATGCTGGCGTAGTCGGGGTTGCCCGCGATCTTCGGGAACAGCCGCGCCACGGCGGCGGCAAAGGCTTTCTCGAAGGCGGCTTCACGCCCGCGCGGCAGCAGCACGTAATCCGGCGCGATGCAGGTCTGCCCGGCGTTGAGCAGCTTGCCATGGGCGATCTTGACGGCGGCGTCATTGAGGTCGCATGAAGCGTCCACGACGCAGGGCGACTTGCCGCCCAGCTCCAGCGTGGTCGGCGTGAGGTTGTGCGCGGCGGCAGCAGCGACCTTGCGCCCCACGGCAGTGGAGCCGGTAAAGAACAGGTGGTCAAACGGCAGGCCGGCAAACTGCGCCGCGACCCCGGCATCGCCCTGCACCACGCAGAACTCGTCCGCATCGAACGCACCGCCGACCAGCTCGGCCATCAGCGCAGACGTGCGCGGCGTGAGTTCGCTGGGCTTGAGCATCACCCGGTTGCCGGCAGCCAAGGCCGTGGCAGCCGGCCCCAAGGCCAGTTGCACCGGGTAGTTCCAGGGCGAGATCACGCCAATCACGCCCAAAGGCTGGCGCTGGATATAGGCGCTGGCCGGCTTGAGGTAAACCGGTGTGGCCACCTTCACGGGGCTCATCCAGCGCGGCAAGTGCTTGTTCAGGTGGCTGATCAGGCTGCGCAGCACAAACAGGTCCGCCACCTCGGTCAGGTGGCGGGAGCGCACGCCGAAATCGGCGTCAATGGCGGCGCAGAGCGCCTTGCCGTGGTGTTCGATCAGGTGCCTGAGCCGTCGCAGGCGCTCGCGGCGTAGCGCCAGGGGCACGTCGATCTGGGCCCGGCTGGCCTGGTACTGGGCATCAAACAAGGCGTGCATCGGAAGCGGAGGCGGGTGTTGCGTCATGCGCTGCATGATAGAACCCGCCCCCGCGGCTGTTTAGAGCGCCGGCCCCAGTCGCCTGTCCCGCAAAGCGCAGGCTCAGGCGGTGGTGCCGCCGAAGTGGAACACGCCTGGCGCGCGTACCGGGTCCACGTCCACCGCGATCACCGCCTTGGGCAGGAATTTGCCTTCGATCAGCAACTTCGACAGCGGGTTTTCGATGCGCTGCTGGATCGCACGCCGCAGGGGCCGCGCACCAAACACCGGATCGAAGCCGACCTTGGCCAGTTCGGCAATCGCCGCTTCCGACACCTGCAGCGTCAGGTCCATGCGTGCCACGCGGGACTCCAGCACCTGCAACTGGATGCGCGCGATGGAGGCGATGTTCTTCGCGTCGAGCGAATGGAACACCACGGTCTCGTCGATGCGGTTCAGGAACTCGGGGCGGAAGTAGTTCTTCAGCTCGTCGGTCACCGCGTCCTTGATGTCTTCATACGGCTGGCCGACCATCTGCTGGATCACCGGCGAGCCGATATTGCTGGTCATCACGATCACGGTGTTCTTGAAGTCCACGGTGCGGCCCTGGCCGTCGGTCAGGCGGCCGTCGTCCAGCACCTGCAGCAGCACGTTGAACACGTCCGGGTGTGCCTTCTCGACCTCGTCGAAGAGGATCACGCTATAGGGCTTGCGCCGCACGGCTTCCGTCA
>ERZ1034365.1288-NODE-1288-length-12938-cov-3.717985_pt1 | contig 12938 bp, 9 predicted proteins | sample MGYA00520615_ERZ1034365 | MGnify/ENA primary metagenome ERZ1034365 (study PRJEB33736, sample SAMEA104284505) | Azolla filiculoides | biome: Urban; feature: Water surface; material: Ditch water | place: Netherlands | collected 2015-10-28 | depth 0-0.1 m ... | reverse complement strand
GCCCACGTTGACCGTGCGCGCAGCGGCGGACAGGTCGAGCATGGCGGTGTTGGACGCACCCAGGGCCAGCGCAAAGTCCAGCGACAAGTCGGTGGCGGTTACCAGCAAGCGCGGTCGGCCAGCTTGCTCGGTCAGGTCGCCAAAGGTCTTCCCCTGAAACAGGCCATCAAGGCGGCGCTCATCCATCCACAATTCACCGGTGGCATCAAAGGCCGGGTCAAGGTCGCCGATCATCCAGTTCAACAGAGTCGATTTGCCGGAACCCGAAGGCCCGGACACGGTCACGATCTCGCCAGGATTCACCGTCAGGTTGAAGTGCTCAAGCAGCGTAGTCGTGCCGCGCGTGAGGGTCAGGTTTTTGATGGTCAGCATGTCAGCGTAATCCCTTGCGGTGTCGGGCCAGCCAGGTGGGAATCCAGGCGGCCATGGCGAAGGCCGCCACCGGCAGGGCAATTTGCAGCAGCGCCTGGACCGCCAGCACACGCCGGTAGCCACCCGCGCTGAGGGCCACGGCCTCGGTGGTCACCGTGGCAAAACGGCCGCCACCGGCAAACAGGGTCGGCAGGTATTGGGCCACGCTCACGGCAAAACCCACGGCAAAAGTGGCCAGGATCGGGCGCGCCAGCAGCGGCCATTTCACGCGCAGGCAGGCCTGCAGCCGGGTGCAGCCCAGCGCGCGGGCGCTGACCAGCAGGCGCGCATCGAAGGCGCGGTAGGCGCCCACCAGCGTGAGCACCATGTAGGGCAGCACCCACAGCGCGTGGCTCCAGATCAGGCCTGCCGCACTGCCGTCAAACCCACTGCGCAGCAAGGCGTGGTATTGCCCTGCCACCAGCGGCAGGGCGGGCAGCACCAGCGGGGCAAACACCAGCGCGTTCAGCCGTGGGGGCCCCCATTCCAGCCAGCACAGCGCGGCGGGCAGGCACAGCAGGGTGGTGGCTGTCGCCAGCCACAACGTGGTCAGCATGGGCGACAGGTCCGCCTGTTGCCAGGTGGTCAGCGTCAGGTCGGTGGGCAGCACTGCCGGGAAAAACCAGCTGCCCGCCAACGACCACAGCGCCAGTGCCGCCACCACCAGCACGCCGGGCATCCACAGCGCGGCTTGTGTCAATTGCCACGCTGCGGCGTTGTGGCCACTTGTGTTGCCTGTTTCTGGCAGGGTGACCGCTGCTCGGCGCTCTGCGCGGCCCACGGGGTATGGCTGCCAGCGCTTCAAGGCGGTCCACGCCAGGCGCGCCAGTGCCACACCCGCACCAAACAAGCCCAGCACGGCCCAGGCGGCAGCCTGCCCTTTGGCCTGAGTGGCGGGGTTGGGGTCGGTCAGCCACTGCCAGGCCAGCACGGCAGCGGTGGGTGGGGTGCCGGGGCCCAGCACCACGGCCATGTCAACGACAGACAGGCTGTATCCCCATACCGCCGCCAGTGGCCAGGCCATGCGCGGCAGCAGTTGCGGCCACAACACATGCCGCCAGGCGCTGGCGGTGCCATGGCCCAGTGTGCGGGCCACCAGCATGTGGCGGGCAGTGCCTTGCTCTCCCATCACGGCGGCCAGTACCCACAGCAAGAACCAGCTTTCTTTCAGCGCAAGGGCCACGGCCAGCGCCAGCCCGTGCGGGTCTTGCACGGTGACCCAGTCGGGCGGTGCAGCCCAGCCCAGCGGGTAGGCCAGCAGCCGGGCCAACCAGCCCGATGGCGACAACAAAAAGAACAGGCCCACGGCAAACGCCGCATGCGGCAGGGCCAGCAACAGGGGCAAACGCCGGGTCAGCTTTGCCCAGCCTGCGCCGGGAAAGGTCAGCATGGCTGCACCCCCTGCCAGCACGCAGGCCAGCGCTGTACCCACCCCTGCCGACGACAGCGTGGCTTGCAAGGCCTGGGGCCATTGGTTGTCAGCCCACAGCGCGGCCCATACCGATGTGTCGGCCAGTGGCGCAGCCGCCCACCACAGCCCCGGCAGCACCGGGGCCATGACCAGCACCACAGGCATGACGGCCAAGGCGTGTGCGAGCGGGTGGGCCAATGTGCGGATCAAAGTGCAAGCACAGGGCCGGTCAGCGTGCGCCGTAGCGCTTCAGCCATTCGGCCTCCAGCGCCTCTACCCAACTGGCATGCGGCTCGGGCAGGGTGGGCACGGCTTCGGCCAGCGCACCGGGCGGGGTTTTGGCCATGCGCGCCTGCACGTCTGCGGGCAGCAGACTGGTTTTGAGCACGGTGCCGTCGCCCCACACGGCCACATCGGCCTTGCGGGCTTGCGCCTCGGGCGACAGCAGGAAGTTGGCAAACACCTTGGCACCCGCCACCGCCGATGCGTTGACCGGTATGGCCACAAAGTGCACGTTGCCAATGGTGCCGGGCTTGCTGCCACCCGTGAAGCCAAAGCTGTAGGCAGTGGTGGGCAGTTGCTTGGCGGCAATCAGGTTGGCCCCTTCATTGGGGTTGAAGGTGATGGACAGGGCCAGCTCGCCATCGGCCAGCATGCGGTGCATGTCGGCCGCACTGGCCGGAAAGGCTTTGCCCTGCCGCCATTGCAGCGGGTGCAAGGTGTCCAGATACGCCCACAGCGGCGCGGTGGCGGTGACAAATGTGGCGGGGTCCACCGGTTTTTGCAGCACGGCTGCGTCGGGCGCGAGGCCCAGCAGCAACTGCTTCAAAAAAGTGGTGCCATGGAAGTCAGGCGGTTTGGGGTAGCTCACACGGCCTGGGTGGGCCTTGGCAAACGCCTGGCCGGCGCCCACCAGCTCTTCCAGGCCGCCCAGGCCCGGCTGGTCGTAGTTGCGCAGGCCGCGCGGGTCGTCGTAGTACACGTGCTGAAGCTGTGGACATTGCTCGCGGATTTCGAGCATCTTGTCTACCTGCTCCTGGTCTTCCACCACCGCAAAACGCACTTCGGCGTTGTTGATGGGGAACACGCACTCGGTGGCAACGGCATCTTGGTACAGCGGCACCGGAATGGCGCCCAGCGACTGGGCAGCCAGCATGGTGGCGTACAGGCGGGGGCGGTTGGCGCCCACGATGATCATGTGCTCGCCGCGTGTCAGACCGGCCTGGTGCAGGCCGCAGGCCACGTGCTCCACCAGCGCGGCCATGTCGGCCCAGCTGTGGGTTTGCCAGATGCCGTATTCTTTTTCACGCATGGCGGGCGCCGTGGGGCGCTCGGCGGCGTGTTTGAGCAGAAGTTGGGGGAACGTGGTCAACATTGACGGTACCTTGTCTCCAAAGTTCAAGCGATCCGGAAATGGAAAACAACCGGATTCGTTGTTGTGCAGCGAATGTAGGGCTGCATTTGACGTTATGTTGTCGTTCCGACGACAATCTCGGGGTGTGCTCTCTTGGGACTTTCCCTAGGTCGCCATTTTTTTCCTTTCATGCAAACAGAAACAACCCTGCACCAGCGCCGTCGCCAGCCCCAGCGCGGCGAACTCGAAGGCATTCCCTGGCTGGCGCTCCTGCAGAGCGCCGAGCGGGAGCGTGCCGTGGAGGAGTTGCGCATGGGCGATGCCCAGCCCGGCGATTACGTCTGCCGCGTCGGCCGGCCGGTGACCTACTGGTTCGGCGTGGTCGAAGGTCTGCTGAAGATGAGCAGCGACAACGCCGACGGCCAGACCATGACCTTCACCGGCGTGCCGCCGGGCGGCTGGTTTGGCGAAGGCACGGCGCTCAAGCGCGAGGTGTACCGCTACAACATCCAGGCCCTGCGCAAGAGCGTGGTGGCCGGGTTGCCGGTGGACACCTTCCACTGGCTGCTGGACCACTCCATCGGCTTCAACCGTTTCGTGATGAACCAGCTCAACGAGCGGCTGGGGCAGTTCATCGCCGCGCGCGAGATCGACCGCATGAACACGCCCGAACTGCGCGTGGCACGCAATCTGGCCTCGCTGTTCAATCCCGTGCTGTACCCCGGCGTGGGTGAAGTGCTGCGCATCACGCAACAGGAACTCGCCTACCTGGTCGGCCTGTCGCGCCAGCGCGTGAACGAAGCGCTGGCCGCACTGGAGTCGCGGCGGCTGATTCGTGTTGAATACGGCGGCCTGCGCGTGCTGAACCTCGCCGGACTGCGCTCCAGTGAATTTTAATGATCAAAATGACACTATCCCAGCGTCCAATGGTCTTCACTAGCTAGATAAGTGATAGCAAAATGACAATGCAAAAACCACCTGCCCGGACGCTGCGGCTTCCTGTGGCCGCGCCCTCCGGCCCTACGGGCGCCGTCAAGCGCGCAGCCGCCCCGCTGGGAACCGTCACCCGTGCCCCGGCGCCCACGGGCACCGTGCGCCTGAACAAGCGCATGGCCGACATGGGCTTGTGCTCGCGCCGCGAGGCCGACGACTGGATCGCCAAAGGCTGGGTCAAGGTCAACGGCCAGGTGGCGCCCATGGGCCTGCAGGTGGCGCCCAATGACCGCATCGAGGTGGACAAAAAGGCCGAAGGCCAGCAGGCCACGCAGGTCACCATCCTGCTCAACAAGCCCATGGGCTATGTCAGCGGCCAGGCCGAGGACGGTCACGATCCCGCCGTGACCCTCTTCACCCCGCAGAACCGCTGGCGCGACGACAACGCGCGCTTTTTCTTTCATCCCTCGCAACTGCGCGGCCTCGCCCCGGCCGGGCGGCTCGACATCGACTCCATCGGCCTGCTGGTGCTGACGCAGGACGGCCGCGTGGCGCGCCAGCTGATCGGCGAAGACTCGGTGATGGAGAAGGAATACCTGGTGCGCGTGAGCTACCTGGGCACCGGCGAGCCGCTGCGGGGCAGCGAGGAGCGTCCCGGCGCGCTGCGCACCATCCATGAAAACGACCCTGTCACCACCAACGTGCAGGCTGTCTTTCCGCCCGCCCTGCTGGCGCGCCTGCGCCACGGCCTGAGCCTGGACGGCCAGGCGCTCAAGCCGGCGCAGGTGGACTGGCAGAACCCCGAGCAGCTGCGCTTCGTGCTGACCGAAGGCAAGAAGCGCCAGATCCGCCGCATGTGCGAGCTGGTCGGCCTGAAAGTGGTCGGCCTCAAGCGCGTGCGCATCGGCCGCGTCATGCTGGGCAACCTGCCTCTGGGGCAGTGGCGCTATCTGGCGCCGCACGAGCGGTTTTGAGGTGGAGCCCTTCTCGCTTCGCACAGGGCCGGGCCTGTCGCGAGGCCGGGGCGCAGTGATCTTGACGACTGCTGAGCACGGGCCGGCCGTGTCATCAGACGTTGAAGCCAGGCACCCGGCGCCGGTCCAAGCTCTGCGCCCGGCAGCGCGCCACCGTCGTGACCGGCTGGTGCCAGGCTTTGTCCATCCCGCCGGCCATCGCTGACGCCAGCGCACCGCCAGATCGTGTCCTTTCCAACGAGGTCTTGCGTCCGGGCCCCTGCGTTCCCTTTCTTTCCCAGTCTCTGGCTGCTTTGACGCCGGGCGTTTGACTGCATCCAGTGACTTGGGCGCACAGGTGGCGCTTCGCCGACCGGCCTCTCCGGCCCAGTTTTGAGTCGCCCCGAAATAGTGCAGCAATGAGAATTGAGCAAATGTAGAATTGTTCGTACAATTGGTTCGATCTGATCTACATCACCGTTCGCCGAAGGAAATGCGCATATGGACCTGTCGTCAAGTGTCAAGCAGTGGTTGCAGGCCCGAGGCCTTGAGATACCGGCCCAGGACGGGCCGGGAATCCTTGCGGCCGTTCAGTCGCTCAACCTGTCCGTTGACGTGCTGGCCAGCAACTTCCCGATGGAGACCTTGCCGGAACCTTTCCAGAGGGCGCTGGTCCGGCTGGCCCCGGAAGGCGGGCCCAACACGCAGGCAGCGGAACCATCGGTGCCGGAACTGTTGAACCGGCATGGTCAGGTGTCGTCCGAAGGCTGGGTGAAGGCCTGCCTGGCAGCGATCCATGCGTCCCCGCTGGGATCGCTGGCGTGGGTGGATCTGGCGTCTGACGAAGCGCTGGCGACCGCGCGGCAGCGCGACCGCGAACACGCGCAAGGGCAGGTGCGCGGTCCCTTGCACGGCGTTCCGATTGGACTGAAAGACATGTTCGACGTGCAGGGGCGCACGGCGCAATGGGGTTCGCGCTTGCGCGGGGAGCACCCGGTGGCCACGCGTGACGCGGCGATCGTGCAACGTCTCAAGGCGGCTGGCGCGGTGGTGCTGGGGTATCAGCACATGGCGGAATTCGCGATGTCGCCGACCGGCCTCAATGTGCACCTGGGGTCCGGGCGCAACCCCTGGAACACCGAACACGTGTCCGGCGGCAGTTCCAGCGGCGCGGGCATGTCGGTGGGCGCGGGGCATGTCCCGGTGGCCATCGGATCGGACACCGGCGGCTCTGTCCGCCTGCCTGCGGCCCTGTGCGGCGTGACAAGCCTCAAGCCCACGCAATACCGTGTCAGCCTGTCGGGTGCCATGCCGCTCTCGCCGAGCCTGGATTGTGTGGGGCCGCTGGCGCGAACGGCCGAGGAGTGCGGCTGGGTGTTCTGCGCCATGTCAGGGCAGGATGCCAACGACCCCAGCTGCCTGGATCTCCCTCCGTCCGTGCCTGACTGGTCAACGCCCTTGGGCCGGTCGCTGACCGTCGCAGTGCCGCAACTCGAAGAAGGGCCTTACCTGAGCCAGGCGATGCGCGAGGCCTTCGACGAAACCTGTCGGGTTTTAAAGGAAGCGGGTGTGCGCCTCGTTCAGGTGCCCATGCCGGATCTGCAGACCCTGTCCAATCTGGGCTCGCTCGTGCTCGCGTCTGAAACACCCGCCCTGCACCGCCAATGGATCCGGGGCTCCAGCGAACATTACGGAAGGCAGGTGCGTCGCCGGATGAGCCGGGGCTTTCTTGTCTCGGCCTACGACTACTTTGACGTGTTGCGCATGCGCCCCCATCTGGTCGCGGCCTTTCTGCAACAGCACCTGCCCGGCGCCGATGCCCTGCTGTTGCCGACGACACCGGACGGTGCACCCTCCATCGACGCTTCGACGAACCGTCCGGAAGACGAGCTGGAGCGCGAATTTTCAAGACTCTCCTGGTGGACCCGTGGCATCAACTACCTCGGGCTTCCGGCCTTGAGCTTCATGGTCGGGCTGAATGGCCAGGGCCTGCCGCTGTCGGCGCAACTGATCGGGCGCCCGCTGGACGAATCCATGCTGATCCGCCTGGGCGCCCTTTACCAACGCCACACCGACTGGCACCTGCGCCGTCCGCAATGACGCCACATCCACCGGAGCGCTCCAACACTCAACGACCCGGTCCATCGAGATTCCCGGGCACCCGCTTGCATTGCCACCGTCAATTCCATTGACCTTTTTTCACCACCGAGGAGACACCATGAAAAACACATTCAACACATTCAACACACTCAAGCACATTGCCGCCACGGCCGCCGCCGTGACCGTGCTGGGCCTGACGGCCGTCAAGGCCCAGGCCGTCGAAATGATCGTGACCAGCGAAATTCCGCTGGCCGTCAACCCGAGCCCCTACATCGTCCAGCTCATTGACGAACTGAAAAAACGCACCAACGGCGAGGTGCAGGGCAAATATTTCCACGCGTCGACGCTCTTCACCGACAAGGACGCGATTGCCGCCCTGGGCACCGGCTCGGTGCACATGGTGATGCCGGTGACGTCCCGGCTGGAGCAACTCGACGCCCGCTTCGGCGTGGCATCCCTGCCGTTTGTGCTGAATTCCGGCAAGTTGTCCAACCAGTGTTTCTCCAACGCCTATGCCAAAGTGCTGTCGGAGTACCTGGAGCCCAAGGGCGTGAAGGTCATGGGCCTGCTGAAGACCGCGGACCTGATCTTCCTGATGAAGAACCGCGACATCCAGAAGGTCGAAGACCTCAAGGGCCAGAAAATCCGTGTGATTTCCGGTGGCGTCATTCTGGATGCCATGAAGTCCATTGGCGCCAGCCCGGTGACCATGGCAGCCTCCGAGCTGTCCACGGCCCTGTCCCAGGGCGTGATCGACGGCATGATGACGTCGCCCGCCGGCTGGGCCGACGTCGTCGGACCGCAGGCCAAATTCGCCGCGTTGTTCCCAGGGATGGCCCTGGCCACCTCGGCGGTCACGGTGGACAAGAAATGGTTCGACGCCCTGAGCCCGCAAAGCCGCGACGTCGTGCAGAAGACCGTCGATGAAATCGTGGCCCGCCAATGGAAAGAGGCCGCCGCGCGAGACGAAGCGCTGATCAAGCGCATGCAGGACCAGGGCGGCACCTACCGTGTCATGCCGGCCGCCGAAGTGGCCAAGCTGAAGACCCCCATGGTCGCGGCCAGCGCCAACTTCCGCAAGCAGCATGCGCAGGCCATTGCCAAGGTCGAAGCGCTCGAAAAGACCTGCAACGTCCAGTAAGCGCCAGACGTCCAACCCAGGGTGATCGCCATGCCGAAATCCAGCCGACCGTCGATGCTTGATCGACTGAACAATGTCCTCGTTTCGCTGGGAGCCCTGATGCTCCTGGCGGTCACCCTCATCATGATTTTCGAAGGGGTCAACCGTTACGTCTTCAGTGAGAGCTTCTTCTGGGCCGAAGAGGTGGTCCGGTTCCTGATGGTGTGGGCTTTCAGCCTGACTGTGGGCGTGGCGGGCTTCCGCCAGATGCACATCCGGACCGAATTGACGGTCAACAGCTTTTCCCGGCGCCTGCGGGTGGCCTCCTGGGCGCTGACCTGCTTGTCTGGAATCGGCTTCTCCGTCATCCTGATCTATTCCGCGATTCCGCAGGTCGCGCGCTATTTCACGATGGGGATTGTTTCGGAGTCCAGCCTGGAGATGCCCATGTGGGCGCTCTATCTCTCCATCCCCATCGCGGGTCTTGGGTTGCTGGCCTATTACCTGAAAAGTTCCTGGCTGGTGATCCAGGGCAAGGACCCCTTCGTCGAAGCGGAAGACAACAACAACGCCAACAACGTCGCTTTCTAGGAACAAGAATGTCTATTTTGATCGCAATGATCGGTATCCTGGGGCTGATGGCGATCGGCGCCCACGTCGCGACGTCCATGGGGCTGGTGTCTGCGCTTCTGGTGTTGTCGGTGGACGGTGTGCCCATGGCCGTGATCGCCCAGACGGCCTTCAGTTCCATCAACAGCTATCCCCTGATGGCTGTGCCCATGTTCATCCTGATGGGCAACATCATGATGCACGGCAACATCGTCACCATCCTGGTGGACCTGATCGGCTGCCTGGTGCGGTTTGTGCGCGGCGGGCTGGCGCTGACCGTGATGACTTCCTGCGTCTTCTTCGCGGCGATTTCCGGCTCCAGCGTGGCGTCGGCCTCGGCGATCGGGGCCTCCACCGTGCGTGCGCTGCAGCGCGACAACTATCCGGGCAGCTTCTCCGCGGCGCTGGTGGCCGTCGGCGGCACGCTGGGCATCATGATTCCCCCCTCGCTGGGATTCATCCTGATTGGTACCGTGGTCGGTATTCCGGTCGACAAGCTGTTCATCGCAGGCATCATCCCTGGTCTTTTTGAAGCGGTCCTGTTGCTTGCCACGACGTACTGGATCTGCCGGAAGAACGGCTATGGATCGAACTCGGCCACCTTCGACCCCAAGGGCTTTGTGCGTCGCCTGCCCCATGCCAGTGGCGCGCTGGCGATGCCCGTGCTGATCATGGGCAGCATCTACTTTGGCCTCTTCACGCCGACCGAGGTGTCGGCGGTGTCGGCGGGGTTTGCCATCATTCTCTGTGTCCTGGTCTACCGCACCATCCAGTGGAAAGACGTGTGGAACATCTCCAAGGATTCGATCCTGCAGACGAGCATGATCTTCGCGATTGTGCTGGGTGGCTGCCTGATCGGCTTCATCCTGGCGCGCATGGGGGCCTCCAACGCGGTGGTCAAGTTCATGACCGATCTGGACATGAAGCCCTGGCAGTTCCTGCTCCTGTCCAACGTGATCCTGCTGATCCTCGGCACCTTCCTGGAAGGCGTGGCGATGATCATCCTGACGGCACCGCTGTTGTTCCCCATGGCAACGCAACTGGGCATCAACCCGATCCATTTCGCCGTGATCATGGTCGCCAACGTGGAGATCGCCACGCTCACGCCGCCGATCGGGTTGAACATCTTCGTGATGAGCTCGATCTCGAAGGTCCCGGTGGAAGAGGTCAACAAGGGCGTCAAGCCCTTCTATGCGACCCGGCTCTTTTCCCTGCTCATCATTTCCGCATTCCCGTCGCTGTCGCTGATGCTGCTGTAACCAGCGAGTGAAACGGCGGCACCCAGGTCCGGACTGGCTGGACCCCTGAAGATTCGTTTCGAACCCGGGTGACCCCGACACGTTCCCGGCCTGAATCCGGATGGGATCCGCCGGGATTCAAGGTCAGACAGGCTCTCTCCGGGCCTCTTCTGCCGGGGGCCTCTGTACCCCCTGGCGTCGCGCTTCCATGGGGGCGTCGTCCGTCTCCATTTCTAGGTGCGCCGTCCTAACGCGGTGGCCCGCCGGCACGGACAATGGGCCGCGTGCCGCAGCTCCTGACCTGCGGCGCCACCTTGCATGACGAAAAAGCCTGTTTCCGACAACCCCTTCCACCACTTTCGCCCCTCCGACCTGCGCGGCGTGGCGCAGCTGGCCACGCAGGCCACGCGCGGCGTGACCCGCATCGTGGAGGGCGTGCACCAGTCCGTCTGGGACACGATGGGCGTGCCCGGCGGCACTGAAAAAGGCCAGACCCGCGGTTTGACCGGGATGGTCTACAAGACCATTCACGGCGTGACCGCGCTGGTGGGGCAGGGCGTGGACGCCGCGCTGGCCCGCGTGCTGCTGCGGCTGGAGCCGTCCGGCCCCGCGCAGCCAGGCTCGCCCCAGAGGGAGACCGTGCTGGCCATCCTCAACGGCGTCACGGGTGACCACCTGGCCGCCACCGGCAACCCGCTGGCCACGCCCATGACGCTGCGTCACCAGGGCCACGCGCTGCAATGGGACGTGGAACCCCGTCCGGCGCACCTGGCGGGCGCTTCACCCAAGGTGCTGCTGATGATTCATGGCCTGTGCATGAACGACCTGCAATGGCACACCGAAAAAGACGGCGTCGTGGTGGACCACGGCGAAACCGTGGCCGCCACGCTGGGCTATACGCCGGTTTATGTGCGCTACAACAGCGGCCTGCACACCTCCCAGAACGGCCAGCTGCTCGCCGCGCAGCTGGAGCAGCTGGCCCTGCACTGGCCGGTGCCGCTGGAAGACATCACCGTGCTGGTCCACAGCATGGGCGGCCTGCTGATCCGCAGCGCCGTCCATGTCGCGCGTCAGCAGGGCCAGATCTGGCCCGGGCGGCTGAAAAGCATCGTGTTTCTGGGCACACCGCACCACGGCTCGCCGCTGGAGCGCGCGGGCAACTGGGTGGACACCCTTCTGGGCAGCACCCCGTTTACCGCGCCGTTTGCCCGCCTGGGCAAGTTGCGCAGCGCCGGCATCACCGATCTGCGCCATGGTTATGTGCTGGACGCCGACTGGCAGGGCCATGACCGCTTCCACCGCAAGCCCGCCAGCCGCCAGCCGCTGCCTTTGCCCGAAGGCGTGGCCTGCTACGCCGTGGCCGCCACGCTGGCCGCGCGGCGCAGCGCCCTGGCCGACCGCCTGACCGGCGACGGCCTGGTGCCGCTGCACAGCGCGCTGGGCCAGCACGACGAGGCCGGGCGCTCGCTGGTGTTTGCGAAGGATTCGCAGTGGATCGCCTTCAACACCGGCCACATGGAGCTGCTCAGCCGGCCCGAGGTCACGCGCCAGAACCTGCACTGGCTCACGCCGCCCCATCCCGGCGACTGATTCCGCGCCAGCGGCAGGCTTGAATTCGCGCTCCAGACCCATAATTGAAGGTTTTCCGCGTTGCGCCCTGCGCGCGGCGCATGTTGTTTCGTTCCTCACTTTTCCCAGGATCTATGACCAAGCAAACCATGGCCTTTCAGGCCGAAGTCGCCCAACTGTTGAATCTGGTCACGCACTCGCTGTATTCCAACAAGGAAATTTTCCTGCGCGAGCTGATCTCCAACGCCTCCGACGCCTGCGACAAGCTGCGTTTCGAAGCCATCAATGACGGCGGCCTGTACGAGAACGATTCCGAATTGAAGGTCAAGCTCGCCTTCGACAAGGAGGCCAAAACGCTGACCATCACCGACAACGGTATCGGCATGAGCGCGCAGGAGGCCATCGACCACCTGGGCACCATTGCCAAGAGCGGCACCAAGGACTTCGTCAGCAAGCTCAGCGGCGACCAGAAGGCCGACTCGCAGCTCATCGGCCAGTTCGGCGTGGGCTTCTATTCCGGCTTCATCGTGGCCGACAAGATCACCGTGGAATCGCGCCGTGCCGGCATGAAGGAAACCGAAGGCGTGCGCTGGGTCAGCGGCGGCGCGGGCGACTTCGAGGTCGAGACCATCACCCGCCCGGCGCGCGGCACCAGCGTCATCCTGCACCTGCGCGACGACGCCCTGGACTACGCCAGCAGCTGGAAGCTCAAGGACATCGTCAACAAGTACTCCGACCACATCAGCCTGCCCATCGTGATGGAAAAGGAAGAGTGGAAAGACGGCGCGCTGATTAACCCGTCGGACGAGAACGGTGGCCGCGAGCCCGGCGGCATGGTCAAGACCGGCGAGTGGGAAACCATCAACCAGGCCTCGGCCCTGTGGACCCGCCCCAAGAAGGACATCAGCGACGAACAGTACGCCGAGTTCTACAAGGCCATCAGCCATGACTTTGAAGCCCCGCTGACCTGGACGCACAACCGCGTCGAAGGCAGCACCGAGTACACCCAGCTGCTCTACATTCCGGGCAAGGCGCCGCAGGACCTGTGGAACCGCGACAAGAAGGCCGGCATCAAGCTCTACGTCAAGCGCGTCTTCATCATGGACGAAGCCGAAGCGCTGATGCCCAGCTACCTGCGCTTTGTGAAGGGCGTGGTGGATTCCGCCGACCTGCCCCTGAACGTGAGCCGCGAGTTGCTGCAAGAAAGCCGCGACGTGAAAGCCATCCGCGAAGGCTGCAC
>ERZ1034365.1287-NODE-1287-length-12940-cov-2.958408_pt1 | contig 12940 bp, 8 predicted proteins | sample MGYA00520615_ERZ1034365 | MGnify/ENA primary metagenome ERZ1034365 (study PRJEB33736, sample SAMEA104284505) | Azolla filiculoides | biome: Urban; feature: Water surface; material: Ditch water | place: Netherlands | collected 2015-10-28 | depth 0-0.1 m ... | reverse complement strand
GCATCGAGCTCGAACTCGGTCTGCTCGATGCCGAGCTTGCCCGACTCGATCTTGGAGAAATCGAGGATGTCGTTGATGACGCCCAGCAGGTGCTGGCTCGAGGTCTGGATCTTGCGCAGGTAGTCCTGCTGGCGCGGCGACAGCCCGGTCTTGAGGGTCAGCAAGGTCAGGCCGTTGATGGCATTGAGCGGCGTGCGGATCTCGTGACTCATGTTGGCCAGGAAGGTGGCCTTGGCCCGGCTCGACTGCTCGGCGGCCTCCTTGGCCACCTGCAGCTCGGCGGTCCGGCGTTCGACCAGCGCTTCGAGCTCCAGCCTGGCCTGCAGCGCCGCCTCGCGCTTGCGCACCAGCGACCTCAGGTAGAACGTCAAGCTCGCCAGCGCCAGGATCAGCAGGTCGCCGGCCAGCGCCAGCAGTGCGAACAGGGCATAGCGCTGGCTTTCGAGCTGACTGATTTCCGGCATCGGGTGCAGCAGATGGATCGAGAAGCTGTCCGAGCGATGGCTGCCGTCGAGCAGCAGGAAGGGCGTGGGCCGGTGGTCGAGCCGGATCAGGTCCTTCAGGCCGAGACTGCCCCAGGGGGCGATGTCGAGCGGCTCGAAGCTGGTGTTGCGGTACTCGAGCGCCAGCGCGGGGTTGACCAGGCCGGGCCCGAGCCGGTCGGGCAGGAAGCGGAACTCCAGCGACTTGTCCTGCGCCAGCACGATGGCACCGTTGGCATCGGCCACGAAGACGTTCTCGTTGCGGGTCCAGCGCGAGCGCTCGACGATGTCGGTCCTGGTCACGACGGCGCCAATGAAGCGGCCTTCGACGATGACCGGGTGCGCCAGATACAGGCCTGGTACCCGGGTGATGCGCCCGACGACATACTGCTGCCCCAGCCGGGATTCGCTGCCCTGGATGTCGCGAAAGTAATGGCGGTCCGAGTAGTTGCCGCCGACGAAACTGCCGGGCTGGCCCGCGTTGCTGGCGGCGATGCAGTCGCCAGCCGCGTTGAGCAGCCAGATCGCGTCGATCTGCAGTGCCTCGGCGTAGCCTGCCAGATGCCTGCTGAGCCGGCGCAGCTCGGGCACCTGTTCCCAGCGCAGACGCTTGGCTGCCAGGGAGCCGGTCGCGGCGGCGGCTTCCGGGCCGAAGGGCAAGAACCCGCGCTCGATCCGGGCTTCCCGGGCCAGGATGCGCGTGATGCCGCCGAGGGTGGTCAACACATCATGCAGGCTGCCATTGAGCACCTCGAGCTGCTGTTGCGCGAGATGCTTCTGGCGCTGGTAGCTCTGGTCCTGCATCTGGACCGTGTAGCGCTGGGCGATCAGCCAGGAAAAACCACTCCAGACCAGCATGATGACGAGTATCAGGCCAGGGCGAAGCCAGCGATTGCGCAGGTTCAGGCGGTCCAATGGATCAGTCTTTTTCTGTATGAGGGGCTGCGCGCGCAGCAGGGTAATCATGCTGGATTGTCCGCGATTGGCGCCACTCTTTTCAAGCTGATCTCCTTTTCAGGCATTGTTCGGAAGTTGGGGTTTTCCCTGATCGAGTGTGATCCCGATTGACGCCGCCGGCCAGGGTTCCCGATAATCCGCCTGGTTTAGTAAAACGATTTACTAGCGACTTGGTCAACAACAGGCGTTCCGCGACAGTCATGCTGCCAGCCCATCCGGTTGGCGCTTGGCCGCGGCGTGAAAGGGTGATGTTCGATGCTTGCCTTGCAAGATAAATGGATCTGGGATTTCTGGCTCTTCAACGAGGGCACGCTCGACGAGCCGTTCTGGCATGTCTGGTTCCTGCAGGCCGACAAGTCGCTCGGCGACGAGAGCCTGCGTCACTGGAACGTGAGCCACGGCCACGCGACCAGCCGCGATCTCAAGCACTGGTCCCCGCTCGGCACCAGCTTTGCGCCGGCGCCCGGACCGGCCTGGGACGACATGACGGTCTGGACCGGCTCGGTGCTGCGCGACGGCCCGGATGGCCGCAGCGGGGGCTGGCACCTGTTCTATACCGGCAATACCGAGGCCAACCAGGGCCGGCGCCAGCGCATCGGCCATGCGATCAGCGACAACGGCCACGACTGGAGCCGGGTCGGCGACGGACTGGTGCTCGACCTGCTGCCCGGCGATCCGGTCAGCGCCCGGTACGAGGAATACCTGGACGGCCCCTGGGACGGCCGCGCGATGCGCGACCCCTGGGTCATGCGCGACCCCGAAGGCGAGGGTTGGCTGATGTATTTCACCGCCCGCGTCAACGCCGGCGACGAACTCAACACGCGCGGCGCGATCGGCCTGGCCCGCTCGAGCGACCTGCAGCACTGGACCCTGCTGCCGCCGGTCTACGCCGGGGGCGAGTTCGGCCAGCTCGAGGTGCCGCAGGTGTTCGAGCGCGCCGGGCGCTGGTACTGCCTGTTCTGCAACGCCGGCGAGCATTGGTCGCGCGCCTATGCCGAGCGCTACGCCGCGGCCGGCCATGGCAGTCCGGTCTGGGGCAGCCACTACCTGGTGGCCGAGCATCCGCTGGGGCCCTGGCAAGTGGCCGAAGGGCCTTTCCTCGACGGCGCCATGCCTTGCCGTCGCTACGCCGGCAAGCTGGCCGAGACCCGTGACGGCCTGGTGCTGCTGGGCTTTGACTACTGGTCCGAGGCGGGCGAGTTCCTTGGCACCGTCAGCGACCCGCTGCCGGTCGCACTCGACCCCGCCAGCGGCCGGCTGACGCTGGCGCCAGCCGGCTGAATCGGGCTGGTCCGGGCTCATCAGCCGGGTTCAGCCGAAGTCGGCGCCGGGCGGCTGCACCGACTCGCGCCGCACCAGCGGGCAGTGCAGCTTGAGCTGGCGCTGGCCTTCAGGCTCGGGGCAGAGCAGGGCCCGCACACCCCAGGCCCCCATCTCGTAGTGGGGCAGCTGCATCGTGGTCAGCCTGGGCCGCAGATGGGCCGCGATCAGCTCCTGGTTGTCGAAGCCGATGATCGAGAGGTCTTGCGGCACCCGCAGCCCGAGCTCGCGCGCCGCGTCGAGCGCGCCCATCGCGGCGCGATCGTTGAGGCAGAAGATCGCGCTCGGGCGCCTGGGCCGCCGCAGCAGCGCCAGCGCGCCCTCGAAGCCCGCCTCCTGCCAGCCGCTGAGCTTGACCATCAGCGCCGGATCGACTGGCAGCCCGGCCTGGCGCAGCGCCTGCTGGTAGCCGGCCACGCGCAGCGTGGCCGCCACCGAGTCATCGAGGTTGTCGATCAGGCCGATGCGGCGGTGGCCCAGGGCCAGCAGATGCCCGGTCGCCTCGCGTCCGCCGCGCAGTTCGTCGGGCACCACCGAGGGCAGGGCCGGGTCGTCGCTGCTGGCGTTGACCAGCACCACCGGATGGCCGCGCAGCAGCGCCGGTAGCTGCAGCGACCGGTGCGCCATGCTGGCCAGCAGGTAGGCGTCGACCTGGTGCTGCAGCAAGGTGCTGAGCGCCTCCTGCTCGAGCGCGCTCTGGTGGTTGGTGTTGACCAGGGTCAGGATGCGGCCCTGCTGCCAGGCGGCTTCCTGCGCGCCGCGCACGATGTCACCCGCGAATGGGGTGGTCGCGATCTCGTCGGTCACCAAGCCCAGCAGGCTGGAGTTGCCCTGGCGCAGCGCGCGCGCCATCGCATTCGGGCGGTAGCCCAGCCGGGCCGCCTCGGCCTGGATGCGTGCACGGGTTTCCGGCGGGATGTTGGCGCCGGCGCGCTGGTTCAGCACCAGCGAGACCGCGGTCTGCGAGACCTGGGCCGCCCGCGCCACATCCTGCATCGTGATGCGGGCGGGGCGGTTCGCGCTGGCGGCGGGGGGGAGGTGGGCGGTCAAGTGGGCCTTGGCTGCGGGGCCAGGGCGCGGCCTGGTACGGGGCCGCGAGCCGCCCCGCGCCGATTATGCCGCGCCAGCCGCCAGCCGCCAGCCGCCAGCCGCCAGCCGCCAGCCGCCAGCCGCCAGCCGCCAGCCGCCCGGGCTCGGGCGGCTGGACTCAGCCGCGCAGGAACTCGGGCAGCCAGTCGGCGTGTGCCGCCAGCAGCTCGTCCACCATGGCCCGGGTCTGCTCCAGATCCAGCACGGCGCTGGTGTGCGGGTCCAGCATCGCGGCGTGGTGGACATGCTCGCGCTTTTGCTGCAGCACCGCTTCCACCACCAGTTCCTGCACGCTCACGTTGGTGCGCATCAGCGCGGCGAGCTGCACCGGCAGTGGGCCCACGCGGGTCGGCTGCACGCCGTTGCGGTCCACCAGACAGGGCAGTTCCACCGCGCAACCGTCGGGCAGGTTGTCAATCAGGCCGTGGTTGAGCACGTTGCCGTTGATGACCCGGGGCTGGCCGGTCACCATCGAGTGGATGATGCCGCTGCCGTACTCGACGCTGCGCTTGACGCTGCGCAGGCCTTCGATCAGCGTCGAGGCGTGCTCCAGCGTCGGCGGCATGACCGCGATCCGGGAGTCGCGCAGCTCCTGCAGCAGCGCGGCGGAGTCTTGCGAGCCGGGTTCGCGCAGTTCGCGCTCGATGTAGGGCCAGGCCTTCTCGTAGATCTGGCAGCGGCCCGGGTATTCATCCAGCGGAATATTGAACTTCTGCAGCAGATCGGCCCGGCCCTGCTTGATGAACCAGGGCGTGTATTCGGCAAAGTGTTCGCTCGATTCGGTCGGGAAGTAGCCCAGCTGGTGCAGCATTTCGTAGCGCACCCGGTTCCATTCCGGCGCCTGGCCGTTGCGCTGAATGTCGCGCAGGCGTGGGTAGAGGTCCTGGCCCCGGTGCTCGAAGCGCAGGTAGAACGACATGTGATTGATGCCGGCGCAGTGGAAATCGATTTCCTCCACCGGCAGCTTCAGGTCGCGCGCCAGCTCCTCGGCCGTGCCCTGCACGCTGTGGCACAGGCCCACGGTGGCAATGCGCGTCGAGGCCCGGCTCAAGGCCCAGGTGATCATCGCCATCGGGTTGACGTAGTTCAGATGGATGGCGCCGGGCGCGCACAGTTCTTCCATGTCGCGCAGCATCTCCAGCATCACGGGGATGGTGCGCAGGCCGCGCATGATGCCGCCTATGCCCAAGGTGTCGCCGATGGTCTGCTCCAGACCGTACCGCTTGGGAATGTCGAAATCGATCACGGTGGCCGGCTTGTAGCCGCCGACCTGGATCGTGTTGATGACGAACTGGGCGCCGTCGAGTGCCGCGCGGCGGTCGGTGCTGGCGCTGATGGTGGGTTTGGCGCCCAGGGCATCGGCCAGGCGGTGCGCGACCAGGCGCGACAGCTCCAGGCGGTGCGGGTCGATGTCGTGCAGCGCAATATGGGCCTGGGCCAGTTCGGGGTAGGACAGGATGTCGCCGAGCAGGTTGCGGGTGAACACGGTGCTGCCGGCACCGATCAGGGTGATCTTGGGGGCTGAGTTCGTCATGGGCGGTGCGGATAAAAAAATGGGCCGGCTCTGCTCCAGACCGGCCCGAAAATTTCATGGCCGCCAGAGGAGGCGTGGCGGCCGGGTCACAGGGAATGCTTACTTGTTGAGGGCGTTGACCTTGGCGCTGGCGGTCTTCAGCGCATCGGCGGCCTTGGACTTGCCGAAGAAGACCTGTTCATTGGCGTTCTTCACGATCTCCTCGATCTGGGAGCCGTTGTCGGCGATCGGTGCCAGGAAGGTCTGTTCCTTGGTCATGGTCATGAAGGCCGAAGAGTCCACACCCTTCTTCTTCTGGGCCTCGATCGCCTTTTCGGCTGCGCCCTTGACGGCCGGGAACACCACGCCGTAGCTGGCCACGGTGTTCTGGCAGTCGGCCGAGCCGAGGTACTTGACCCATTTCCAGGCTTCTTCCTTGACCTTGGAGCCGGCCCAGATCGAGTCGGCCAGGCCGTTGAACATGGTGGCGCGCTTGCCGGTCGGACCCTTGGGCAACGGCACCCAGGCGTGGTCGAACTTGGCGTTGCCCGCGAAGTAGCTGATCATCCAGGAGCCCTGCGGCACGATCGCGGCCTTCTTGCCGACGAACATGGCGTCCGAGCCCAGGCTCTTTGTGCTTTCGGTCGTCGCCGACACGCCCTTGGCCGGCAAGCCAGCCAGGTAGTCCAGCGTTTCAGCCAGCTTGGGGCTGTCGTAGTACAGCTTGCCGCTCCAGGGGGCATCCTGGAACTTGAAGCCGTTGGAGACCGCGAAGTGGCTCCACTCGGTCTGGCCGGTCATGCCGCCGGGGCCGGGGGTCTGGTAGCCGTACATGGCCACGTTCTTCTTGTCGAAGTTGGGGCTGGTGGCGTTGTTGCCCTTGCTGTCGACGGTCAGCTTCTTCACCAGCTGCTCGAAGCTGCCGCCGTCCTTGGGGTTCCAGCTCATGTTCTGCAGCTCGGCCAGGGTCACGCCCTGCTTCCTGGCGTGCTCCATGTTGACGAGGAAAGCCACCGTGTCCCAGTCCTTGGGCAGGCCGTACTGCTTGGCATCACGGCCCCAGGTCTCGTACAGGCCGCTGGAGTAGATGTCGGTCTTGACCTTGTCGCGCGCGATCAGCGGGCTCAGGTCCACTAGCTGGGCGTTGCGCGCGAACTCGGGGTACTTGGCCAGGTGGTTGGTGAACACGTCGGGCGCGGTGCCCGAGATGAAGCCGGTCGAGATCGCGGTCCAGTAGTCGTCCCAGCCCGATTGCGTGATCTTGACGCTGATGCCGGGGTTGGCCTTCTGGAAGTCGGTCGCGCATTGCTGGTAGGCCGGCAGCTGGTTGGAGTCCCACAGCGCGTACTTCACTTCCGCCGCGCAGGCCGCGGTGCTGGCCAGGGTCAGCGCCACGAGGGTCAGATTGTGCTTGCTCATCGATTGTCTCCTTGTTTGAGGTCAGGTTGGGGGGAACGGGAACGGGAAAAAGGAAGAGGGACCGGGGGTCCGGGATCGGTCACTTGCCGCCGCTGAACTGCACCGACTCGACGACACGCCGGCCGAACGCCAGCAGCAGCAGCAGGGTGGGCAGCAGGGTGATGGCGGTGGCGGCCATCAGGCCGGTCCAGTCGGGCTGGCCCTGCGGTGTCTGCGACTTGAACGACTGCAGCGCCACCGGCAGTACCTGCTGCGCCGGGTCCTTGGCCACCAGGTAGGGCCAGAAGAACTCGTTCCACATGTTGATGCCGGTCAGGGTCGCGATCGTGGCCAGCGGCGTCAGCGAGAGCGGCAGCACGATGCGCCAGAAGATGTAGGCGCGCGAGGCGCCGTCCAGGATGGCGGCCTCCTCGAGGTCGTGCGGGATCGAGAGGAAGAACTGGCGCAGGAAGAAGACCGAGAAGCCCTGCATCAGGCAGAACGGCGCCACCATGCCGGCCATCGAGTTGAGCCAGCCCAGCTCCTTGATCAGGATGAAGTTGGGAATGAAGATCACCACGCCCGGCACCATCATCGAGGCCACGAACAGCGCGAACAGGGTCTGGCGGCCCGGAAAGCGCAGCCGGGCGAAGGCGTAGGCCGACATGGCGGCGCTGATGGTCTGCAGCGTCACGATGATGCCGGTGAACAGCAGCGAGTTGCCCAGCGCGCGCAGGAAGTCGATCTGCGCGCCCGAGCCGCCCAGGGCCAGCGCCTCGTCGGTGCTCATCAGGCCCAGCACCTTCTTGACGTTGAGCAGCGTCGGCTCGGCCGGCCACAGCGTGGTCGACTCCGCATAGAGCGCATGCGGGTGCAGCAGGCCGGTCTTGATCACCATCCACAGCGGTGCCAGCGTCACCAGCAGCATGCCGATCAGCAAGGTCCAGGCCAGCAGCCGGCCCGCGCTCCAGCGCTGGCGGGCGGTCAGAGGGGTCGCGGGGGTGATTGAGTTGATGGGGTTCATGGCGGGGCTCCTTCAGGCCAGGTCGTTTTCGTTGGCGCGCATGATCCGCATCTGGATCACGGTGTAGCCCAGCATCACCAGGCACAGCACCATCGACATCGCCGAGGCATAGCCCATCTTGTAGAAGCTGAAGGCGTTCTGCACGATGTAGTGCACGATCACGCGCGTCGAGTCCAGCGGTCCGCCATTGGTGGTCACGGCGATGGTGTCGAAGATCTGGAACGAGCCGGTCACGCTGGTCACCAGCACGAACACCATCACCGGTCGCAGCAGCGGCAGGGTGACGCGGCGGAACATCTGCCATTCGCTGGCGCCCTCGAGCGCGGCGGCCTCGTACAGGTGGCGCGGGATGTTCTGCATACCGGCCAGGAACAGCATGGCGACCAGGCCCATGTGGCGCCAGATGTTGACGCCGGCCACGGTCAGCATCGCCTGGTCCACGCCGCCGAAGAAGGGCATGCGTTCCAGGCCGATGGCGGCGATGTAGTGGTTGACCAGGCCGAGGATCGGGTCGAGCATCCAGAGCCAGACCATGGCCACCAGCACGTTGGACATCAGGTAGGGCAGCAGCACCACCGACTTGACGAACAGCGAGCGCGTCAGGCGGTCCATCGCCACGGCCAGGAACAGGCCGAGCGCGGTCTGCAGCGGGATGTTGAGCAGCACGTAGTAGCCCGACAGCTTCATGCCGTTCCAGAACTTGTCGTCCGCCCAGAGCCGGACATAGTTGTCCCAGCCGACAAAGCTGGGCTCGCGCAGCAGGTTCCAGTCGGTGAAGCTGATCTCGACTGCCCGCAGCGTGGGCAGGGCGTAGAACAGCAGGAAGCCGATCAGGGCCGGCAGGACCATGAGCCAGCCGGTCAGGGCTTCGGCGCCGCGCCCCGAGAGCCAGTGGGTCAGGACGCGGCGCGGGGCGGGCCGGGTCGGTGCGGAGGTGGATGAGGACAAGAAGAGACTCCTGAGTGCAAACGATTTCGTGCAAATAATATTTGCATATTTTTGCCAATCAAATAGGTGTAAACACCAATGAGACTGCTGATGAACGGCAATTGCCATCGGCTGGGGCCGGGGCTGCAGGTATGATCAACAGCCTGTTTGGCTTCGATATCCAGGTTCCCGCATGACTTCCAGCGCGCCTTCCTCGCCGTCCCGGCGTCCGACCATGACCGACGTGGCCAAGGCGGCACAGGTATCGCAATCCACCGTCTCGATGGTGCTCAACAACATGCCGGGCGCCCGGCTGTCGGAGGCCACGCGCGCCAAGGTGCTGAAGGTGGCGCAGGAGCTCGGCTACAGCCTGTCGCGCCGGGTCGAGGCGCCGGTGCTCCAGGGTCGGCCCAACCTGATCGCCTACCTGACCGACGAGTTGTCGACCAGCCCGCATCCGGTCGTCAGCGTCGATGGCGCCCGCGATGCGGCCTGGGAGCACGACTGCCTGCTGACCGTCATGGTCACCCGCAGCAACCCCGAGCAGACGGCGGCGGCGATCGAGTCCCTGCTGCGCCATCCGGCCTTGCTCGGCGTCATCTACTCGACCATCTTCACGCGCGACGTCGAGGTGCCGCCGGCCCTGCAGTCGCTGCCGCTGGTGCTGCTCAACTGCCATGCGCCGGGCAAGCGTTTTCCCAGCGTGCTGCCGGGCGAGGTCGGGGGCGGACAGGCCGCGACCGAATTCCTGATCGCCCAGGGCCATGGGCGGATCGGCTTCATCAACGGCGAGTCCTGGCAGGAAGCGGCCGAGGACCGCTTCAAGGGCTACCGGCGCGCGCTGGCGACGGCCGATCTGCCCTTCGATCCAGGGCTGGTGCGTAACGGCGACTGGATGTCGGGCAGCGGCTACGAGCACACCCTGTCGCTGATGAAGGAGCCGCGCCCGCCCACCGCGATCTTCTGCGCCAACGACCTGATGGCGCTCGGCGCGATGGAGGCGCTGCGCCAGCTCGGCCTGCGCGTGCCCGAGGAGGTCTCGGTCATGGGCTACGACGACCAGGAGATCTCCCGCCACACCCATCCGCCGCTGACCACCGTGGTGCTGCCGAACTACGAGATGGGGCGCGCGGCCGTCGAGCTGCTGCTGCGCCAGGTCGAGCGGCCGCAGGAGTCTGCGGCGCGGCGCCAGCTGGTCAAGATCGACTGCCCGCTGGTGATACGCGAGACCGTCTCGGGCCGCTGACTGGCGCTTGCCGGCATTTCCGGGCGTTGGCGGGCAGCTTTGTTCGCCAGACTAGGGTTTTCACCGATATTTGCAAATAATATTGGCAATATGATTGGGCATCTTCTCTTTTTGTCCCTTGATCATGGCCAGTGTCGAGCTTCTGTCGGTATCCAAGTCCTATGGCGACCACCCCGCGGTGATCCGCGATGTCAGCCTGTCGCTGGCTCAGGGTGAGTTCTGCGTGTTCGTCGGTCCCTCGGGTTGCGGCAAGTCGACCCTGCTGCGCATGCTGGCCGGCCTGGAGGAGATCGGCGCGGGCGAGCTGCGGATCGACGGCCGGCGCATGAACGAGACGCCGCCAGCGCGGCGCGGCGTGGCGATGGTGTTCCAGAACTACGCGCTGTTTCCGCACCTCAGCGTGGCCGAGAACATCGGTTTCGGCCTGTCGATCGCCGGCGTGCCGCGCCAGGTGCGCGAAGACAAGGTACGCCAGGCCGCGCGCGTGCTGCAGCTCGAGCACCTGCTCGAGCGCAAGCCCAAGCAGCTCTCGGGCGGCCAGCGCCAGCGCGTGGCGATCGGGCGCGCCATCGTGCGCGAGCCCGGGGTGTTCCTGTTCGACGAGCCGCTGTCCAACCTCGACGCCGCGCTGCGGGTCCAGACCCGGCTCGAGATCGCCAAGATCCACCGCGACTACGGCAGGGCCAGCACGGTCTACGTGACCCATGACCAGGTCGAGGCGATGACGCTGGCCGATCGCATCCTGCTGCTCAATGCCGGCCCTGCGGTGGCGACCGAGGGCAGCGTGGCCCAGTTCGGCTCGCCGATGGAGCTCTATCACCGCCCGCGCACCCAGTTCGTGGCCGGCTTCATCGGTTCGCCGCGCATGAACTTCCTGCCCGGCGTGCTGGAGTCGGCCGACGAGGCGCGCGCCCGGGTGCGTCTCGACGAGGGCGGCGCCCTGCTCGAGGCCTGCGTCGATGCGCGCGCGCTCCTGCCCGGCGAGCCCGTGACCCTCGGCGTGCGTCCCGAGCATCTGCTGCTCGGCAATGCCGGCCAGGGCCTGCAGTGCCAGCTGCGCTGGCAGGAGCGACTCGGCGACGCGACCTATCTCTACTTCCAGGGCGGGGGCGAGCAGGATCACTGGGTGCTGAGGGCCGATGGCCGCACCGATCTCGCGGTCGGCAGCCGGCTGAGCCTGACCTTGCCGCCACAGGCGCTGCACCTGTTCGACCGCCAGGGCTTGGCCATGCCGCGCACGGTCGAGCTCGCGCTGGCCTGAGCGCGGCCTTTGCCCCATATCCCCGGCATATCCCCGGCGCCACTCCGCATTCCCCGACGCTCTCGCTGAGCCTTCCTTGTCCACGCTCTCACAGCCCTTCACCGACTCTACCGACCATGAGCACCCATCCCCAGGACCCGCTGCAGACCGGCTTCGACTACCTCGCCTTGCACGGCCGCGACAGTTCGCTGCTGATCGAGGTCCGACCCACCGAGGCGCCGCTCTGGCGCTACTGGGGCCCGCGCCTGCCGGATGGCGCCCGGCCCGGCGTGCCGCTGCGCGACGGCCGGCCCCTGCCGAGCTTCATGCTCGATACCGATCAGCCGCTGACGGTCTGTCCGAGCTTTGGCGTCGGCTGGTTCGGCCAGAGCGCGCTGCTGGCGCATCGCCAGGGACGCGATTTCGCCCAGGCCTTCCAGCGCTGCGAGGTCGAATGGCGCCAGCCCGGCCAGGCCCTGGTGCTGCACCTGTTCGATGATGTCGCACGCCTGCGGCTGGACCTGTCGATCGAGCTGCAGCCCGAGACCGACATGCTGACCCTGTCCTCGGTGCTGACCAATCTCGGCGATGCCGTGCTCGATCTCCAGTGGTTGGCATCGGCCACGCTGCCGCTGCCTGGTCACAGTCACACCGTGCGCCACTATGCCGGCCAGCATGTGCATGAGTTCATCGAGCAGGACCAGACGCTCACGCGCAGTGTCTGGAAGCGTGAGAGCCGGCGCGGGCGCACCAGCCACGACTGCTTCCCGGGCGCGGTCGTGCTGACCCCGGGCGCCACCGACGATGCCGGTCTGGTCTACGGCGGGCACCTGGCCTGGTCGGGCAACCACCAGCAGTTCATCGAATGGCTGCATGACGGCCAGTACCAGTGGCAGATGGGCGAATGGCTGGCACCTGGCGAAGGCCGGCTCGAACCGGGTCAGTCCTGGCAGACTCCGGCCTGGGTCGCCAGCTGCTCGACCCGGGGCTGCAACGGCCTGGCCGCCAACTTCCACGCCGCGCTGCGCGCGCGCCTGGACTGGCCGGGCGGGCGCATGCGCCCGCGCCCGGTCCATCTGAACACCTGGGAGGGCTTCTATTTCGATGTCCATCCCGGCCCGGTCAAGGAGCTGGCGAGCGCCGCCGCCGCGGTCGGCGTCGAGCGCTTCGTGCTCGATGACGGCTGGTTCCACGGCCGTCACCACGACCGTGCCGCCCTCGGCGACTGGTGGCCCGACGCGAGCAAGTTCCCCCAGGGCCTCGGCGAGCTGGTGGCCCATGTCAACGGCCTGGGCATGGAGTTCGGCCTCTGGGTCGAGCCCGAGATGGTCAACCCCGACAGCGAGCTGTTCCGGGCCCATCCGGAGTGGGCGCTGCAACTGGCGGGCCGTCCCCTGATCACCGCGCGCAACCAGCTGGTGCTCGACATCTCGCGCCCCGAGGTCAGCGACTACCTGTTCGGCAAGATCAGTGCGCTGCTGGCCGCGCACCCGATCGGCTATCTGAAATGGGACCATAACCGCGACCTGACCACCGCCGGCCTGGCCGATGGCGCACCCGGCTACCGGGCCCAGGTGCACGCGGCCTATGCGCTGATGGCGCGCCTGCGCGCGGCCCATCCCGCGCTCGAGATCGAGAGCTGCTCGGGCGGAGGCGGGCGCATCGATTTCGAGGTGCTGCGCCACACCCACCGCGTCTGGACCAGCGACTGCATCGATGCCTTGTCGCGGGTCGACATCCAGCG
>ERZ1034365.1286-NODE-1286-length-12942-cov-6.774116_pt1 | contig 12942 bp, 14 predicted proteins | sample MGYA00520615_ERZ1034365 | MGnify/ENA primary metagenome ERZ1034365 (study PRJEB33736, sample SAMEA104284505) | Azolla filiculoides | biome: Urban; feature: Water surface; material: Ditch water | place: Netherlands | collected 2015-10-28 | depth 0-0.1 m ... | reverse complement strand
AACCTGGGTCGCAAGTCGCTGAACGAGATCAAGGAAGTGTTGGCCGCTCGCGGTCTGACGCTCGGCATGAAACTGGAGAACTGGCCGCCCGCCGGTCTGGAAAAGGCGTAAGCCTTTTCCTCCCGGGCAGTCAAGGGACGCCTGCAGAATATAGAAAGGATTAACCATGCGTCACCGCAATGGACTTCGCAAACTGAACCGTACCAGCAGCCATCGCCTGGCGATGCTGCGCAACATGACCGTTTCCCTGCTCAAGCACGAGGCCATCAAGACCACCGTGCCCAAGGCCAAGGAACTGCGTCGTGTTGTCGAACCCATGATCACCCTCGGCAAGACCCCGACGCTGGCTAACAAGCGTCTGGCTTTTGACCGTCTGCGCGACCGCGATATCGTGGTCAAGCTGTTCGCCGAAATCGGCCCGCGTTACGCTACCCGTCCGGGCGGCTACCTTCGTATTCTGAAGTGTGGCTTCCGCGTCGGCGACAACGCACCGATGGCTTTCGTCGAGCTGGTTGATCGTCCGGAGCCCACCGAGGCTGTGGAAATCGAAGAAGCAGCTGCGTAATTCAGCTGTTATTTAAAAAGGCCGGGTTTCCCGGCCTTTTTTTTGCCATTTGACAGCTTAGGGGCAGTCGATGAGCATCAGTGAAATGTCGTCACTGGCGATGCATTCACCCTGATGCTTGGCCAGCGTGCTTTCGATTTTTGCAAAGCGATCACTCGGTGACGTATTGGCTGTGGCCGCAATCAGTCTTTCCGTGCCGAACTGGATGCCGCTGGCGTTGGTGGCTTCCAGCAGGCCATCCGAGCAAAGGACGAGCTGGCTCTCGTCGGCCCAGCTGAAGTGCTCTGGATCTCCTCCCAGCTCATCGTTGCTGACGATGCCTAGCGGCAGATTGGCTGACTGGAAGGTGCGGGCAACCCGGCCCCAGCGGTCGAAGAGAAATGCCTCGGGCGTACCACCGACCCAGATGTCACCTTGCTTCTCGGTTTCGTTGAGGCAGACCAGCGTAATTGCCACGAAGCGCCCGATCGGCATCGATTCCTTGAGCTGATGATTCAGTTCAAGAACAATCTCGCGAATCGGACGATTCAGTTTGGTCATCCGGTAGAACAGCGCGAGCACGGGCAGCACGCTGATTGCGGCAGTCAGTCCATGGCCGGTTGCGTCAGCCAGTAGGGCGTAAAAACGCCCTTCATGCGAGCGATTGGCGGCGACGATATCGCCGCTGAAGTTTTCGGCAGGAATGACCGAATAGCGCAGGCAGTCGTCCTGAAGGCCCTTGCGGTGTAGTTGCTTCTCCATGAGGCGCAGGGCGAGATGCTGCTCAGCCTGGGTCTGGTCGAAATATTCCTGAAGTTGGCCTGCATTCTCGCGCAACGTTTGTTCTGTCCGCTTCCGTTCCGAGATGTCACGGATGACGCAAACGCTCATGCGCTGGTTGTCGAGGATGACGCGAGAAATGCTGATCGTTGCCGGAAAAGTGTCGCCATTCTTATGCTGAGCGAGCAGTTCGCGCTCCAGTTCGACGGGTTTGTTTGCATCTACAAGTGTATTGCCACCGCTCAGATCTTTTTCACCAGCGTGTTGGTGATCGGGCAACAGCACGGCCAGGTTTTTCCCGGGCAACTCGGCCGCACTCCAGCCAAAAATTCGCTCGGTCGATTGGTTGACCGATACGATGATGCCTTCCTCGTTACTGGTGACGATGGCATCCAGAACATTGTCGGAAATTGCCTGCACACGTTGCAGGGAATCGATGGACTCCTGCTGCATGGCGAGTGAACGCTGCATTGAACGCAGCTTGGCTTCAAGGACCACGAAATTGATCGGCTTGGTCAGGTAGTCGTCAGCGCCGGCATCCAGCCCTTCGACCAGGTTTTCATCCCGATTCAGGGCGGAGAGGAAGATCACCGGTGTCCATCGATCGCGCGGCACCGCCTTGATGCGTCGGGCTGCTTCGAAGCCATCCATGACGGGCATCATGATGTCGAGAAGAATCAGATCGGGATGTTCTGCTTCGAACTTGCGTACAGCTTCTTCGCCGTTCTCGGCAAGGATGACCTCATGCCCGAGCTTCTTGAGAAAAACCTGCAGGATATGCAGATTGGTCCGGTTGTCATCAACGGCAAGTACCTTCATCTTGTTCTCAATCGAAATCATGACAGCACCCCGGGGCGGTCCTCTTCACGGCGGCAAATCGTGGCAATGGCGATATTGCCGCAACCCTCGTAGGTGATGCTGCTGAAACTCAACATCCGGGCCAGGGCAATGCCGCGGCCATTGGGGTCAAAGGCGCGTTCGGGATCGATCTCGAGATACTTTTGCCAGGCGAAACCACTCCCCTCATCGCTGATGCGCAGGGTGATTACGTCGCAATCCCGGTGGAAGGCCAGGCGAACCGTCTTGTCGGCATTTTCAGGCAAGGCGGCGCGCCGGACGATTTCATCGTGCCAGCGGTCGTCCTGCTTCAGGGTGCTTTTTTCGACGTAGGTTAGACCCAGGTTGCCGTGCTCGACCCCGTTGATCAATAGTTCGGAAATGCCCATCACCACGGCTTCGGGGTTCGGACAGGCATTGGCGATGAAGGAGGCGAGCTGGCCGGCTTCTTCAACGGTCCTGATCGAAAACTCCGCCTTTTCCAGGAATTGCAGCGAATTGATATGCTGGTGCAACTGCTGGCTGAGCATGTTGCGCGCATTGGCGTCGCTCAGCGCCGCATGGACAATGGCGAGCAGGCTGTCGCGCCGATAGGGCTTGGTCAGGTAATAGTAGGCACCCGCTTCGAGGCCCTCGCGAATTTGCTCAGGTGAATTGGCGGCTGTCTGCATGATGACGGGAATGCCGGCCAGTCTTGGCGTCTCCTTGATGCGTCGGAGCAGGCCTATGCCATCGAGTCCGGGCATCATCCGGTCGAGAAGGATGAGCTTGAAGTCGTTTTCAGGGTCTTGCAGGAGCTGCCAGGCGGCCTCGCCACTGTCTGCTGCGTGCAGCGAGAACGGTTCCTCACCGTCGAAATACTCGACCAGGATTTCGAGGTTGAGTTGTTCATCATCAACCAGCAAGACAGGTGTTTTAGTCATTTTGTATTGATTTCCCCATCCAGAATCTCAATGGCAGGGTGACGACGAAACAGGCGCCCCGCTCTGGATTGTTGTGCGCAACAATCGTACCACGGTGTTGTGAAACTATTCCCCGGCAAATGGCCAGCCCAAGTCCGGTTCCGCCGGCGCCACTCTTGGTCGCGCTACTCTGCACAAACTTGTCAAAAATGGTTTCCAGCTCATCTTCCGGTATGCCTACCCCCTGGTCGATGAAGCGGATCGCAAGGCCGGGCTGAAAACCCTTGTCCTGGACCCGTCGACCGGTCGGCAGGAGGGCGCTGGACAGCTCGATCCGTATCGTTCCTTCGATGGGCGAGAACTTGATGGCATTGGACAGCAGGTTGCAGATAACCTGAGTAATACGGTTCCTGTCGGCGGTGATGACGACCTCGCTCGTTTCGCTGACGATCTCGAGCTGCAGGTTGCGCTGGAGCAGGAGTGGTTCAAGTTGGGACATGACCTCATGAACCAGGGCCAGGGCATCAAAGGTCTGCGGGTGCAATTCGACATGGCCGGCATCCAGCTTGGAGAGATCAAGCAATTCGTCGATCAGGGAAAGCAGTCGCTGTCCGCTCTGGTCGATGCGCTCGAAGTACTGGCCGATTTTCGGGTCGCTGAGCGCCCTGGCTCGCATGATGCCGAGTTCGACGAAGCCCAGAATGGCATGCATCGGGGTATTCAACTCGTGCGACATGTTGGCGAGAAACTCGGATTTGGCCTGGCTGGCGGCCCGTGCCTGCTGCAGCGCGCTGTTCAGGCTGGCCGTACGCTGGCTGACCTGCTCCTGAAGGTGATCCCGGTGTTCGCTGAGTTCGCGGGTCAGCGTCAGGGCGTAGCGTTCGGCTCGTTCGCGGTGGGTGCTCAGGTGGTGCACCAGAAGCGCCAGAAGCAGGCTGCCGAGCAGGCCGCCATAAAGCACCAGGGCAGGGGTGTCCAGGCCCGGCGCGGGCACGCTGCGGGGATGGAAGTGGAGCACCCAGTTGCGTCCGCCGAAGTCGATCTCGTGATGGAGCAAGGGCGCCGAGGAATAGTTGTAGCCGGGGTCCGAACTGAAGATCAGTGTTGGCGCCGTGCTGCCGGAGGCATCGCCGGACAGGGACTCATCGAATATCTGAAGTGCGAAGCGGCTGTTGAGGGGCAGTGTCAGTGCGGCCATGAACTCATCGAAACGGTAGGCCGTAAGGACGACCCCGGCAAAGTTTATCCGGTTTCTGTCCGGCTGCCCGAGCACGAAGGAGGGGGCGAATATGGCCTGGATCAACTGGAAACCCGGGCGCTTCGTGCCCTTGTCCGGCTGCAGTTCGATGGGCGCAGTCATGGCGATGTTGCCGGTCAGCACGGCCCGGTTGATGGCATCGCGCCGCCCCGATTCGGAAAGCAGATTAAAGCCGAGTATGGCATCGACAGCCGGCGATTTTGGGGCAATGAAGCGTAGCGGCAGGGCGACATCGGCAAGGGGCCGTGGCGACGGGAGCGCCGTGCCGCCAGCAGTGGTGAACTCGACGTGGCGAAAGCCGTTGCGTGCTGGATCGAGAGCCACTGCGGGTGCGTAGGCGAAGGCATACATGCCGGCCAGGTTGCCATTGACTTCGATATCTCTGGCAAAGCGACTCCAGACAGCGACATCCTGGCTTGGCGTCGCACCGGCAAAGGCATGCAGGGAACGAAGAAACTGGCCGTGCAGATTCAGGCGTTCGCGAATCTCGGCAGTGATCGCCGCACTTTCCTGGTTGCTCGCCAGCTCTTCCGCCTGGCTCTGGAGTCGGTATTGCCAGTGCCAGGCGCCGAGTGTGGCCAGGGATAACAGCAAGAAGGTGGCGAAGGGCAAGAGCCAACTGCCATGGTTGTATGCCCGGCGTGCATCCCGACTTGTCAGTCCGGTGTTCACTGCGCGGCCGCCTCCATTTCATGCTTTTCCTGTTGCTGCAGGGTCCACATCCGGGCGTAGCTTCCCTCGGCCGAGAGCAGCGCGCCGTGGCTGCCACGCTCGACGATGCGCCCTTCACTCATAACCAGGATTTCGTCGGCATTCATGACCGTAGACAGGCGGTGGGCGATGACCAGGGTCGTGTGGCCGATGGCGACTTGTTCCAGCTGGGTCTGGATGGCGCGCTCGGTGGCCGAGTCGAGGGCTGAGGTGGCTTCATCGAAAATCAGGATGGGCGGATTCTTGAGCAGGGCGCGGGCAATGGCAACACGCTGCTTCTCGCCGCCGGAGAGTTTCAGGCCGCGTTCGCCAACGCGGGTCTCGTACTTGAGTGGCAGCGATTCGATGAAGTCGTGCAACTGGGCGGCGCGCGCTGCGGCCAGGACTTCATCGCGGCTGGCTTCCGGACGGCCGTAGTTGATGTTGTAGAAAATGGTGTCGTTGAACAGCACGGTGTCCTGCGGCACGATGCCGATGGCGGCACGCAGGCTGCTTTGCTTGAGCGTGCGCAGGTCATGGCCGTTAATCTGGATGGCGCCGCCGGTGACATCGTAGAAACGATAGAGCAGCCGCGACAGCGTCGATTTGCCGGCCCCGGAGTGACCGACGACGGCGACTGTCTTGCCCGGTGGAATGGCAAAGCTGAGGTTTTTCAGGATCTGCCGGTTGGGCTCATAGGCGAAGTCGACCGCAGCGAAATTGACCTGCAGGGGGCCGGCTGGCAACTCGCGGGCGTCCGGCGCATCGGCGATTTCCCGGTTTTCGTTGAGCAGCTTGAACATCCGCTCGATGTCGGTCAGCGCCTGGCGAATCTCCCGATAGACGATGCCGAGGAAATTGAGCGGCATGTAGAGCTGGATCAGGAAGGCATTGACCAGCACGAGGTCGCCGATGGTCATGTGGCCTTCTACGACGCCGCTGGCGGCGCGCCACATCATGGCGGTGACGCCGAGGGCAATGATTGCCTGCTGGCCGAGGTTGAGAAAGGCCAGCGTCGTCTGGCTGCGCGTCGCCGCCTCTTCCCATTTGACCAACTGTTCGTCGTAGCGCCGGGCTTCCCAGGCTTCATTGTTGAAATACTTGACCGTCTCGTAGTTGAGCAGGCTATCGACGGCGCGGGTGTTGGCGGCCGAATCGTTTTCATTGACGGCGCGGCGGATGTCGATGCGCCAGTTGCTGACCTTGATGGTGAAGACAATGTAGGCCGTCAGCGAAATCAGGGTGATCACGACGTAACCCATGTCGTATTTGACGAACAGGATGCCGAGGACCAAACCGATTTCGACCAGGGTCGGCAGGATCGAATAGAGGGTGTAGGAGATCAGGCTGGAGATCGAGCGACTGCCGCGTTCGATGTCGCGCGACACGCCGCCGGTCTGCCGCTCGAGATGGAAGCGGAGCGAAAGTGCATGCAGGTGGCGGAAAACTTCCAGCGACACCTGGCGGACGGCGCGTTGAGTGACCCGGGCGAACAGGATTTCACGCAGTTCGGTAAAGAGCGCCGTCGAAAAACGCAGGGTGCCGTAAAGCACGAGGAGCAGGATGGGCAGGGCGAGTAATTGTTCGCTGCCGGACAGGCCGTCGATCATGTCCTTGAAGACCAGCGGCACACCGACATTTGCCACCTTGGCGGCGATCAGGCAACCCATGGCGGCGAGGACGCGCAGGCGGTAACGCCACAGGTAGGGAAAGAGCGTGCGCAAGGTCAGCCAGACATGGGTTTCCGGCAGGGCTTGCCCGGCGGGCGGTTTGGGAAGAGCGGTGGCGCGACGCATGCAATGGCCTGACGGGATTTGATGTGGCGGTGAATTGTGTGAGTATATGAAAACTGCCCGCTTTTCGGGAAAATTGCGACATATTTCACATTTCGGATAAATCATGTCTGACGACCGAATCTCCCTTCCCAGCAAGCACTCCACCCTGCGCGTCGTGCCCATGCCGGCGGATCTCAATCAGAACGGCGATGTCTTCGGTGGCTGGGTCATGGCCCAGGTCGACGTGGCGGGCGCCATCCCCGCCATGCGCCGCGCCCGCGGCCGGGTGGCGACGGTCTCGGTCAATTCCTTCCTTTTCAAGCAGCCGGTTTCGGTCGGTGACATTGTCAGCCTCTACGCCGACATCGTGCGGGTTGGCACGACGTCGATCACGGTCAAGGTCGAGGTCTATGCCGAACGCAATTACGCGGCACCGATCATCGTCAAGGTAACCGAAGCCGAACTGACCTACGTGGCCATCGATGGCGCCGGAATGAAGCGCAAGGTTCCGCCCGAAAATATGCCGAATATGGATTAAAATCTGACAGTTATCCAATTACCCCGCTAGTAAGGGAAGAATCCAATGAACAAAATGACCCTGCGTACCCTTCCGGCCCTCTTGCTGCTGGCGTTTTCGGGCGCTGCTTCAGCCGGCGCTTTCCAGCTCATGGAGCAAAATGCCAGCGGACTCGGCAATGCTTACGCCGGCTCTGCCGCAGTCGCCGACAATGCCAGCACGGTTTTCTTCAATCCGGCCGGGATGGCGCAGTTGGGTAGCGGTATCCAGCTTTCGGTCGGGGTGGCGGGGGTCGGGCCGAGCTATGAGTACCGTGACAACAGTGGCGTCAAGTCGGGCGGCGATGCCGGCGGCTGGGCTGCCGTGCCGAATGCCTATGTGTCGGGGCAAGTGACGAAAGACCTGTTTCTGGGCCTGGGCATTTCGGCGCCATTCGGACTGGCGACTGAATACGATGCCGGTTGGGTCGGTGCAGCGCAGGCCATCAAGTCCGAAATCAAGACAATCAATATCAATCCCTCCCTGGCCTATCGCGTCAGCGACAAGGTATCGCTGGGTTTTGGCTTGAATTACCAGACCATAGATGGTGAGCTGACCAAGACCGGGGTGACCCTCAAGGCTGACGATGCCGCCTGGGGATGGAATGCCGGCGCTTTGTTCTCGCTTTCACCTGCCATGCGAGTCGGCATCTCGTATCGCTCGGCCATCAAATACACGCTTGAAGGGACGCTCAATGGCGCCCTGCCGGTCAAGGCCGACGTCAAGTTGCCGGACACTTTCATCCTCTCCGTCTGGCAGCAAGTTTCCGATCGTTGGGAGGCGATGGGCGATTTGTCCTACACGCGCTGGAATTCGCTGCAGTCGCTGGACGTTCTCAGAAGCAGCAACAGCACCCTGTTGAGCAGTGAGTCCTTCAAGTATCAAAACGCTTGGCGCTTTGCCTGGGGCGCCGGCTACAAGGCAACCGACAAGGCCAAGCTCAAGTTCGGTATTGCTTTCGACCGCACGCCGGTCCGCGATGAATACCGCTCCGCCCGCGTGCCGGACAACAACCGTCTGTGGCTGTCGCTGGGTGGTCAGTGGAATGCCGGTAGCCACGGCAAGTTCGATCTCGGCTATTCCTACCTTTACGTGCTCGATCCCGTCATTGCCCAGGGTGCACTGCAAGGCAAGTACGACGCCAGCGCCCACATCGTCGGCCTGCAGTATTCGGTGGGTTTCTAAGCTGTCGCGGCCGAGGCCAAATTGCCGGCGCTTGAACTGGGTGGCATGACGCTGGGCTTGCGCGAGGGCGTGATTGCATTGATCACGCTGGTCGCGATCTACATCGTCTTCGTCTTGCTGCGCATGCTTCGCCTGCGTCATCGGGCTCCGCCTGCCGAGCCGGCGCCCCCATTGGCACAGATGGCAGCGCCGCCTCCGGCTTCGGACGAGGCCGACGACAACTGGGCGCAGGCCTCGGAGGAGTTAGCCGATGAAGTCTTGCGCAGTGCTCTGGAGCAGGAAATTGCCCAGATGCGCGACGAGGTCGATGCCATCCGCGGAGAACTCGCCGCCCTGCGTGCCGACATGCAGCAGGAACTGGCCCATCTGCGGGCCAGCCAGACGGTTTCACCCATTTATGGCGATGCGATGCAGTTGGCGGTTTCGGGTTACGATCCGGCGGCGATTGCCGAGCGTTGCGGCATCGCCCGCGCCGAGGCGGATCTGGTCGTGGCGCTGGCCAAGAGTCAGGAGCGTTGAGGGTGGCGATGAACGATAAAACGGAAGTGCCGGAAAGCGAAGCGGGGGCCGGTGAAATTCGCAGCAAGCTGATTGCGCGCCTGGCTGTCGCCGGTGTGCTGGTGGCGCTTCTGCTCGGTGTGCTGGCTTTCTTCGACTACCTGGCGACCGCCCCGGATGATTCGGAAGACGAGGTGTTCACCAAACCGGTTCCGGTGGCGCCGAAAAAAGTGGTATCGCAGCCCGTGACACCGGCTGAAGATCCGGCACCAAGCCCGGCACCGGAAAAGACCGAGGCCCCGGTCGAAGCACCGCCGCCGCCCAGGGTTGAGGCGAAACCGGAGACGCTCGTCGAGGCGCGGCCAAAGCAGTTGTCAGTCACGGTTGTTCCAAAAACGCCGCCGCCAGTGCCCGAAGCGACGACCGCACCGTCCAATATCCTGCCGCCGCAACGCGCCGCCGCTCAACCCGAGCCGACCCCGGCAAAACCGGCAGGCCACGGCGTCGAAGCGCGTCAGGCGCCGGCCGTTTCGCGGCTCTTCTCTGGTTTTCTGTTGCAGGCCGGGGTCTTCGCCAATGTCCAGCGGGCTGAAGAACTGCATGCCCGCCTGACCCTGAGCGGCGTTAAGTCGACCCTCGAAACGCGTGTTCAGGTCGGGCCGTTCAAAACCAGGCAGGAGGCCGAGTCAGCGCAGGCCAAGCTCAAGGAGCTGGGTGTCGAGACCATACTGGTTCCACCCAAGGGCAAGAACTGACAGGCGGTTAGTGGAAGCCCGGCGGCCGGGGCAGGCCAAGGCTTTGCCGGATGTCGCGATGCAACTGCCGGGGCGAAGGTAGCGGCGCATCATAGTGGCGACGATCGTCGTAATACCTGCCGCCGCGCTCATCGTAGTAGCGGGGAGCCGAGTTGTAGTAAACCGTTCCGCTCGGCTGTACATAGACCGGCGGAGCCCGATGGTAAGCAACCGGATAGGGTGCTACGGCACAGGCGCCCAGGCTGCCGATCAGAGCGCTAGCGAGGCCAAGGCGGATAATTTTTTGCTTGAGGGTCATTGCGTTTGCATCCGGTGGTTACGTAATCATATAACGCGGACACGCCCCGCCCGGCATACACCGATGCCGGGTCAGGTTGTAACAATTCGTTAGAGACCTTGCGCAGCTTTGGCTTGATAGTCCTGCAGGCCTTTGCTGACGATATCCATCCACGCGCTATCCGTTCCCAATTGCCTTGATTCAATGGCATAGGCCTCGACGAGAATCGGTGTGCTGCGCCCTTCAATGCTCAGTTCGGTTTCGATTCGCGACTCGAAGCTCAAGGCCCAGAAACCGGGGGTCATCCAGGCCCAGAATTTCTTGATTCGCACATCGACCACTAACGATGGGGTCCCTGCCGAAGGCTCTGCGGCAATTTTGTAGCCGGCCTGTTGCAAGGCAGAGGCGAGGGTATTTCGAACAAGGGCTGGCACGGTTTGCCCGTCCTGCAGTACGACATCCCCCAGTGCCTTGCCAAAGCCATTCCGTTTTCTGGCGATAGCACGCAATTTGAGTTCCTGGGTGGCATTGCTGCTCCCCTCGAAACCGAGTGAGGGGGTGCTCGGGTCGCTGGGCGCATCTTCGAATCTTCGTTCATCCTTGACTGAGCGGATGATCACATTGATGTTCTTGCTGGCAGAGGCCTGGGCGAGCGATGCGCTGGGGGCGCTTAGCTGAACTTCGCTTCGGTTGGTGGCGCAGCCGCTCGTCAAGCTGGCAACGAGGCCAAGCAAGGCTGCCAGCTTTATCATGTGTCCCATCTAGAACTCCCATTTTGAATAAGTGAGCGGGGAGGTTATTCCATATGGGAAAGGCGGGTTTTGATCTAAAGCAGGTCTTGATCGCTTTTCTTGCGAAGAAGTCGGCTTACCCGACAAGCGCCTTGCGAATCCGCTTGGCAAACACGGTCATTTCCTTTGCTGCCTGAATGTCTCCCCGGCCTTCCGCGACCGTGATGCCCTGTTCGTAGGCGGCGAGGGCGGCGGGGTGGTCACCCGCCTCGGCCAGGGCCTTGCCCAGGGCTTTCCAGGCGGCTGAGTAGTGCTGGTCGCGGTCGACTGCGGCCTGGAAGCAGGTGGCGGCCTGGGCGGGATCGCCGGCTTTCAGATATTCGTTGCCGAGCGAGAAGCGGAGGAGGGCGCCATCGCGTGGGCCGTTGAGCATTTTTTCCAGGGATTCGATGCGTGGGTTCATGGGTCGGCAAGGCTAAAATAGGGTTTTGCAATTCACAGACAGGAAAGCATTTCATGGCCAAGACCATCATCGCCACCCCGAACGCCCCGGCCGCCATCGGCACCTATTCGCAAGCCGTGCGCGTCGGCGATACCGTTTACATGTCCGGGCAGATCGGGCTCGATCCGGCCTCGATGCAGATGGTAGACGGGATCGACGCGCAAATCGTTCGCGTCTTTGAAAATCTCAAGGCAGTGGCCGAGGCGGCTGGCGGTTCGCTGGGCGATGTCGTCAAGCTCAACGTCTTCCTGACCGACCTCGCCAACTTTGCCAAGGTCAATGAAACGATGGCCCGCTATTTCAGTGAGCCCTTCCCGGCGCGGGCCGCGGTCGGCGTCAAGGAGCTGCCGCGTGGCGCTCTGGTCGAGGCCGATGCGGTGATGTACCTGGGAAACTAAGGCTCTGATGAGCGACGCCGGAGCGCCCGCTCCGATCCGTGCCTCGGAGGCATTGCTCAAGAAGCTAGGCAAAATCGGCCTCCATAGCGAGGCTGATTTGCTGGTGCACCTGCCCCTGCGCTACGAGGATGAAACGCGCATCACTCCGGTTGGTCGGGCTTTTGGCGGCGAGGCGGTGCAGGTCGAAGTGGTCGTCCAGCGCAGCGAAATCCAGTTCCGGCCTCGCCGGCAGATGGTCGTCCATGCGGCCGACGAGAGCGGCGAGATCGTCCTGCGCTTTTTCAGTTTTTACCCGAGCCAGCAGGCGGCCTTGAGCGAAGGTTCGCGCATCCGGGCTTTTGGTGAAGTGCGCGGTGGATTTTTCGGTGCCGAGATGGTGCATCCACGCTTCCGCAAGATTGCCGATGACGAGCCGCTGCCGACGGAAATGACGCCGATTTATCCGACCACGGCCGGTCTGGCCAATTCGGCCTTGCAAAAGCTGATAGCCAAGGCCTTGGTCGTCGGTGACTTGTCCGAAACCTTGCCAGAAACCCTGCGCCAGCGCCTTAAATTGCCGGGGCTGGCGCGCAGTCTGCATTTTTTGCACCGGCCGCCACCCGGCACCGATCTCGACACCCTCCATGCGCGCAATCATCCGGCCTGGCGGCGGGTCAAGTTCGACGAGGTGCTCGCCCAGCAACTCTCCCTGCGCCGTGCCTATCTGGCGCGCCGTGAACAGGGGGCGCCGGTGCTGGTGGCGCGCGACGACCTTGGCGCCCGCCTGCTTGACAGCCTGTCTTTCGGCCTGACCGGCGCACAGGTGCGGGCGATGGCCGAAATCGGCGGCGATCTGGCCCAGCCTTATCCCATGCAGCGCCTGCTCCAGGGCGATGTCGGGGCCGGCAAAACCATTGTCGCGGCATTGGCCGCCTGTCAGGCCATTTCGGCTGGCTGGCAGGCGGCATTCATGGCGCCGACGGAAATCCTGGCGGAGCAGCATTACCTCAAGCTCCGCGAGTGGCTGGAACCGCTCGGCATCCGCGTCGCCTGGCTGTCCGGCAGCCTGAAAAGCAAGGCGAGGCGTGAGCAACTGGCGGCGACAGCGGCCGAGGCGCAACTGGTCGTCGGCACCCATGCGCTGATCCAGGATGGCGTCGATTTCGCCAAATTGGGTCTGGCCATTGTCGATGAGCAGCATCGCTTCGGCGTCGCCCAGCGCCTCGCCCTGCGCAAGAAGGGCGACAACCCGCATCAGTTGATGATGTCGGCGAC
>ERZ1034365.1284-NODE-1284-length-12949-cov-3.363580_pt1 | contig 12949 bp, 18 predicted proteins | sample MGYA00520615_ERZ1034365 | MGnify/ENA primary metagenome ERZ1034365 (study PRJEB33736, sample SAMEA104284505) | Azolla filiculoides | biome: Urban; feature: Water surface; material: Ditch water | place: Netherlands | collected 2015-10-28 | depth 0-0.1 m ... | reverse complement strand
CGCTTTTTCAAGGTGATCCTTCTTTTTGCGGCGACCCAACATGTGGGCAAGCATGACACAATTACCGCTATGAAGTCAGGAATCAAAGCGGCGCTAGTGGTGCTTGCAGCAGGTTCTGGAACTCGTTTTGGCCACACGACAAACAAGGTGTGGTTGCCTCTTAGCGGTCGTCGCATTATTTCTAGATCCCTTGCTAACGCCTCGAAGAACTTTAAGCATGGGCGCACCATCTTGGTGATCAACCCTGATGATGAAGCGATGGCACGCGCAACGCTAGAACGCGAAGTACGCGGCTTTGATGTTGAGATTGTTTACGGTGGTTCAACCCGCCATGAAAGCGAGTACAACGCCCTGCAGCACCTGGCTCCTGCCATTGCAGCCGGAGATATTGAGGTTGTACTGATTCACGACGGTGCCCGCCCCCTTGCAACACCTGCACTGTTTGTCGAGATCGCAGAGGCTGCACATCGTCACGGAGGTGCAATTCCTACAATCGCCGTTGATCCACGCGAGATGGACACAGCGCGCAGCGATACAGTTGTACGAGTACAAACACCGCAAGGATTTGTTGCACAACAATTACTAGAGGCCTATAGATCGGCAGCTATCGATGGTTTTGCAGGAACAGATACCGCGGCTTGTATGGAAAAGTATTTTCCTAACATTAAAACGATGTCGATCACGGCAGATGTTTCAAATGTGAAGATTACTTATCCGCAGGATTTGGCTATTGCCGAACATGTTCTAGCGCGAAGGGGGTACAAAGATTGAGTAAAGAAGTTTTAGAAGCCGAACTTAACTGTGCTCACTGCCGCAAAGAAACGGTGCACGAACTTGTCTATGCAGGTCGCTTACTAGTTTCAACCACATGTTCTGTGTGTAATTCACGGGTAGAACACGAGAGCAATGATCTGTGGGATAACTACATCAAGGATCTGCCACACCGCATTGCAACTAAGCCCATTAGATTGTGGAAGCGCTTCTGGCATTCACCCACCAAATCAATGTGGGCTATTCCAAAAGCTACATTTGGCAAGCCTTTTAAGATGCTGAGCGAATACAGGAATTTAAAGAAGCACCAGTAACTCTCTAAATTAAAATCTAGGCCTTAAAGTTACTGGGCGATTGTTTGTTGCCAGTGAACAAATGATTCCATCAAGGCAATTTCAGCAGCGGAATTAACCCGCAGGCTTTCAGGATCTGCATCAACTACAGCGGTCTTTGCATCACTCTTTAAAGGAACAAACCAGGTTGAGCCCGCTCCTGCAAAATCAATTGCGCTGTAACGAATCATTTCAGGTGTTGAAATACGAAGCATCGATGTGCGATCGATTGTCTTTTCAATCATTTCATCAGGTGTGACAGCTTTCAGCGTTTCAGTAAAGGCTGCAGCTGGGCGAACCGCATCAACATCGCCAATCATCGCTTCGACAGTGCGATGGAATTGATTAGTTCGAGTAAGCGGGCGCTGAGAATCATGAATAGAAACCAGATCAAAAGCCTTGGAATCCTTTAACGCTGCTGCCAATGATGCAGGTGAATTGGGTTCACAGATCAATATTTCGCAGCCAAAATCTGCAACGCGATGAGCATCGCCTTCGGTGACGGCGATCGCTAAATGGGTATTGATTGATGTTTCCATTGAAAATGCACGTGCAACACCAAAGGTGGTGTGAACAATGGAGTTTTTGTTAAGTAATTCGAAAGCGATTGGCGATGTAATCGCCACAACAACCTTCAGAGAAGGTGTGCTCATGAAATTAAGAAGCTAGAACCTCGTCAAGGATTACTGCAGCCTTTTCTTCATCAGTGCGCTCTGCAAGAGCTAGCTCTGACACAAGGATCTGCTTCGCCTTGGCGAGCATGCGCTTTTCACCAGCTGATAGGCCACGATCTAGATCGCGACGGTAAAGATCGCGAACAACTTCGGCAACCTTAATAACATCACCTGATGCAAGCTTTTCAAGATTAGCTTTGTAGCGACGAGACCAGTTTGTTGGCTCTTCTGTGTATGGCTGGCGCAATACGCTGAATACGCGATCTAGGCCAGCTGAATCAACAACATCACGAACGCCCACTAGATCAACGTTGTCTGCAGGAACGCGGACTGTTAGATCTCCTTGAGCAACCTTCAACACTAGGTAGGTCTTTTCTTCACCCTTGATCACACGAGTTTCAATAGCTTCGATTAATGCAGCCCCGTGGTGAGGATAAACAACGGTTTCGCCGACCTTAAATGTCATGTGATGCCCTTCGCTAGAGGGTCAATTCTACCAGCATTATTTACTTCAGGAAACCTCGAATAAGTAGCGTCCTACACTGCTAATTTGATGTGAGACAATTACGCCTATGCGTCGCACACTTACAGCAGTTGTAATTACAGCATTAGCCGTCTCATTAACTGGATGCGGAGCAGGTAACAACGCTTCAACGCGCCAGGTACGACAAGTAACAGATGGTGTTGAAGCAACAATCACAAAAGATGGCAATGACATCAAGATTGTTAACCTGCTCGTAGTAGCTGCAGCTGGCGGAAATGCTGTTTTGGTCGGAACCGTTGTTAACAACGCCGACAAAGAGGATGCATTACTAGGTGTAGCGATTAACGGCTCAACAGCCGCGTATACAGGCAACAATGTTTTGCCTAAGAACACACCAATTATTTTTGAAGGCCCAAGTGCAAATGCAAAGGCTGTTCTAGGCGGCTTTGGTGCACCTGCAGGTTCACGTGTGCAGGTTGGATTGTTCTTCGCACGTGCTGGCGCAGTAACAGTTGATGCAATTGTTCGCGAGAACAAAGATGATTATGCAGGTGTTACAGCTGGTGCGGTGTTAGCGACAACAACAGCATCGCCAACACCTACACCAAGTAAGTAATTTCTACTTCTTACCCTGATTCGCAACAGCTGCAATAGCTTCTTTTGCTGCCTCTGGATCTAGATACTCGCCGCCCTTAACAACTGGCTTAAAGTTTTCATCTAGCTTGTAGTACAGCGGAATTCCTGTAGGAATATTTAATCCTGCGATATCAGCATCACTTATTCCATCAAGGTGCTTTACCAATGCACGCAATGAGTTTCCGTGAGCTGTTACCAATACGCGCTTTCCGGCTTTCAGGTCAGGCACGATCGCTTCATCCCAGTAAGGAAGCATGCGGGTGATTACATCCTTCAGGCATTCGGTCTTTGGTGCTGCTGCGCCTAAATCTGCATAGCGTGGGTCTTTTGCCTGGCTAAATTCATCATTGTCATCAATTGCAGGAGGTGGCACATCAAAGCTGCGACGCCACAACTGGAACTGCTCTTCGCCGTACTGAGCCAAGGTCTGAGCCTTGTCCTTGCCCTGTAATGCGCCGTAATGGCGTTCATTCAGGCGCCATGAGCGGTGCACAGGGATCCAGTGGCGATCACATGCATCTAAAGCTAACTGCGAGGTATGGATCGCGCGACGAAGCAATGATGTGTGAACCACATCAGGCAGTAAGCCACGATCGGCCAACATTGAGCCGCCGCGGCGGGCTTCGGCCTCTCCCTTATCTGACAGGCGGACATCCACCCAGCCGGTGAAGAGATTCTTGGCGTTCCATTCGGATTCGCCGTGGCGCAGAAGTACAAGTTCGAAGTTAGTCATGGGTAGATTGTGCCATGTTCCTACGAGGTTGAGAAAACCTCTTCAAACAAGGGAGACCTAGTGTCATTAACACCAAAAGATGCCGTCCTCTTTGATCTCTACACATCACTTGCCGAGCGCATTGCAGTTGGCGCTCGCATGTCTGTGGAAATGATCAACGGGGCTAAAGAAGATCGTAAAGATGTGGCAAAGCGAATTGGTTCAATTGAATCTGAAGCTGATGAGCTGCTTGGACAGATTGTTCGTCGTATCGACGACATGTTTGTTACTCCATACGATCGCGGAGATTTGCAGGAGCTCGCAAACAAGCTTGACGATGCAATGGATGAGATTGAAGAAGCAACAGATCTGATCGTTCTGCACGGAGTAGATGTATTCCCAGATGGTTTGATCGAACTAGTTGATGCGGTTCGTCGTCTTGCAGAGTTAACAGCAAGCACAATGCCTCGCCTAAAGAGCTTGAAGGATCTTGACCACTACTACAGCGAAGCAGACAAGATCGAAACTGAAGGCGATCGTCTACACCGTCGCATCACTTCAATGCTTTTCAGCGGTAACTATGACGCGATGACAATCTTGCGCATCAACGGTGTTATTGATGCATTTGAAGAGTCACTAGATGAAATGGCACGCGTTGCTCGCGTAATTCGCACAATCGCGTTGAAGGAATCCTAATTCGTGACAACTGCACATCTATTAGTCATTCTGATTGTCATAGTTGCGCTGGTTTTTGATTACACCAACGGTTTCCATGATGCAGCAAATGCCATTGCAACAACAGTTGCAACAAAGGCGGTTAAAGCTAAAACAGCTTTAGCAATTGCTGCTTTAGGAAACCTTGTTGGCGCATTCTTAAGCGAAGGTGTTGCAAAGACAGTCGGTAAGGGCATTATTGATGTGGAAGCAAGCAACTCAGGTTTAGTAGTAGTAATGGCTGCACTGCTAGGTGCAATTGCCTGGAACCTACTTACCTGGTGGCGTGGACTTCCATCATCATCTTCACACGCTTTGATTGGTGGATTAGTCGGTGCAGCTCTTGCATCTGGCGAATTAGTCCACTGGGCAGGCGTCATTGAAAAGGTGGCGATCCCTATGGTGATCTCGCCTTTGGTTGGAATTAGCGGTGCATTCCTGCTTACTCTTTTGCTTCAGTGGATCTTTAGAAACGCTAAGCGATCACGAGTAGGCCATGGTTTCCGCGTGACACAAGTCGCCGCCGCCACAGCCATGTCTGTTGGTCACGGCTTGCAGGATGCTCAGAAGACAATGGGTGTTATTACCTTGTCACTTGTTGTTGGCGGAATGCACAGTGGCGATTCAATTCCGGTATGGGTAAAGGTTGCTGCAGCAGCTGCGATCAGCCTTGGAACATACGCGGGTGGATGGCGCATCATGAAGACACTTGGAAAGCGCATGGTTGAGATCGATCCAATTCGTGGAGTTGCTTCTCAAACCGTTGCATCAACTGTGTTGTTCTTTATGGCGATTCACTTAAAGGCACCAATTAGCACTACTCACACAATCACCTCATCAATTATTGGTGCGGGTGCTACACGTGGACCTAAGTGGGTTCGCTGGGGAGTTGTTCGCAACATTGTTACTGCATGGGTACTTACATTGCCTGCTGCAGCTGCATGTGGAGCGTTCTTCTACTTTGTATTTCAGTTCTTAGGAATGCCATAAGAAGTTAAACGAGGTGCTTAAACGCCTCTAAGTTTGCAAGTGATTCGCCGCGAGAGAGCCTCCAAGCCCATTCGCGGCGAATTGCATTTGCAAAGCCAAGTTCCAGCAATGGGTTAAATGAGCTGTCGCTGTACTGCAATACCGAACCAATTAAACGATCGAGTTCGCGATCTGTGACAGCAAACAATGGCAAGCGGCCAACTAAGAAAATGTCGCCTAGTTCGTTTGTAGCAAATGCGATTCCATACATCCCAGCGTTCTTTGACATACACCAAGCATGAACAGCTGCGGCGTTGTCATCGGGTTTGCGAATAACAAAAGCATTGATACTTAAAGAGTGATCACCAACAATTAATGCACAGTGAGTTTGTAACTTCTTTTCACCAGGAAGTGATACTAAAAATGTACTGTCATCTTTGCGTTCATATTCAAGATCATGCGAATCTAGAAACTCTTCAATTGTGATGCGTGGGTCGATCGCAGCCATTTACGCTTCCATTGACTTGCGAACCGCACCGATCACTTGATCGTAAATATCTAGCGTTCCGCGGGCTGTTGCATCCCAACCGAAGTGAGATGCATGCTCGATCGCACCCATAGAAAGCAGTACGCGACGTTGTGGTTCTTGTAGCAAGCGCGCAATAACTGATGACCACGCCTTTGGATCATGTCCATCAACTAATACACCTGAAATACCGTCAGCAACCGCTGTACGAAGCCCGCCAACAGCTGTTGCTACAACTGGTGTTCCGCAGGCTTGTGCTTCAAGGGCCACTAATCCAAAGCTCTCGCTGTAGCTAGGTACAACAACTAAATCAGCTGCGCGATACCACTGTGGCAAATCTTTACGAGAAACAGGTGGTGCAAAGCGCACAACATCATCGATGCCAAGCCAGGTTGTTAACTCCTTAAGGCGATCTACCTCTTCGGTGTTTGCACCTGATGCGCCGCCAATTACATTAACAATTAACTTGTGGCGCAAAATCGGTGAGTGCTTTAACAATTCACTTGTTGCACGGATTAATACTTCAGGGCCCTTATGTGGCTGGATGCGACCAACAAAGGAAACAACAACCGCATCCTGCGGTAGATCAACTTCGGTGCGTGCTGCACTGCGGCTTTCACCTGGTGTGAAGGTGTACAGATCTACACCTGGGCTAACCACATGCACGATATCTGGACATGCGTCATACAGAGATACCAGGCTTGCACCTTCGGCATCGGTGTTTGCGATCAAAGCATCTGCAGCGGCCACAACCTGAGTTTCACCCTGCACACGGATCATTGGTTCAGGAGTTTCACCTTCAGCTAAATTCAAATTCTTAACGCGCGCCATGGTGTGCATGGTGTGCACCAAAGGAATTCCAAGCTCTTTAGCTGCTTGCATCGCAACCTTGCCTGAAATCCAGTAATGCGAATGAATAACATCGTAATTATCGGTTTTTAAAATCCGTAGAAACTCTTTTGATAAACCAGCAATGTGGGCTGGCAGTTGTTCCTTTGTTAAGTTGCCATGACCGCAATCGATATGGCGAACACGAACACCTGGTGAAATATCTACGATGTCAGCTTGTGATGCATCAGTGCGACGGGTGAAGATATCTACCTTCACGCCCATTGCAGCCATGCGTTGTGCTGACTCCAAAACATAAATATTCATGCCGCCAGCATCGCCAATACCTGGTTGATCCAGGGGCGAGGTATGCACCATTACTGTTGCAATGCGGCCATTCATGTTGTTAAGGGTACGCGCCCTTAGAAGGTTGCGCGAATGATGCCTATTGGCTGGCCTCCGCCGTATGTATTTTCAACCTTTTCATGTGCATCCACACCAAAGTGGGCAAGAGCGGCCGCTGTTATTGCAGGCATTGCACGTTGATTGCCATCGCTGATCTTGATTGCAAGTGTGCGTCCATCAGGCAGCGATGCAACGTTGATCGCCTCTGCCCCATCCTTCATAAATAACCCTGGAATGTTTTGCATCATGCGGGTTGCAAGACGACCAGGACCAGAAACCATTTCAGGAAAGTCGCGGCACGCTTGTGCAACGCTCTGATGAACAGGATCTGCGCTAATTGTTAAGGTGCGAACTGCGCGGGCAAGGCCCAATAAAGAAAACATAAACAATGGTGCACCGCAGCCATCAACACTTGTTAGCGCAACCTTTTCGCCGCTCATGTTTTCAACTTCAGCTTTGATTGCAAGTTGTAGCGGATGGGCAGGATCTAAGTAAGAATCTGTTGGCCAGCCATTAATAACGCAGGTTGCAAGCATTCCTGCATGCTTTCCACTGCAGTTCATCGCAAGTCGTGTTGGCTCTGATGTGCGACGAAGTTCTTCATCCAATGGGCGATCAAGAATGCACTTTAAGGAATGCTCATCAAGACCAGCCTTTGCCAAGATCGCAAGAGCTCCTTGTTGGTGCATCGGTGTACCTGCATGTGAAGCACACACCAACGCCAATAAACGTGGTTCGATATCTAAACCAGCACGCACCATTGCAGCTGCCTGAATTGATTTAAGAGATGAACGAGAATAAATATTTAAAGTTGGATCGCCCTTTTGAAAAAGGATTGATCCATCAGCGTTAAGCAGAACAAGATGACCTGCGTGAACAGATTCAACGACCTCGCTGCGAGTTACTTCGGCTAATACTTCTCCGAGCATTATTGGGCTTGGCGTTCTAGTGAAGACCAGATGTGTGCCTGAAGTTCTTGTCCTTCAGCTGCCATGTCGTAGGCAGAGAAAAGTTCGCCTTCAACAAGTCCGTATAAACGCACACCAGCTGTAACAATCTTTGCTGATGGTGCTGAATATCCTTGATCTAAAACTAATTGAATCTTTGGACCATCAAACTGGCCAACCCAACCTTCGGTAATTCCGGTGTTGTGTGAAATAACAACTTCCAAAACATTGTTGGGCTTTACGCGCCAGAAACCTGCTTCAGATGCACCTGGGCGAATGATTTCGCCTTCAGCATCGATGATCCATGATCGTGAAAAGTAATTAAGGAAGTTGCGACCATCGTGGTTAAAGACAACTTCGCTAGCAAACTCGAAGGGTTCAATTGTTGGGTACTCGCCGCGACCTTTTCCGCGCCATGTTCCAACGATCCACGCCAATGGATTTAAGTCTGGATGCAAACCTTCAGGGATTGTAAAAGCCATTAGCGACGTTGCCTCCAGTTAGTAATTCGTCGCGCTTGTGACTGGCGACCTTTAAACGCATAAATAATTAGCGCTACACCTAATGCAATGGCGACAAGGCCAAGGATTATCGATGTGAGCAGCTCCATGGGCTAAGAATAGCGGTTAAACGATTACCTCTTGATTTGCTGGAATTCCATCGACCTTTAAGGTCGCATCTGTTGGAGTATTGCGCTTAACAATTGCAAGGGCGATTGTTCCTAATTCGTGGTGACGGGCCACTGTGCCGACAAAGCCCACAACAACGCCATCATTTTCGATCTTTGTACCCGTTGCTGGAAAACCAACATCGCTGCCATCTAAATGCAGCATTACTAAACGACGTGGAGGGTTTCCTAAGTTAAAGATCTTTGCCACTGTTTCTTGGCCGCGGTAGCAACCCTTTTTCATATGTACCGCAGTGTTTAAAACACCTAATTCATTAGGGATTGATTTGTGGTCTGTTTCAAAGCCAATACGTGGACGGCCCGCTGCAACACGTTCTGCATCAAGTGCCCAGGTACCAACCTGTGTTGCTACCCCACCAAAAGTTTGCTTCATCTGATCAACTTCATCGCGCGGTACCAATGCAAACGGCCCACCAATTGAATCTGCTGTCCCTGGTGCACGAAGTACAACAAATTCGCTACTGGCATCTCGTACATCGACGCGAAGCATGAACTTCATCTTTGTTAAATACTCAACGAGCTTTTCAACGTAGCCAGGATCTAAAACCAAATATGTTGTTGTGCCATCATCAACTAAGTTAAATTGAAATTCCACATGGCCTTGCGCATCCAAGATCAACGATGGCATCCACACGCCAGGTTGAAGATTGCTAACAAACTGTGTTGTTAAATCATGCAGCCACTGCAAACGATCAGCGCCAGATACGGCAACAATATTTAAGTGCGAAAGGTCAGCCCACGCGGTGCCTGCTTCTAGTGCGCGTTGTTCCTTTGTTGGTTCGCCGAAATGCCAGACAGCGCCCTTATCGGGACCATCTTCAACCAGAACGGCGCTCATGCAGCAAGCCTACCTAAGAATGAAATTTAAGGCTTAACGCATGCAGCGCAGGTGCCATAGATCGCAAAGTGCGTGACATCTGTTTTAAAGCCGTAATCATCAGCCAATGTATTAACAAAGTTAGCTGCAACCTCGATAGGTGCATCGCCTACTGATCCGCAATCACCGCAGACCAAGTGCAGGTGAGTTAGCTCTTCAGCTGCGTGATAGGTCGCACCGCCGTGGCCCAAGTGAGTGTGTTGAACTAAGCCAACATTTTCAAGGGTTTCAAGGTTGCGGTACACAGTTGAAAGGTTGATTCCAGGATGTGTTTCGCGGACCTTTTCAGCAACCTCTTCAGGTGTTGCATGTCCGAGCGAACGAACAGCAGACAGAACTAATTCACGCTGCGGTGTTAAGCGCAATCCCTTTTCATGAAGCTCATGCTTGTTAGCCATATGAGAAGCCTACCGCCTTAGTTCTTGCGTGCGCGAAGTAGAAGTAGGTAGATCTCGCAGCCTAGGCAGAAGTTAAAGGCTGCGTTCAAGAAGGCCGCGCCTAGCGCAAAGGCAACCGCCACAGTGAAGATCGCATTAACTCCAGAGACAACACCTGCAATTGCTACCAATGCAAATAACAATCCAACGCTTTGTGCAAACTGTGGTGGTCGAACATCTTCTGCTGGTACTTCACCCTTAAGACGTGGCTTCACAAAAGTTTTGTAGATAAATGCCTGTGGTGTGAACTGAGGACCTTTGAATGCACCGATCGCAAATGCAATTGCTTGCGCAACGATGAACCACACATTGTTTGTTGCTAGTGCCGCTGCTAAAACAATTGTTGTGATGACCGCGCCGAAACGTGGGCCACGTGCATCAATGATTGTTGTGCTCTTCTTGGAATCAATTACCTGAGTCATGAGAGAACTGTAAAGTTGTTACAAGAGATAAGCGAGTTGCGAGTTATTCGCACTTACTATCTGATTGCAGCGATTGCGCTTAGAACCTGGTCACGCTTTGGTGCACCGACGGCGCGGCCCACTTCATGTCCAGCCCCATTAATAAACAGCGTTGTTGGGGTGCTGCGGATATCTAACTGACGCACCAATTCAAGGTTTGCTTCAGCATCTAGTTCGACATGTGCCACATCGCCCATATCGGCGGTGACATCCTCAATCAGCAAACGGGTTGCTCGGCATGGGCCGCAGAAGGCCGATGAGAACTGCAGCAGAGTGGCTCGTGAGCCCAGATCCGCCCCGATCATCGCTGGAGTAATTAATCCCTTGTCTGATTTCACGACAACCTTGCCTCGGGTGTTCTTATGCCAGAAGCCGTATCCACTGGCTAAGACCAGCACGATGACAATTGGAAGCAGAGATTTCACAGGGGTAGTCTGTACCAATGGCGAGAGTTCTTCTACTTACGAACACTCTTGGCGCTAGCGCAGAGGTGCTTCCCGCACTTGGTTTGCTGCAGCACCAGGTTCGCATCTTGCCTGCCGAAGCTAGCGTTCTAGTTGATGCTCCTGAATTAGATCTTCTAATGATTGATGCCCGCCGCGATCTACCTGCTGCGAAATCATTAACAAAACTTTTAACCTCTACAGGTGTTGGTTGCCCAATCATTGCAATCACAACTGAAGGTGGATTAACCGCAGTTAACGCTGACTGGGGAATTGACGATGTCATCCTTGATACAGCAGGTCCTGCAGAAGTAGATGCACGTATTCGCATTGCACTTGGAAAGCATGCAATTGAAATGGTTGCATCAGATCCACACAGCGGAGAAATTCGCAGCGGCGAGGTAACGATTGATGAAACTACTTACACCGCTCGCCTTAAGGGAAATGTTCTTGATTTAACCTTTAAAGAGTTTGAACTTCTAAAGTACTTAGCTCAACACCCAGGTCGAGTTTTCACCAGAGCGCAACTGCTTCAAGAGATCTGGGGCTATGACTACTTCGGCGGTACCAGAACAGTAGATGTTCACATTCGTCGCCTTCGCTCAAAGCTTGGTCCTGAGTTTGAAGCAATCATCGGCACCGTCCGAAATGTTGGATACCGCTTTACCGTTGATGCCTAACAATGCGTCACATACTTAAACTGCATCGCGATCTAGATACTAATTCGCTGCCACAAGCAGATCACGATTACACAATCGAAACCTTTGACCCAGAACTTCACAAACAACAATGGCTTGATCTGAACAACTTAATCTTTGCTCATCACCCAGATCAAGGTAATTGGGCGATGGAAGACTTAGAAAACCGCATGGCAGAACCCTGGTTTGATCCAAAGGGATTCTTTTTAGCCACTGAAAACGGCGTCATTGAAGGCTTTGTGTGGACCAAGATCCACCAGGACCTGATTCACCATGATCCAGTGGGCGAGCTATATGTGGTTGGAACCCACCCAGATCACGCTGGAAAAGGCATTGCGCGGGCCTTATCTGTGGCAGCGATCAATTACCTTGTAAATAAAGGACTTAAGCACGCGATTTTGTATGTGGATGCAGACAATGACAAGGGCTTAAAGCTGTATGACTCGTTAGGTTTTAACTAGCCCTTTAGTGCGATGTTGTTGAAGTAGGTGCGTGATGCTGGTGCAACAACTTCGAACGTAATCTCTTCAGACCCACTCTTTGAGTCAATGTACTTCTTGATCGCTGCGATTCGCGCCTCAGCTAATGCCTGAGTCTTCTTTGTTGTTGTGATTTGCGAGATCACAACGGTTCCAAATCCCTGAGTCTTAATCAGTGCAATGACCTTATCCAAAGCCTTTGTATCAACCTTGGTCAAAGTTGCCTTTGTAATGGTTGCACTAACAATTCTCGTGATTGCAACAGGTGTTGTCTGCTTAAACTCGGCTACAACCTTCTCACTAATTGTGCGATCGCCACCATTAGAAATGATCTGAACATTTGCATCTGGACCAAGTACTCGCGCAACAGAACAACTTGTTGCTGAAGTAGAGCAAACCTTCTTTCCGTAGAGATAAACAGAGTATGCATCCGCGTTTGGAGACGCTGTCCAACGAATGATCGTCTTGTTTGCGGATGCAGGTGTTAGTACGGGCTTTGTTACAACTTCAGGCAAAACAGTCAACGGAATTTGAATAATTCGATCTGTCCCATTTTCAGAGATTGTCACTGTGACAGTTTTCTTGCCGCTAAATCCTGTTTCAGGAGTTAGAACTAGTTTTCCTTCGTCAACTCTTACCTCGGCGATGAACTTCTCGCTTGCTTTATCAACTTTGATAACTAGAGGATTTACACCGCTACCAGTTGTTGGAGTTGCAATATCAACAGCAATTACCTTTGCATCACGGTCGCCAATAACGGTTACTGGAGCGACTACAGTCACGTTGCTCTTAACTGGATTAACCGATCCTGATGGTTCTGAAGGAGCAGGAGTTGAATAGCCACCTCCGCTGCCGCTTGAGCTGCTTT
>ERZ1034365.1280-NODE-1280-length-12978-cov-2.367956_pt1 | contig 12978 bp, 16 predicted proteins | sample MGYA00520615_ERZ1034365 | MGnify/ENA primary metagenome ERZ1034365 (study PRJEB33736, sample SAMEA104284505) | Azolla filiculoides | biome: Urban; feature: Water surface; material: Ditch water | place: Netherlands | collected 2015-10-28 | depth 0-0.1 m ... | reverse complement strand
CGGTAGTGCATAAGGTCTTTGGTAGGATGCTTCAGTCAGGCGCGCAGTCTACCGTGCGGCCGGCTTGCGTGGGGCGTGGCAGCGCGAAACCCCTGTCGCCTGGGAGGCACGGTATCTTCATTCCGGAAAGGCCGACGAGCCACCATGCCGGTCAAGTTTTAACCGAAACGCCCCCGCGCAACGCAGAATAGGGTCTGGTTCACATGACGAGTTGCCACCCCACCCCACCCCTCTGCCAAGCCATGTCCATCCCGCCCTCCGACACTGATGCCACCGATGTCTACCTGATTCTGTGCGACACGGCCGAGCAGACTCTGGCCCCGGACCTCTTCAACCCGGCCTTTGCCGATGCCGGCCTGGATGCCGTGTTGGTGGCGGTGCCGGTGGAGCCGCGCCATCTGGAGGCAATGATCAGAACCGCTTGGGTGGCGCAAAATCTCAAGGGCTTGTGGGTCTCGCCGGCGCACCAGACCGCCGCCCTGGCGGTGCTGGATCACTGCAGCAGCCTGGGCCGCATTGCCGGCGCGGTCAACGCTATCCGCCGCAATGCCGACGGCAGGCTCGAAGGCGCGCTGTTCGATGGCGTGGGCTTTGTTGCCTCCCTGATTTACTTTGGCATTTCCTACGCCGACCAGCGGGTGCTTATCCTGGGCGCTGGTGGCGCGGCGGCGGCCATAGCCGCTTCTCTGGCGCGTCCGGCCGATGCGGTGTGTGCGGCAGAAATAGCCTTCTACGATCCCGATACGGCCCGAGCCACAGCACTGGCCCGGCGCATTGCGGCAGCCACCGGCACGCCGGTGCATGCGGTGTCCAGCCACGATCCTGCCGGCTTTGACCTGGTGGTGCATGCCTCTGCCCTGGGCCGACCGGCCAGCGATGCCTTGCCCTGCGACGTGGCACGCATGGAAACCCATGCTTGTGTGCTCGATACCGTGTTGAACAACCAACCCAGTGCGCTGCTGCGCGCCGCCCGTGCGCGGGGGCTGCAGGCCCAACCGGGCTTTGAAATGCTGGTGCAGCAGACGCATTTGTACCTGGACTTCTTTGGCCACACAGAGGCTGCCGGCATGGTCCGGCGCGATGCCAGCCCGCTGCGCCAGAGGCTGTATCCCCAGGCCTTGCAACACGAAATCCAGCCGCAACTGCCGTCGGAGAGTCAGTTCTCCCCGTTCACGTTTTCTTCTTTGGGCTGACGCCCGCGCCGGGCCGCGCGCGCGCCATGCCCTGCCACTACACTACCCGCAACGGCCGTAGCCTGCGATCGGCAGCGCCCGGGGCCGTTGGCATAGCAGGCCAGGAAAACAGCGAACAAGGACATTGACCGCCCATGGATACTCAGGAGGCTTACGAGGAGTTGGGTCTGGACCCCAGCGCCAGCGATGCGCAGCTCAAGGCCAACTGGCGCCGCCTGGTTGCGGCCTGGCACCCGGACCGCAACGCAGCTGCCGACGCCGGCAGCCGCATGCAAGCCATCAACAAGGCCTACCAGCACATCCGCCAGTTGCGCGATGGCTACGGCGAGGACGAAGGTCCGGAAGAGGCTAGTGACCGCGGGGCACAAGCCGCACCCGCTGCAGAGACTGCGGCCCCCGAGCCCGACAGCGCCCAAAAAACCCATATGCGCAAAGTGCGCCTGACTCTGGAGGACGCGATCCTGGGCTGCACCCGCACCCTGCGCGGCCACTTCACGCATGTCTGCACTGCCTGTGTCGGCAAGGGGCAGCGCGTGCTGGCCAAGGCCTGCGCCACCTGCAAGGGCAGCGGTGCGGTGCACAAGGCGGCGCTGTTCGGCTGGCTGTGGAACGAAGAGTGTTGTGCGGACTGTGGCGGCGACGGGCGTCTGCGCGCGCCTTGTGACACCTGCGACGGCACGGGTGAACGCAGCGTGGCCTACCGGCGCCGCGTGCGCTTTCCGGCCGGCGTGCGCGAGGGCCATGTCTTGAGCGTGCCAACCTCGCAGCATGGCGAACTGGAGCTGGGCTTGGAATTGCAGGTGGAGATCGAACCCCACCCCTTGTTCACGCTGGATGCTGACGGCGTGCTGCGCTGCGAAATGCCGGTCAACGGCTACGCCTGGATGGCCTCGCGCTGGGTGGAAGTGCCCACGCCCGACGGCTTGCAGCAGATGCGCCTGAACCGCGACGCGCTGGTCTACCGGCTGGGCGGCCAGGGCTTTCCCGCTACGCCGCGCGGCCCACGCGGCGACTACATGGTGAAGGTGGTGCCGGTGTTTCCCGCAGAAGGCGATGCGGCGCAGGAAGCGCTGCTGGACAAGCTGATTGCCAGTAGCACCCGCACCGCTGCTGCGGATCGCACCCAGCCCCTGGGCAAATGGCAGCGCAGCATGAAGCGCTGGCATAGCACTACCAAAGAGCCGGCGCGCGACGATTGATTCCGTTTCTACACCAAGCGTGCACTTTGTCGGTCCGCCTTGCCGTGCGTTGGCACTGTCTGCGGCGGCCCTTCGCGTTCACGCTTGATGTAGAAACGGAATAAGCATCTGGCTTAAATGCGCCGTAGGGCCGGATCAATCCAGCGAGATAACGCGTTTCCAGGGCAGTTGCGGATCGGCTTCGTAGTCGGCCACCACCCAGCTGCGGCTGGCGTGGTCTGCCATGTCCTGCAGAAAACCGTGGATGACCCGGATCGAGGCGCGGTCCAGTGCCGCGTAGGGCTGGTCCAGGCAGGTCACGGTGGCGCCGCAGGCCAGCAAGCCCGCCAGCGCCACCTTGCGCCGGCTGCCGGTGGATAGCATGAACAGTTTCTTGTCCTGATGCGCCGGTAGCGCCAGCGCCTGCACCAGATCCTGGTGCAGCTCCGCCTGCCAACGCGGGCTGCGCGCACGCAAGGCTTCCCACACCTGCAGCGCGGTCTGCTGGTCATGGCCGGGCAAGGACAAATCCAGCCATTGCGCATCGGGGTGCGGCGCTTGGCCGCTCAAGGCGGCAAGGTCGCCGCACAAGCGGCGCAAGAGGCTGGTTTTGCCGGTCTGCTCGCCACCCACCACGGCGACCAGGCCGGGCGCAAGCGGCTGGAGTTCATGCATTCCGTTTCAGGCCTTGGGTGCGAGCGACTTTTGCAAAATCGCCAGCACGGTGTGCATGTCTTCAATCGGCACCTGGCCCGGTGCCGAGGCCGCAGCACCCACGGCAAAGCTCATGGCCGAGCCAAACATGCCGCCGACCAGACGCGTCAGCGCACCAAACCCACCCATGGACATGCTGGCCACCGGAATGTCCAGCTTCTGGCTGGATTCCAGGGTTGCGGCCAGTACCGCCAGCACGTCTTCCAGGCGCTGCGGCATCACCGCAATCTTGGCCACATCCGCGCCCAGCGCCTGCGCCTGGGCAAAGCGCTGGCACAGCAGCTCCTGCGCGGGCGTGGACTGGAAGTTGTGAAACGACAGCAGCAGTTGCACGCCGTGGGCGTGGGCGGCGGCGCGCACCCGGGCGATGTGCTCGGCATCGTTGTTCATCTCGAAGTCCACGAGGTCCACCGCGCCGCTGGCGCAGACCGCTGCCATCAGCGCCACGACCTGCTCTTCGCTCAGGGGGATGGGCTCACCGCCTTCTTTGGTGGAGCGGCGGGTAAACAGCACCGGGATGCCGCCGGCGGCAGCGCGAATCGCAGCGGCCAGGGCCAGTACTGCAGCCGTGTCAGCTATGCCGGCAAAGAAGTCCACACGCCACTCCAGCAGGTCCGGCTGCTTGGGCAGCACCAGTGCCAGTTCGGCCAGCACCTGCGCGTGGCTGCGCCCGACCAGGGGCGTGCAGATGGTGGGGAAGCGGCCGCTTCCCAGGGGTTTGCCGTGGAGCGTGATGGGCTTGCCTATGTGCATGGGACTCTCTTTGCGTGTCGGTGAAAAGCAGAATGCGCCCGCCCGCTGGGGGCGGCTACACCCGGCACTCTATACGACCCGGCGCCCGGGTTTTCCGCCAGGGTCCTGACAGGGCCCTCCAGCCGGGGGGCGCGTGGGCAATGGCGTATGTTTTAATTCGGGCCAATCGCAGGCCCGAGCCCTGCCCCACCCTAGAAAGACATCGATGAGCGAAGCCCCAGAGCGTCCGGCACTGCCCGACCACCTGTCCATTGACCCGCGCAGCCCGCACCATGTTGCCGCCGTGTTCGAGCACGATATCGGCATCCGCTTCAACACCAAGGAGCGCATGGATGTGGAGGAATACTGCATCAGTGAAGGCTGGATCAAGGTGCCAGCCGGCAAGGCGCTGGACCGCAAGGGCAAGCCCCTGCTGATCAAGCTCAAGGGCACGGTCGAAGCCTTTTACCGCTAAGCGTTGCATTCCATGACAGCACACAAAACCATTGCCACGCACAGCGGCAGCTTCCACGCCGACGACGTCTTTGGCGTGGGAGTGCTGATGGGCGTGTTCCCCCAGCACAGCCTGGTGCGTACCCGCAAACAGGCGCTGATTGACACTGCGGATTTCGCGGTCGATGTTGGCGGCGTATGGGACACCGCGAGCGGTCGCTTTGACCACCACCAGCGCGGCTTCGCCGGTGCGCGCCCCGCTCACCTGCATGAAGGTGTGCAGACGCCGGGTGTGGGCTATGCCAGCGCCGGTCTGGTCTGGGCCGCCCATGGCGCGGCCTATGTGCAGGCCTTTGCCAGCGGCCTGGGTTTTGATCTGGATGCCCCGGCGCTGGCCGAAATCGCGCGCTCCATCGACAGCGCGCTGGTGCAGTACCTGGACATTGTGGACACCGGCCAGGGTGATGTGGCGCCGGGCATCTTTGGCCTCTCGGCCCTGATTGCCCAGCTCAATACCAACTGGATGGAGGAGCAGGGCCACACCGCCGACAGCAAGGCCCAGTTGCAGGAAGAGCGCTTCCGCCACGCCATTGCCATTACCCGGACTTTTCTGGACCGGGCCATCGTCAAAAAAATCTCCCAGCTGCGCTCCATGGACATCGTGCGCAATGCACCGCGCCTGCTGGGCGGAAGAGTCCTGCACCTGCAAGAGGGCGGCATGCCCTGGACGCGCGTAGTGGTGGATGAGATGCCCGAGGTGCTGTTCGTGATCTATCCCGATTCGGAGGGCGATCAATACCAGGTCAAGACCGTGCCCGTGGAGCCCGGCTCCTTTGTCGCCCGCTTGGACCTGCCCGCGTCCTGGGCCGGATTGCGCGAGCAGGAACTGGCTGCCGTCACCGGCGTGGCGGACAGCGTGTTCTGCCACAGCAACCTGTTCATTGGCGGCGCCCGAAGTCTGGATGGCGCCATACGCCTGGCCGAGCTGGCGCTGGCCTAAGCCCGCCTGCTGCGCATTGCCGACCCGCTAGCCAGCCACTAACAGACCTCAGCAGCCCCATGGGAAAAACGCTCGCCTGGTTTCGCCGCTTCTCCTGGCGGGATGCGGCGGTGTCGTCCCTGCCGCTGGCGCTGGCCCTGACGGCAGGCGTCTGGCTGGCACTGCACTTCATCAACCCCGCACCGCCCATGCACGTGGTGATTGCCACCGGCGCCGAGGACAGCGAGTACCTGGAGTTTGCCAAGCGCTACGCCAGCCAGCTGGCAGAGGACGGCGTGACGCTGGAGGTGCAGTCCAGCGGCGGCACCATGGACAACATCAAGCGCCTGCGCGACCCGGACGACGCTGCACGCATCGCCTTTTTTCAGGATGGTTTGTCGGACACCGAAGAAAGCAAGGCCAGCGAATCCGAGGTGGACCTGGTGTCGCTGGGCGCCATTTCCTATGAGCCGATCTGGATCTTCTACCGTGGCAAGACCACGCGTAACCGCCTGTCCTCCCTGGTGGGGCAGCGCATTGCCGTGGGCAGCATAGGCTCAGGCACCCATGTGCTGGCACAGCGCCTGCTGCAGGCCAGTGGCGTGGATGCGCACAACAGCCATTTCGTCAATGCCGACCGGCTCCAGGCACAGTTGCTGCTGGAGCGGGGATTTCTTGACGCGGCGATATTTATCGGCGCCTCCGACTCCAAGCTGGTGCGTGCCTTGCTGGTTCAGCCCGGCCTGCGCGCCATGAGTCTGGACCAGGCAGAATTCCCGTACCTGCACCATCTGGTGTTGCCACACGGCGCCATGGACCTGGCACACAACGTTCCTGCCCGAGACCTGCATTTGCTGGCCACCACCACCACCGTGGTGGTGACCGAGAACCTGCATCCCGCGCTGGTGTCGCTCTTGATGAAGGCGATGCAGAAGGTCCACGCCGGAGCTGATTTGCTGAACCCGCCGCACACCTTCCCGGCGGCCCGGGATATGGACATTCCCCTGAGCAAAGACGCTGCACGCTTCTACCAGTCCGGCCCGCCGTTCTTGCAACGCTACCTGCCGTTCTGGCTGGCCACACTGGTCGACCGCGCAGCACTGATCATCATTCCCCTGCTGGCGATTCTGGTGCCGGTGTTGCGCACTGCGCCGGCGCTGTATGGCTGGCGCATCCGTCGACGCATCTACCGCTGGTACGGTGAACTCAAGTACCTGGAAATCCAGGTGCGTTCCGAGCATCCCGCAGAGACACCCGAGGCCTTGCTGCACCAGCTCGACGCGATCGAGCACAAGGTCACGCATGCGGTGCTGCCACTGCCGTTTTCCGAGCATGCCTACATGCTCAAGGAACACATCGAACTGGTGCGCCGCAAGATGCTGGAGCCGCGCTAAAGAAAAATGCCCCCGGCACTTTGCAGTCCCGGGGGCATGGACCTGTTGCAAAACAGGTCAGGTGTGCCAGGCCGCTTGCGCGGCCCGCGCAGCACTTACTTGGCCTTGGCGGCTTTCTTCACAGCCTTGGCTGGTGCGGCTGCAACAGCAGGCGCAGCGGGCGCTGCCTTCAGTGCGGCGCGCTGGTCTTTCAGGGCTGCGATTTCAGCGCTGATCTTGGCCTTGCGCTCGTTCAACTTGGCCAGGCTTGCGGAGATTTTTGCAATCGCCTTGGCGGTCTTGGACACTACAACCTTCTTGGCAACGGGCTTGGCTGCGACTGGTTTTGCGGCGGGCTTTGCAGCGGCCTTGGGTGCGGCTTTCGCAGCAGGCTTGGCCGCAACTTTTACCGCTTTGGCGGGAGCTGTCTTGACGGGTTTTGTTGCTGCCTTGGGGGCCGCTTTCTTTGCAGTTGCCATGATGATTATTCCTATTGGTTAGTTCGGCGATCATTATTTTTTTGACACAAATACCTAGCCGCTTCATACGTGCATCAGCAGGGATTATCGGGGAAAGCAAATCTTTGTCCAAAAAACAATCTGCAGCCCTTTGCGTGCAGCGCTTTTTTGTGTGTTGCGAAAGTCGAATTTCGCAGGGCGCACATACTGACCGGCAAGCAAAAAAATACTGGAGTCTGTGCGCATAAGTTCTGCATACTCAGATGCGTCATCCCGACACAAGGAGCGCTCCATGAAAATTTTGCTGGCGGTCGATGGTTCGGAAATGTCGCTCGAGGCGGTGCGCTTTGCCATCCGCATGGCCCTGGCCGGATTGCATTGCGAAATGGTTCTGGCCAATGTGCAGGAGTCTGCCACTCTGTACGAGATCATCGTGGCGCACAACCCCGAAGTGCTGGATCAGGTCAGCGCCGAAGCAGGCCTGCATGCGCTGCAAGCAGCACAGACGCTACTGGACGCGGCCGAGGTCGACTACGAGTGCGAGGTGGCCCAAGGCGACCCGGCACACACTCTGATTGACATCTCCGAACGCTTTGCCTGCGACCTCATCGTCATGGGCGCGCGCGGCCAAAGTACCTTGCGCCGCGCCCTGATGGGTTCGGTGTCCAACGAAGTACTGCACGCCAGTGCAGTACCGGTGGTGATCGTCAAACCCGATCTTCCGCCGGAAGACCTGCTCGACTGAATCGGTCTACAAAAACCAGTCCGGATAGACCTCGCGCGCCTGGTGCACCAGCAGGTCTCCCAGGGTAATCAGTTCGGCCACTGCGGCATCTTCCACCGGTTCGGTTGAGCCGTAGCTGATCAGTTCGCGGTGCGTGTTGGCATGCATGATCTGCTCGGTTAAATTGTTTGGCAGGTACAGGCGCTCGCAGGCCAGTTGCATCACCATGGCCCTGTGACCGACCAGGCCGGTCGGCAACAGGCCATGCAGATACAGCACGCCCAGGCTGAGGGAATGGATGCCTTCGTTGGCCATGAAGAAGCGGTTCATGGGCGTGAACTCCGGCGTCTTGGCGTTGCGCACGCAGCACACGGCATTGGAGAGCAGTTTGAGCGCGGAGTACTCGTTGAAGCGGATCTTGCGCAACTGGCCGCTCCACAGCAGCACTTCCAGTTCTGCCGGTCGTTCTCTTAATAAGGTGGTGGTCATGGGGTGAGGCCTTGTGAGGTCATGTCACCTTCTATATCGACCGATTGCGCCCAAACACGAGGGCAAAGATGGGGCTATCGCTGGTCGTCCAATGCGCTGCGTACTTCGTGTGCCTGCACATCGACCACGTCCGCGGACTGGCGCGCGGCGTGGCTTGATGGGGTGGATGCGCCGGGCCATGCCCCGGCCCGGAATCGCTGTGAGGTCTGGCGAAAGCGCATAAAGGTTTGCCAGGCCGCGGGCTTGCGCCCGGTGAGCAGGGACCAGATGAATGCCAGCAAGGCCGCACTGATGCCAATCAGCAGGATGCCCACAATCACGCTGGCTGCGAAGGCCAGCAGGATCAGTTTCAGCGCGCCACGCAGAACGGAGGCCAGGAGATCAAAAAAGCTGTGCATAGCGCGATTTTGCGCGCTATGGCGCCAGCCCTATCCGGATTGTGCTTTTTGCGGCAGAGAGTCTCAAAGCGGGCTGTGCAGGGTGGTGGCGTATTCCATGTCGTAGCAGGTTTGAGAATCCTGGAAATCCTTCCAGGCTTCGTCCGTGTCCGATTCAATCGCCACGGGCACCGGGATGCGGGCGTAGTTCTGGCCGTGTTGGCCGCCGCTCACCAGCATGCCGATCAGTGTGTTGAAGTTTTCGACCATGGTGATCCCCAATAAAGCCTGTCCAACGGTTATTCGCCCCCTTGGCGATGAACTCATGGGGCAATTATGGGAAATGGCGCAGGGGCTGTGTTGCTCCGGATCCGGGTGTAACTTTGGTAAATGTGAAAAATTACCGGTTTTATCAATTATGTGACGGCGCGGTTACTACGCTGCCTGTTACGGCTCGGGTTGCGCTGGCAGTGCGGCGCCCGGCACCGTGTGCAAGGGGCTGCCCGGGCAATGCAGGGCCAGCATGCGGCGCAGCGAATGGCCACTGAAAGGCTTTGACAAATGGTCGTCCATGCCGGCTGCGCGGGCCGCTTCCCGGTCCACTTCCAATACGTTTGCCGAGACCGCAATGATGGGTATGCGCGCGCCTGCAGCTTCCGTGGCACGCATCCGGGTCGCAGCTTCCAGTCCACCCATGACCGGCATCTGGATGTCCATCAGCACGATGTCCCAGTGCGCCTGCGCAAACAGCTCGACGGCTATCTGCCCATTGGTGGCCAGGGTCACCGCATGGCCCCAATTGCCGAGCATGGTGCTGGCCACCACCTGATTGACCGGATGGTCTTCCACCAGAAGGATCTTGAGGTGGCGGGTCGGCACACCATCGTCCGGCGGGGTGGCTGACAACGGGAACTGATCCTGCAGGTCCTGAAAACCGGAGAAGGGCGCCGGGTCTTCGCTGGGCAGGCGCAAGGTAAAGAAAAAGGTGCTTCCCACTCCGGGCTGGCTGAGCAGTTCGATTTTTCCGCCCATCAACTCCACCAGCCGGGCGCAGATGGTCAGACCCAGGCCAGTACCACCAAACTCCCGGGTGGTGGAGGCATCGGCCTGGCTGAACGCATGAAATATGAGTTCCTGCTTTTCCTTGGAGATGCCGATACCGGTGTCCGATACCGAAAACTGCACCGCATAGGCGTTGCCCGGCACTTCGGCGCAGGACACATCCACGCTGATGCTGCCTGCGCTGGTGAATTTGAGGGCGTTGTCACACAGGTTGAGCAGCACTTGCCGTATGCGCCCCGGGTCGCCCAATAAATGCTCGGGCCACTGCTGGGTATCGGGCCATATCAGCTGCAGGCCCTTGAGTTGGGTGCGGCCTTCAACGCTCTGCAGGGTTTCATCCACCAGTTTGCGCAGGTTGAAGTTGACATGCTCCAGCTTCATTTGCTGGGCCTCAATCTTGGAGAAGTCCAGGATCTCGTTGAGGATCACCATCAAGGCCAGCGCGGAGGTTTTGATGGTCGCCAGGTACTTGAGCAACACCGGGTCTTTGGCGATATCGGTCGCGAGTTCGGTCATGCCAATGACCCCGTTCATGGGCGTGCGGATTTCGTGGCTCATATTGGCCAGGAAATCACTTTTCGCCCGGTTGGAGGACTCGGCGGCTTCCTTGGCCCGTTGCAGTTCGAAGCGGCTTTGCTCGCGCTCCTGTATCAGTTTGACAATCGTGCCGGACAGCCAGGCCACATCGCGACGTTCCTTGGCCGACTCCAGGGCAGACGGGGGCAGCATCTCGGACAGCACCTTGGTCAGGGAATCCAGTGCATGGTCGCGTTCGCCCAGAGCGGAAAAAATTTGCCGGTACAAGAACACGCCTGCGCCTATGCTCAGCAGCGACAGGATGACACCCAGCGCCACAATCAACTTGATGGAGTAGTCGATCGTGGTGTATTGCGCTTCGACCGCGTTGGCCTGCAGCACCTCGATACGCTGCCTGAGTTGCTCCAACTGGCGCACGATGCCCTCGGTTTGCTGGTCAAACCCGTCCGGCGCCTTCATGATGCGGTTGCCGCTGGCCTGCGACTGGCGGTAGGCCTCGACCATGCGCAAGCCGGTTTCGTGCAGGTGCGTGAGGGCGGTTGCCAGGTTTTGCGCATCCTCCTTGAGCTTGTTGTCGAGTCCGGCCACATCTGCCAGCAAGCGCTGGGCATGGTTGAGTGACTTCAGTGCATCTTCCATGCCATCGTTTTCGCCGGTGGCAGCAGAGTCGGTGATGTATTGCTGGACCTGTATGGCCTCGACCCGCGTTTCGGCCAGGTCATTGACCAGCCGGTCGGTTACCTGGTGCTCAAAATCGCTGCGGGCACGGATCTCGTGAAAAGAGGTGATTGATCCGACCAGAATCCAGACGATCAGGCATACCGATAAAGCGATATAGCCCGGAATGAACGCTCTTAGCTTGTGTGAATTCATCGCAGGACGCCCCGGGACGCGTGATTTATGGAGTTGGCCAGCACCTGGCAGCCTCCCGCCCTGTGTCTGACGGTCAGTTTAAAACAAAGTGCCTGTGCGACCACGTCTTTTGCCGGGCTGTCTGACTGTGCGGGCCCGGCCACCTACCTGGCCGATGCCCTGGGTTGTTCGTTGCATAGGCAAGACATTTCCCCTGCAAAAGTAGGTGGATAGCCCCATCCATCTGGCATACCTAGGGTTAACCCTTACAATCAGGTTACGTTGTTTTATAAAGGAGTTGGCTATGTACCATCTTGTTGAGTCGTTTGAATCTGTCACTTCCGGTGTGCTTTCGCAGCCGTCCGTTCGTAAGGCGGTGCGCTGATGTCCGCCGCGATGTTTGCCAGCGACGCCATGGCGTCCTCGCTGCGTGAGATGACCCGCGTCAGCAGCGATTGCCTGGCCCTGCCTTTTGATATGGCCCGTGAGCAATATGCCAAGTCGGTGCGCGCCGGCCTGGTGGAGCGCTCGCTGATTGCCTCGGCCCGCTTTGAGCGCACGCTCAGCGCGCTCGAAGGCTTGACCCTGGGCGTCATGGCCCGCAGCTACCAGTAGCCCGCGTGGGAAAAGGCCGGCTTTGTCCGGCCTTTTTAACGCATGCCTGTCGCCAGACACCACCATAGTTGCCTGTGTCACGAGACGCCAGGAGGTCAGCATGACGCACCTTGCTTACGAAATTTTTTACCGCCCTTTGGCCGACGCACAATCCACCCTGCACTTTCCCTGCGACGGGCAAGGCCATGTGGATCTGGATGAACTGAGCCCCGAAGCCATCGAGAACTACTTGTTCGCGCGCGCCATGGTGGGCCGCGATTACGCCCTGCCAGCGGTGGTTGCCCAGGACCTGCAGCCTGCAGAACACAGCGCCTGAAAAGGGTTTACTGCGGCTTGCCGGCCTTGAGCGCCAGGGCGTCTTCCCAGTCCAGCCAGTCCACCTGTTGCGTTGATACATAGCGCTCCACGGAGCTTCCCAAGGTCGGGAAGAAGTGCGCCACGCCAATTTTCTCGAACAGGCCATAGCGCTGAAGATGGTCCTTCACCGGGCCCTTGAGTTCGGCGAAGCAGAGTTGAATGCCCTCCTGCTGCAGTTCTTCATACAACTCGGCCAGCACGTCTGCGGCGGTGGAGTCCACATCGGTGACTGGTTCGGCCGCGGCCACCAGCCAGCGGGTGGGCGTGGGTGCAGTGGATACGGCGCGCAACACACGTTCCCTGAACATTTCCGCGTTGGCGAAAAACAGTGGCGCGTCCCAGCGAAACAACACCAGACCGGGGATGCGTCTGGCCTCAGGGTGGCGGGTGACATCGTGGTAGCCCTTCATGCCGTCCACCCGCCCCAGCACCGCATGGTAGGGGCGCCAGGCGCGCCAGACCAGCAGCATGAGCGATATGGCCACGGCAATAAAAATGCCCTGCACCACGCCCAGCAAGGCCACGCCCAGCAGGCAGACGTTGGACAGCACAAACTCCTCGCGCCGCAGGCGGTAGAGCCGCTTGACGTTCTGGATTTCCAGAATCGTCCAGCAGGCCGCAATCACCACCGCACCCAGTGCAGCTGTGGGCAGATGCTCCATCAGCGTGGGCGAAAACAGCAGCAGCACCGCAATGCCTACGGCCCCGACCACCCCGGTGACCTGGGTGCGCGCACCGGCCGACTCGGCCACCGGTGTGCGAGAGGAACTGCTGCTGACAGAAAAGCCCTGAAACACGCCCGTGATCGACTTGGGCAGGCCCAGGCGCGATTGCGCCAGCTCGCCGCCGATGTAGAACATGCTCATCAGCACCGCCGACAGCACC
>ERZ1034365.1279-NODE-1279-length-12991-cov-3.708379_pt1 | contig 12991 bp, 13 predicted proteins | sample MGYA00520615_ERZ1034365 | MGnify/ENA primary metagenome ERZ1034365 (study PRJEB33736, sample SAMEA104284505) | Azolla filiculoides | biome: Urban; feature: Water surface; material: Ditch water | place: Netherlands | collected 2015-10-28 | depth 0-0.1 m ... | reverse complement strand
CACGAAGGTACTGCCACCATCAGCACCTGCACCACCACCCAAACCGGCCGCAGTGGCTTCAAGCTGGGTGCTCAGGTCGGTGCCGCGCTCCAGCGCTTGCACGACCGTTTCTGTTGCGGCAGCGGGGGATGTGACGGCGCTGTCTTGCGCGGTGGGGCGCTGGTCTGACTGGGTCACGTTTTCGTCGAGGCGCAGCACCTGGTCGGGTGCCACAGCCAGCAGGCGGCCATCATCCATGAGGAGTTCAACCTGGACATCACCCACAGTGCGGATGGTTTCGCCTTTTTGCAGGACGTCTCCAGCCTTGAGCTCGCGGCTAACGCCCTGCTCGTTGACTGCGAAGGCTTTACCCGTGCCGGTGATGGCGGCGACAGAAGCAATTTGGGCCATGATGATCTCCAGTTAAGAAATTAGGACTGAGCAAATAGCGCTCAAGGCAAATACCACATGAGTCGCAGAATAAGCCGATCAAAACCGCTTGACTATTGGACTTAGGTACAGATTTGCATGGTTTTTTGGGGGATTTGCTTGGAACAGCGCAGAGGCAATCGCGGCGAAGGCGCCGCTCCCACAGGGCGCCGCTTCTACCGAACTTGACTAGACCAGGTCGTTGTCGCCGTCCATGGGCAGCAATTTCAGGCGATTGTTCAGGCTGGCCCGGGTTTCGCGCCGCTCAAGCAGCTTGGCTTGGGCGGCTTCGGGCAGGTCAGTGAACTGGATCACGCCACGGGTGATCAACACGTCAATCAAATCTTCGAGCACCCGCACCAGGCTGGTGTCGGTTTGGCTCAGGGCGGTGACTTTGTCGGGCTGGTTCATGGCTTGGGCTCCGCTGCGGAGGTTGACGCAGGCTCGGGCGAGGCCGACAGGCGCAGCACCAGCTGCAAACGGTCACGCACACCGAGTTTTTCAAAGATGGCACCCAGATGGGCCTTGACGGTGCGTTCCGAAATAAACATCTTGTCGGCCACTTCCTTGTTGGAGCGGCCGGCCGACACGGCTCTTGCCACCTGGACTTCACGCGCTGACAACAGGGTCCAGGCGTTAGGCTCGGAGCTGGGTGTGGGGGCGACAACTTGCGGCGACTGTGCCTTGCTGACCGCCTGCTGGGCTGCCAAGGCTGCGTTGGTGGACCCCACCAACCGTCGCAACAGGTCCGGACCGACCCAAAGGCCACCGTGTTCAATCACCAGTGCCACTTCCTGCAGCAAGGCAGGTACACCAAAGGCATGGGTGTAACCGCGGGCGCCGTCATTGAGCGCCTGCAAACCCTCGCTTGGCTCAGGCACGCCAGAGAGCAACACCACGCGGGCATCGGGCTTGGCTTGCAGGATTTGGCGCAACGCCTGCGACCACTGGGCATCGGTGTTGCTCAACCAGACCATACTTTGAGCCGGAGACATTTCAGCCAGGCGCGCCAGCAGGGCACTGGAGTCAAGCGACTTGATGTCTGCAAAAGCCTCGCGCAAGCGCTCGGGCAGGACAGAGGCCGGACTGGAAAGGAAGAAATGTTGCGTACTCATCGTTCAGTCATCGCGTTGGATTTTGCACGCAGCACCGGTTTGAGCAGATAGGACAACACGGTTTTTTTACCCGTCATGATGTCTACCTGAGCCACCATGCCAGGGATGATGGGCAGGTTCGGTCCCAAACTGGGCTTGAGGGTACGTACGCGAACATGATAAAACGCGTTGCCTTTTTCATCAAGCACCGAGTCGGCGCCAATCAGGAACACCTCGGCTTCCAGCCCGCCATAAATCGAGAAATCGTAGGCGCTGAACTTGACCATGGCCGATTGACCGGGGCGCAAAAAGCCGATGTCCTTGGGTGTGATCTGCACCTCCAGAATCAGCGTGTCGTCGAGCGGCACCACCTCGACCACTTCCTTACCGGGCTGGACCACCCCGCCAATGGTGTTGACCAGCAGGCGTTTGACAGTGCCACGCACCGGCGACTTGATGTCAGCATGTTTGACCTTGTCCTGCAGCGCCACGCCGCCTTGCGACAGGCTGGCGAGTTTGCTCATGGTGTCGGACAGCTCGGCGCTCATCTGGTTGCGACTGGTGAGCTGGACCTCGTTGATCTTGGTATTGGCCTCCTGAATGGCAGACTGCACCCGGCCAATCTGGGCCGTAGCCTGCTCACGGTCACCGCGAATACGGGCCAGTTGCTGGTCAAGGCGCATCATTTCGACCTCGGACACCGCGCCGGTGGCCACCATGGGCCGCGTGGCGTTGATTTCCTTGGTCATCAGCTCCAGGCTGCGCTCGGCCTGGGCTTGCCGCGCCCGGACCTCGTTGAGCTCCTGCTGCCGCTGCATCAACTGGCTTTGGTAAATGGCGGTCTGGGCGCTTATTTCGGCCCGGCGTGACTCGTACAAACGACGCTCCTGCTCCACCACGTCAGGCGCGTCCTTCACCAGATCCTTGGGTGGATTGAATGCCGTGCCGCGAGTCAGCGCTTCCAGGCGCAGCGCCTTGGCCTGCAGGGCCGCCTGACTGACCTGGCTCTCCATCAGGTTGGAAACAAAACGCGTCGAATCCACCCGCAGCAGCAATTGCCCGGCCTCCACGACCTGGCCTTCCTTGACGAGAAGTTCCTCAACCACACCACCGTCGACACTCTGGACAACCTGCACCTGGCTGGTGGGCACCACCCTGGCCTCACCGCGGGTGACTTCATCGATCTTGGCAAAAGCCGCCCAAAGCAACATGATCAGCAAGGCTCCAGCGGCCAGACGCAACAGGCTGCGGGCACGCAGAGGCTCTTGTTGCAGGCGCGCCCAGTCGGCGTCGCCGGCCCAGTCGAGGTCTTCTTTTTCTTCGGTCGGCGTGAGTCGTTTGACCAGCGGGCCAAAAGTGAGTTCGCTGGCCTTGGCCGCGCGCTGGATCAGGTTGCCGGTCTTGTCAAAGGCATTTTTGTTGAACCAAGCCATCATGCAGCCTTTCCGATACGGCCCTGGCGCAAGGCCGTGACCACTTGTTCCTTGGGGCCGTCGGCCATGATGCGGCCACCGTCCATAACAATGATGCGCTCAGCCAGGTCGAGCAGCGAGGTGCGGTGGCTGATCAGGATCACCGTTTTGTCTTTGGAGAATTCCGTCAGACGGCGCTTGATGTCGTCTTCGCTGGAGAAGTCCATTGACGAGGTAGGCTCATCCAGCAGCATGATGGGCGGGTCGTTGATGACGGCACGGGCAATCGCCACCCCCTGGCGCTGACCACCCGACAAGGATTCACCGCGCTCACCCTCCAGCATGTCAAAACCCTTGGGGTGCTGGTTGACCAGGCTCAAAATGCCGCCAATTTCCGCCGCCTTGACAATGGCAGCATCGTCGGCCAGCGGCGCGCCCAGCGTGATGTTTTCACGCAAGCTGCCGTAGAACAACATGACGTCCTGCTGCACATACCCAATCTGACGCCGAAATTCGGCGGGGTCGAGCTGCCGCAGGTCAATGCCGTCAACCAGCACGGCGCCTTCAGTCGGTTGATACAAACCCAGGATGAGTTTTTCAAGCGTGGTCTTGCCTGAGCCACTGCGCCCAACTATGCCAACCACCGTGCCAGAAGCAATGGACAGGTTGGCCCTGTCCAAGGCTGAAACACTGGAGCCAGGGTAGCGGAAAGTCACATTTTCAAAAGAAATTTCTCCTTCAAGTTTTCCATTTAATTTTTCATATTCACCAAATCTCATAATAACTGAGATTAGAAATAATCCCAAACAGACATAAATAATGTTTTTTAGAATGCTTTCAAATATGTTTTCAATATTATTTAGGTAAAAATTACTCTAAGTGACGTTTCGTTTAAATTTGTACTAGTTGATTTTCAGGATTCATGTACGCAGCTGACACTCGATCAACTAATTCGCATGGAATCGCACCATATATATGCGGATACGACTTTCCGTTGCTGGCCTCTTCAACCCGCACCACAATGCCATGTGATTCCAATTTATCTATATTCAAATGCAGGACAACTAACTCTTCTGTTGATCCAGCAAAGACAAAGCCCGCAACCTCTTCAACTTGATCTGCAAAAGAGCCGTGAATGAAACCGACTTCTTCAAGTGTCTTTCCCTTTGTTGATAGGGAGTAGGTGCCAACTTTTAATGCATCTTCCCAAGCCTGCTTAGTTGTTAGGTGAAGAAAGCTTGTCTCAGGCATTTGAACTCCAAGGTCGACTCTCAAGAATGTATTTATCTCAGGTAGTTATCAGTTTAATTGCCGATATAGCCACGCAAGATTAGGATCGCGGCTAATTGTGAGAATTCATTTATAGTTCCCGATATGAAACAGAGCGCCTTGAATAGCAAGCGAATTCCACTAATAACATCACTAGCAGCTGTAATTGTTGGGATTGGTGCGAAGCTTTCGTTGACAAGCGGTGAACTATTGCCGGGACTTGATGGGGCTTATTACTGGGTTCAAGTACGTTCAATCGTAAATAATTTTTCACTCGCGTTCTCGGATCTTCCTTTTATATTTTGGGTACAAGCGGCCATTGCAAAGCTTGTCGGAGATGTCCCTCTTGGAGTGCGAATCTCAGATGCGATCCTTCCCGCACTTTCTGCAGTACCAATTTACTTAATTGCTCGCAGATTTAAGAGCGCATACCTTCCTGCAATCGCCATTTTGGTGGTTTTACTTCATCCAGTACAGCTTTATTTCTTTACTGGTGATTTCATCAAGAATGAGGCAACGATTCCAGCAGTTTTCTTTATCGCCTGGGTTTTGTTTAATTGGGAAAGTAAACCTAAGAAATTTTCAATGATTGCACTTGCTATTGCTCTAATTGTTATTGCACTTTCACACTTTGGAACACTTTTGCTTGCTTTAATGATGCTTTCAGTGTGGGTTTTAGTTCAACTTCGCAAGAGCAGTAAAAAGTCTTGGCTACAGGGAATAGCTGTATCTGTAACGGTATTGGTTGCTGTTTTAGCCTCATTAGCGATACTTGTTCCATCGCGATTTGAACGCTTAATCACCTTTATCACTTCTCCATCTGTTGTATTTTCAAATCCCGCCATCAATGGAATCATTCACAATTACTCAAGCCGAACAATGTCTATAACAATCATCATCGGGCAACTAGCATCACTACTCCTTGGATATATAACCTGGAAAGCGCGTGCCAGTTTTAAGTTCTCGGATCTATCACTAGTTATTGCAGGCTTAGTTTCGACCTTTGCACTTTCATCTCCTGTAATCGGAATGGAATGGTCTGATCGCTTGGCGGCACTTTCATTTGCACCGCTAAGTATTGCTGCGATTATCATTTTTGGAACAGTTCAAATTGCTTGGCAGAAGTCTGCGGTTGCAATATTGGCAAGCGTGACATTGCTCGCCACAGTCTCATCGAGTGGCACTCAGATGAAATATGTTTTTGAAGATGTAGCACTTAAAGATTTTAAAGATTTAGTTGCACAAGTAGATATCCCAGACAATTCAGTAATTGTGGCAAGACATGGTGTGGAGTATGTAGCAGCATGGGAGTTTGAATCAGATGTCACGCTAGATACTTATTATTCAAGCGCAGATCTAAGTTCATACGATTCCGTTTATTACATTCAAGAGATTAAAGCTGAAGGGCCAGGTACTCCTCCAGCATCAGGAAAGGGACCTTCAGATAAGAAGGACAAAGGCGATGCGCCGGTCGACTCTAAGAAGTCTGAAGTCGTTACCGGGCAGACCGTTTATCAAAATGCATCATTTGCCATGATTAAGGTTCGATAAAAAGCAGTAAATCTGGCGGAGGATGAGGGATTTGAACCCTCGATAGGTTGCCCTATACACGCTTTCCAAGCGTGCGCACTCGGCCGCTATGCGAATCCTCCCGAGGAGGTGAACTCTATCGGTGGCTGTAACTATGATTGCGCCAGATCCCTCGTACGGCGTTACCGTACTGAACTCCCCCAGGGCAGGAATGCAGCAAGGGTAGGTCCGCTCTGGCGGGTGTGCGAGGGGTCCTATTAAATTGTGGCGACGAACAGTAGAGGAGTAGACGATGTCATTAGCTTTGTATCGTAAGTATCGTCCCTCTGTTTTTGCAGATGTCATCGGACAAGAGCATGTAACTGTTCCACTTTCAAATGCTTTGGAATCAGGTCGCACACACCACGCATACTTATTTAGCGGTCCTCGCGGTTGCGGAAAAACTTCTAGCGCACGAATCATGGCGCGCTCGCTTAACTGCGAAAAGGGTCCAACACCAAATCCATGTGGCGATTGCCAATCATGTAAAGATTTAGTTGCGAACGGTCCAGGTTCATTAGATGTAATTGAATTAGATGCTGCGACCCACGGTTTAGTAGATGATGCCCGCGATCTTCGCGACAAAGCATTCTTTGCACCAGTACAAAGTCGCTACAAGATTTACATCATCGATGAAGCACATCAGCTTGGACCAGGTGCAGCAAATGCATTACTGAAAGTTGTTGAAGAGCCACCTGCCCACGTAATTTTTATCTTTGCTACAACTGAACCAGATAAGTTGATTGCAACTATCCGTTCACGTACACACCACTATCCATTCCGTTTAGTACCACCTGGAACATTGGCTGCTCACCTTGAAAAGGTTTGTAACGCAGAAGGTGTAAAGGTAGATAAGGGTGTAATTCCACTTGTAGTTCGTGCATCTGGTGGATCTGTTCGTGATGCACTTTCTGTTTTGGGTCAGCTACTTGCAGGTGCAGGAAAAGATGGCGTTAGCTACGAGATCGCAATTCAACTTCTTGGCTTTACAGATGGTGCGTTGCTAGATGATGCAATCGATGCGATTGCAGCTCATGATGGTGCAACATTGTTTAAGACAATTGATCGCGTCATTGAATCAGGACATGATCCACGTCGATTCACCAGCGATATGTTGGAACGTATTCGCGACTTGATGATCGTTGATGCGCTGAAGGATTCAACCGCGAATTCGATCTTGCGCGATATGCCTGATGATCAGATGGAACGTATGCGCAATCAGGCTAATCGAATTGGTACTGCGAACCTGTCGCGTGCGGCAGATATTGCGGCGGAGGGGCTTACCCAAATGCGTGGGGCTACTGCGCCGCGCTTAATCCTTGAGCTCATCTGCGGACGCATTTTGTTGCCGATTGGGGACAACACAGAGGCGGGAATGCTTTCTCGCATTGAACGTCTTGAACGTGCGGAAAATATTGCTCCGCTTACGACCGCTCCCGTTGTTTCCGCTTCAGCTCGAACCGCAGAGCCAAAAGAAAGTACAAGCTCTGCTCATTCGACTGAAGCAGTCAACAACTCTAAGCCAACCGAAGTAGTAACGCCGGCTCCCGAAAAGCCAAAGGCGTCCCCCGCACATGGTGCTTTCGATATTGCCGCACTGCGCAGAGCGTGGCCGGATGTTATTGAAGATGTAAAGAAGCGTCGCAGACTTACGTGGTCGCTACTTAGTGCATCTGCGCAGGTGCTGAGTGTTGATGAGAATGCGATCACCATTGGCATTGTTAATGCTGGTGCGAAGGAAAGTTTTGAGCGATCTGAATCTGATGTGATTCTGCGCAACGCATTTATTGATGTGGTGGGGTTGGATCGCAAGATTGCGGTTGTGGTGGATCCTTCGATCGATACCAATACTCCGGCAGCGCGTGAAACAAGAACATCTGAAGCGCCAAATGATCCTGTGCAGTTGACGGGTGCGGCGTTGTTAGCGAAAGAGCTTGGCGCAAAAGTTATTGAAGGTAAGTAATAGATGTCAGGAATGTACGAAGGTGCAATTCAAGATCTTATTGATGCACTAGGTCGCTTGCCAGGTATTGGTCCAAAGAGTGCGCAACGAATTGCATTCCATATCTTGCAATCTGATTCTGAAGTCGCATCCGCGCTGGTTGATTCAATCCGCACAGTTAAAGAGCGAGTTAAGTTTTGCGTGCAGTGCGGAAATGTTTCTGAAGAGGATGAGTGTCGTATCTGTCGCGATCCTCGTCGTGACAACACCATCATTTGTGTAGTCGAAGAAAGCAAAGATGTAATCGCAATTGAACGCACTCGCGAATTCCGCGGTAAGTACCATGTGCTTGGTGGAGCGATCAGTCCGATCGATGGCATCGGACCGGAACAACTTCGAATTCGTGAATTAATGGTCCGCCTTGCAGATGCAGGAATCGTCGAAGTTATCTTGGCGACCGATCCCAACCTCGAAGGTGAAGCGACAGCTACCTATCTATCCCGTCTGATTAAGCCGATGGATATAAAGGTCTCCCGCTTAGCTAGTGGACTTCCAGTAGGTGGAGATTTGGAATATGCCGATGAAGTTACCCTTGGCCGTGCCTTTGAGGGCCGCAGGGATGTTTAATCTCATTATTTGAAACGCATCTCGTCTCAATATTTAAGAAACGCCGGAAATCGAGTAGCCCCCGCAGGATATCTAGTTCATGATTAAGCCATGGGACTCATTGTTCAGAAATATGGCGGCTCTTCAGTCGCAGATGCCGAGGGCATGAAGCGCGTTGCCAACAGAATTGTGGCGGCAAAGCGGGACGGTAATCAGGTTGTTGTCGTGGTTTCAGCCATGGGCGATACCACCGATGAATTGATTGATCTGGCTGAACAGATCACGCCAATTCCTCAGGGCCGCGAACTAGATATGTTGTTAACAGCTGGCGAGCGAATTTCTATGGCGTTGCTTGCAATGGCGATCAACAACTTAGGACATGAAGCTCTTTCATTTACTGGAAGCCAAGCAGGCGTGATTACAACATCTGCACATGGTCGCGCTCGCATCATCGATGTGACTCCAGGTCGAATTAAGGAAGCGTTAGATAGCGGTGCAATTGCAATCGTTGCTGGCTTCCAAGGAATTTCGCAAGATACAAAGGATGTAACAACACTTGGTCGCGGTGGCAGCGATACAACAGCTGTTGCATTAGCCGCTGCACTTGATGCAGATGTGTGCGAAATTTATACAGATGTTGATGGCGTATTTAGCGCCGATCCTCGTGTTGTTCCAAGTGCTCGTAAGTTAAAGACAGTTACTTACGATGAAATGCTTGAACTCGCAGCTAGCGGAGCAAAGGTTCTGCACTTGCGTTGCGTTGAATACGCGCGCCGTTACAACTTACCAATTCACGTACGTTCATCTTTTTCTACAAATGAAGGAACCTGGGTGGTCAAAGATCATCCTGAAGGAGGAGCAATGGAGCAAGCAATTATCTCAGGTATCGCAAATGATAAGTCTGAGGCAAAGATTACGATTGTTGGAGTGCCTGACCGCACTGGTGTTGCTGCACGTATCTTCCAAGCGATTGCAGATGCAGATATCAACATCGACATGATCGTTCAAAATGTTTCTGCTGCTGCAACTGGTCTCACAGATATTTCATTTACATTGCCAAAGGCTGAAGGCGCTGCAGCAACTGCAATCTTGCAGAAGCTACAAGGCGAAGTTGGTTTTGCTTCCATTCAATACGATGATCAAATCGGTAAATTGTCATTAGTTGGCGCTGGTATGCGCTCACATCCTGGAGTCACTGCAACATTCTTTGGTGCGCTTTCAGATGCAGGCGTAAACATCGAAATGATTTCTACTTCAGAGATTCGTATTTCAGTTATTTGTCGCGAAGCCGATCTTGAGCGTGGTGCAAAGGCTGCACACACGGCCTTCGAACTTGATGCAGATCAAAACGAAGCGGTTGTTTATGGAGGTTCAGGACGATGAGTAAGAAGCCATCACTTGCAGTAGTTGGTGCGACAGGTGCCGTTGGCACAGTAATGCTCGGAATTTTGTCTGAACGCCCAGATGTATGGGGAGAAATTCGTCTTATCGCTTCGGCACGTAGCGCAGGAAAGAAGTTGGTTTGTCGTGGGGAGGAGCTAACCGTCGTAGCTCTTTCACCTGAAGCCTTCGATGGCATCGATGTTGCAATGTTCGATGTACCAGATGAGGTTTCAGCAGAGTGGGGTCCAATCGCTGCATCACGCGGTGCGGTTGTTGTCGATAACTCTGGCGCATTCCGCATGGATGCAGATATTCCATTGGTTGTTCCAGAAGTTAATCCTGAGCAAACTAAGAATCGTCCACGTGGAATTATTTCAAATCCAAACTGCACAACACTTTCTATGATTGTGGCTCTTGGTGCATTGCACAAGGAATATGGATTAAAGGAATTAGTTGTCTCCTCTTACCAAGCAGCATCAGGTGCAGGCCAAGCTGGCATTGATGCACTAGTTGCACAGATCTCGCAGGTTGCAGGAACAGATGCTGGAACAAATGCTGGCGATGTTCGTAACTTTGTTAAGGATCTTGGTCCATTCCCAGCACCATTAGCTCTCAATGTAATTCCTTGGGCTGGTTCGCTAAAGCAAGATGGTTACTCATCTGAAGAGCTCAAGGTTCGCAATGAATCACGCAAGATTTTGGGCCTTCCAAATCTAAAGGTTTCAGCAACATGTGTTCGAGTTCCAGTGATTACTACTCACTCACTGACTGTTCACGCTGTCTTTGAAAAGGAGCCTTCACGTAAGGCTGCTCAAGATATTTTGCAGAATGCAGCGGGCGTGAAGTTGGTTGATGATCCCGAAAACTACAAGTTCCCAACACCTGCAGATGTAGTTGGAACAGATCCAACATGGGTCGGTCGTGTTCGTAAGAGCATCGATGATCCAATGGCTCTCGATATGTTCGTTTGTGGAGACAATCTACGCAAGGGTGCTGCGCTCAATACCGCACAGATCGCAGAACTACTGGCGGTAGAGTTCACAGCATGAGCATTAAAGAAACCTTACGTTCAGACCTAACTGAAGCAATTCGTGGTCGCAACGAAATCACATCAAGCACTATTCGCATGGTTCTAACTGCAATCACAAATGAAGAGGTTGCAGGAAAAGAAGCACGCCAACTCAGTGATGATGAAGTAATCGTTGTGTTGTCACGCGAAGCTAAGAAGCGTCGCGAAGCAGCAGAAGCTTTTGAAGGCGCTGGCCATGCAGAAAAGGCAGCGCTGGAAAAGGCTGAAGGCGAAGTAATTGCTAAGTATTTACCAGCGCAGTTAACTGCAGATGAGATCAAGCAGATCATCGCTGATGCAATCGCATCAACAGGTGCTGCAGGTCCTGCAGATATGGGCAAGGTAATGGGCGCTATTAAGCCAAAGATTGCAGGAAAGGCTGATGGAGCACTTGTTTCATCACTAGTGAAGGAGTCGCTTAACAAATGACAAAGTATGAATACGCAACAGTTCCACTTCTTTCACACGCAACAAAACAAATTCTTGATACTTGGGGCTCAGATGGTTGGGAGCTTGTTCAAGTTATTCCAGCACCAGGAACAGGCGAGCAGCTTGTCGCTTACATGAAAAGAGAGATCGCATGAATAAGGTTGATGTTCGCGCAAAGCTTGCAGAACTTGGTCTAGAGCTACCTGTAGCTGCAAAGCCTGTAGCTGCTTATGTTCCAGCGATCCGTACAGGTAATTTAGTTTTCACAGCAGGACAACTTCCATTAGCTGGCGGAGAAATGGCTGGCGTTGGAAAGGTTGATGGAGAGATCACTCCTGAGCGTGCAAAGGAGCTTGCGCAGATCTGTGCACTCAACTGTCTTGCAGCTGTAGAAACCGTTGCTGATGTAAACAAGATTACAAAGATTGTTCGCGTAGTTGGTTACGTCAACGGTGTACCAGGTTTCATCGGGCACCCAGGTGTAGTCAATGGTGCTTCAGAACTCTTCATCTCAATCTGGGGCGATGGCGCAAAGCATGCACGTAGCGCTGTAGGAATTGCAGAGCTTCCACTTAACTCACCAGTGGAAATCGAACTAACAGTCGAAATTACCGACTAATTACTTACCGCGCTTTGATAAGCGTTCGAAATCAGTAATTAGTACTGCACGACCATCTAGCTTTAACCAGTTGCGTCCTGCGAAATCGGCAAGTGCTTTGTTAACGGTTTCGCGGGATGCACCAACTAGTTGCGCTAACTCTTCTTGAGTTAGATCGTGGTGAACAAATAAACCTTCATCTGTTTGCTTTCCAAAACGCTCACCAAGATCAATAAGTGCTTTAGCAACGCGACCTGGAACATCTGAAAATACTAAATCGCCCACCGCTTCATTTGTGCGACGAAGGCGTTGCGCCAAACGTGCAAGAAGCTGAAGTGAAACATTTGGATTTGTTGCAAGCCACGGAAGAAGTTTTTCCTGACCAAGACTTAAAAGCTTTGCATCAGTAACCGCAGTTGCAGTTGATGTGCGTGGGCCTGGATCGAAGAGGCTGAGTTCGCCAAACATTTCGCCAGGTCCAAGAATTGAAAGAAGATTTTCACGACCATCGCCACTTGATGTTCCAAGCTTTAACTTGCCTTCGACGATTACATATAGGTGATCGCCTTCATCGCCTTCAGCGAATAAGACAGAGCCCTTTGAGATCTTTACTGAATCCATGTTCGCGCGCAAAGAAGCGGCTGCGGCATCATCCAAGGCGGTAAAAAGCGGGGCCTTGCGGACTACATCTTCATCTATGGTCACGAGGGGTACTTTACTACCCATGATGGTGGATAGGGAAACCCGAAAAGGGGCAAAGGCGGTTTATCGCATCCTTACCAAGACCTACCCAAATATTCGCTGCGAACTTGATTTCACTAATCCATTGGAGTTAATTGTTGCAACGGTGCTGAGCGCGCAGTGCACAGATAAGAGAGTTAACACCGTAACGCCTGCGCTCTTTAAGAGATACAAGAATCCGAAGGCTTATGCGAAAGCAGATCTGCACGAAATTGAAGATTTAATTCATTCAACTGGTTTTTATCGTGCCAAGGCACGCAATATTAAGAATTTGAATATCAAGTTACTTGAAGATTTTAAAGGTGAAGTCCCGCAAACCCTTGAAGAGTTAATTACATTGCCAGGCGTCGGTCGTAAGACAGCAAATGTTGTTTTAGGACATGCATTTGATACACCTGGAATCACTGTTGATACCCATTTTGGTCGATTGTCACGTCGCTTTGGTTGGACAAAGGAAATGGATCCAGTAAA
>ERZ1034365.1276-NODE-1276-length-13013-cov-6.105210_pt1 | contig 13013 bp, 14 predicted proteins | sample MGYA00520615_ERZ1034365 | MGnify/ENA primary metagenome ERZ1034365 (study PRJEB33736, sample SAMEA104284505) | Azolla filiculoides | biome: Urban; feature: Water surface; material: Ditch water | place: Netherlands | collected 2015-10-28 | depth 0-0.1 m ... | reverse complement strand
ACCCGAGTACGCCTCTAAATTCATCATCCTTGAAATATCGGTTGATAGTTAATGCGCCTCTTACTTGGGATTTTTAATCGGGGTTGACAAAGTATCGATTAGAGTATAAGTATTTAAAAATTCAAGTGGTGTGAATTACCTTAAAAATTCAAAATAATTTTAAACGCAAACAATAAAAATTTCGTTCCTGCATACGCTATAGCTGCGTAATGGTGCGGTAGATAGACATTACCGTATAACCAAAAGTCTATCAAAAAATTCGAAGTGATGAGAATTAAAAAATATCACAAATGTAAATTACTTAAGATCATTTTAACAAAACTTTAGTATCTCCAAAAAACAAACTTGTAACAAAATTTTTAACGAAAGTATTTTAAGACTCCGGGGCAGTACCGGACAACTCCACCATTTATACCATTTTTTTGTAATATTTTCATATTTTTAGTAATTGTAAAGGGGTCCTTTAAAGGTAGGTCAAAAACTGAGATTATGAAAATATTAGAACAAAATTTGGATTGAATTTTTAAAGTAAGAAGAATTAATATTAGCTTCATTTAAAATATATTTTTCTTCTTTAAATAATAAGTTCAATTCTTTAATAAAATTTTCTCCTTTTATTTCTTTATATAATAAGAAGTCTTTTAAATCTTTTCTAAATAATCTTCTAAATTTTTCAATTTTTTTATTGAAGAATAAATTATATCCACTTTCTGCATCAAAACCTTCAACATGAATTATACATGAATTTTTACAATTAAATCTATAATCTAAATATGATGCAACATCTATTCCATCCATACCAATCATTTTATTTTCAATGTCCACTTTTCCAGGTAGAATTAAATCAATAATAGCATAATCAATTTTTTCAAGACCAAGATTTTCTAATTGTTTTAATCCATTAATCATTGAAAATGGTGCACATCTACCTGTAAAAGAAACAATATTATAATTGTCTTTATCATAACCTAATGTTGTTAAATGTTCTTTAATAATTTCAACCATTCCAGGAGAATCATCAATTATTAATATTGTTTGTCTATAACTTTCAAAAGAATCTAATTTAAATTCACCACAATTAAAATTTATTTGATTATTTTTTGATTTTTTAAAAAGATTTAATAGTTCCTTAACCATTTGTAATTTGTGTTTTAACTGTAGAAGGCGTACCAGATATATTAAAAATATCTAGAATTCTCAGCGAAACATCTCCATGTGTACTTATAGATAATAATAATCCAAAAACTACAGCAGCAATTAACAATGATTTGAAATTTTGTGGTGAAAAAATTTCATTAAGTATATTTGAAATACTTGAATTATATTTCTTTTCGATTAAGTCAATAAGTTCAGAATTAAGTTCAGTTGTTTTATCAATTAAATTTTCAATAATTTCTCTTGTGATTTCTTTTTCAGTTTCTTGAGCATCTAAGAGAAATATGAATGCTTTTTTATCTGAAACGTCTTGTAATATGTTCTCAATTTGAATTAAAGTTTGTTTACTAGATTGTTTGAAAATTAGTTTAAGTTCTTTAATTTGTTCATTTTTTTGTTTTAAACGAATCATATTTGCTCCTTTATAAGATGTTTTATGATCTATTTATAAAGTGAAAATTTTATTATTATTCTTTATATAAGGCAAATATGATTTTTTTATAAATAATTTTGAAAGTTGAAAGAGACTATCTTAATCTAGCGAAAGCTATAAGGAATATTATGAAGATTACAAAAACTGTTCAAGATTTTGAATTAAATTCTTTTGAAAAGGTTTATGTTTTAGATACAAATATTGTATTATCAGACGTAAAAAATGTAGAAATATTATCGCAAGGATCATCTAATTTGATTATTTTGCCGGAAACAATGCTCGATGAAGTAGATTCCAAAAAGTCAGGATTTGAAGAAATTAACTTTATGGCTAGAGAATTTGGAAGATTATTAGAATCAGCTAGTGTTACTCAAATGGCAAAAATAGATGGCGTTGTTATTAATAGATGTGTTATTGAAGGTAATTCAAATATAACAATTGATATTATTTCAAAAGAAACATATAAATGTGATGAAGATAGAAGCACAGAAAGAAACGTTCTTAATGATAGAAAAATTATTGAAGTAGCATTGTTTGCTCAAGAACATTATAAAACAGAAAAAACAGATGTAATATTTGTTTCACTTGATGTAATGTGTAGACAAAGAGCATTATCATTAGGATTATCAACTGAATCATTTGGAAAAATGAATGATTTTAACCCAGAATTTTATAAAGAATTCGATATACAAGAATTAAATTTAGATTCATTTCCAAGCACTTTAGAAAACTTTCAAGAAATGACTAACCTTGAAAAATCAGTAAGCTCTGTTTGTTTATATGATGATAAAGGAAATAAAAAATATTATGTTAAATCAGGACTAACATTCTTCTTAATAGATGATAAAGAACTTGAAAAACAAAATATTAAACCTCTTAATATACAACAAAAAATATTATCAACTCTTATGTTAGATAATTTTAACAATGTTGTTGTTTGTGAAGCTGCAGCAGGAACAGGTAAAACAGTAACAGCTATATCAGCAGCAATGAAACTTATTGACCAAAAAATGTCACCTTATGACAAAATAGTTTATATAAGAAAAACAATTATTTCAAGTGATATTGAATTAGGATTTTTACCAGGTTCACTTGAAGAAAAAATGATGGGATATTTAGCTCCGTTGTATTCAAATCTTGAAGCAATTGTTATGAGAAAATTTAGTTCATCTAAAAAGAAATTCACTGAAGATGAAATGAAAGATAAAATTCTTGAATTGATTTCTGATTATAGAATAACATCAATGTGGCAAGGACATTTAAGAGGAACAACAATTAGAAATGCTATTGTAATATATGACGAAATTCAAAATGATAATATTTCTGATATTAGAACAACAATTTCAAGAATGGGTGAAAATTGCAAAGTATTCTGCTTGGGTTCACTTAAACAAATAGATAACAAATATGTTAATAAACATACATCTGCATTAACATTTCTTCTTAAAAAATTAAATGAAGATAATGAAATAAATGTAGTTGGAGCGCATCTTACAAACTCAGTTAGATCAAAAATGGCTGAATGGGCTGACTCATTTAAATAATTAAATGAATTTAGTATATAATATCTGAACTATAAAATTGAAGGATATTATATGCTATTTTCTCCATACTCATTTTCAAGAATGTCAACTTTCGAAAGTTGTCCAAAGAAATTTGAATTTTCTTACATTCTAAAACCACCAATTGAACAAAAACCACAAATTGCTTTAAACAAAGGATCTTATATACATCATTGTTTAGAATTATATCCAACAAAACCTTCTGAATTTTTTACTTTAAATGAACAACAAATTGAAGAATATAATGATATTATTAAAAATTATTTAAATTCTGAAGTTAGTATTAATATTTTATCTGAAATTAATATTGGTAAAGAAATAGATTTTGGTTTAACAAAAGATTTTAAAATGTGTTCATTCAATGATAAGTCTGCTTTAATGCGAGGAAGTATTGATAGATTAAATATGTATGGAAATAATCAAGATAAATTACATGTTGTTGATTATAAATCAGGAAAAGTTAAAGAAGAAAAATGGCAATCATATAAACAAGTAATGCTATATGCTATTTGGATATTTAGAAATCCAATTTTTAATAGTGTTCAAGAAGTTAAAGGAAGTTATGTATATGTTGAACATAATGTAACAAATGATAAAATATTTTATAGAAATGAATTGTTAGATTATATAAACGAATATATTAAAACAATAAAATCAATAGAGCACGCCGGAGAAATTAATAGTTTTTCAAAAAAAGAAACAAGACTTTGTGATTGGTGCGACTATAAAACATTGTGTAATGAATTGAATTTAATATTTGATTAATAGTAATTTGGATATAATACATTATAAATCGATAAAGGAATAGAATGCAAGAAATGCAAAAAATAAATGATAAAGAAACTGTTTGGTATGAAAAATTTAAACCTCAATGTATTGATGATTTAATCATACCGGTAGATATGAGAAGCAATTTAAAAACTTTAATTAAAGATAATACATTGCCTAATATTGCTCTTTTTAGTACTTCACCTGGTACTGGAAAAAGTTCAACAGTTAATGCAATTGTTAAAGAAGTAAACGGTGAAGCTATATGGATTAATGCTTCTCTTGAAAATTCAATTGATGTTCTTAGAGGTAAAATATTGAATTTTGCTAGTTCACAATCATTTTATGATGCTCCAAAAATAGTAGTAATGGACGAGATGGATCACTTTTCTGCACAAGGTCAAGCAGCATTTAGAGGATTTTTAGATGAATTTAGTTCTAATTGTAAATTTCTTTTTACTGGAAATTACAAAGAAAAAATTATTGATCCTTTATTAGATAGACTTGAAGTATTTAATTACGATGAATTTAAAAAACAAGATATAGTTAAACAAATATTTGAAAGATTAACATTTATTTTAGAGTATGAGAAAAAAACATATAATAAAGAAGATATAATTCAAGTAATTAATTCTCATTATCCTAGTATTAGAAGTATGATTGGAACACTTCAAAAATATTCTATTTCTGGTACATTAATTATTCCACCAGGTGAATTAAATAGTGCTTCAAAATTTGAAAATGTTATGCAAAGCATTAAAGGTAAAAAATTCAAAGAAGTTATTGAAAATATTAATAACATAACTGCTTGTGCTAGTTTTTATGCTTGGCTATATAAAAATATTAATGTCTATTTTGAAAAAGAAATGCTTCCAAAAAGTATTATGATTCTTGCAAAATATCAAGATATGGATTCAAGAGCAGTTGATAAAAATCTTAATTTAGCAGCATGCTGTACTGAATTAATGATGCAATGCTCAATTAAGGCGTAATAATGTTTAAAGCGATGGCAACAGTTTTAACAAATGTAAAAGCAACAGAAAGTGAAATGAAAAAAATATCTCCTTTCATTTTTAGAAAATGGTTAGGAAATCATCCTGGAACTATTCAAGCTGCTAATTTTTTAAATATATATAATGATATTCCTTTTGAATTACAATATGATTTTATTCAACAATCTATTAAAGGAAGAATATCATATATTCCTTATGTAGGTAAAAAGAAACAAGATAATAAACAAATTGAAAAAGTTGCAATTCATTATAACATTTCATATGAAAAAGCAGAAGAATATTTAGAATTTTTAACAAAAGAAGACATTAAAGAAATTAATAGAATTTCAGACATAAAGGCAAATAAATGATTTTATCACTCTCACATAATGATTTAGATGCATTTGGATGTCAATTATGTATATTAGATAAATTTTCAAAACTTTCAAAAATAGATTTTTATAATACTAATTATAAGGATTTTGATTTTAAAGTAAATGAAATTATCGATAGAATTGAACAAAATAGAGAAAAAATTCAATTATTACTTATAACAGATATTTCATTTACAGAAAAAAGAAGTTTATTACTTGCACTTAAAGAAGTAACGCAAGAATTTAAAATTAAAACTATTTTTATAGATCATCATGAATATTCTGAAGGATTTTGGGATGGAATTGAAACCCCACTATTTAAAATTCATTGGGACAAAACAAAATCTGCTTCAAAAATAACGCAAGAAGTTCTTAATATAACGAATACAAATTTATTAAAAATAATAAACATCATTGATATATATGATATTTGGCAAGATGAAAATAAATTTTTTAAAGTTGCTCAAAATCTTAATAATTATTTTTGGACACAAGGTAGATTTAATTTATTAAATACATTTATTCAAAATAATTACAATTTGCCTTCTAACTTTTTAGAAACTTGTAATAATTTTTATAAAGAAGCTGAAATTTCATATGAAAAAAGCAAAAAGAAAAATTTAATTATTCATCCAAGAAAAGATATTTCTTTTTCATTTACTGATGAATATTTTAATAATTATGTAGAATGGGAATTGCAATATAATAAAGTATTTGTTTGTGCTGCACATTATGGATTAGTTAGATTAAGATTTAAAAAAGGATCAGATGGATATCCAGACGATTTAGTTAAAATAATCAAAGACAAAATATTAGATGGAAGTGATAAAGGACATTTACATTCATTTTCATTTTATTTGGAAGATGTTTCTTTAGATACAATAGTAGAAAAATTTAAACAAATAGATGGTATAATTAAAACATCAATAGAAGAATACAGCAACTGTAGCAAATAGAACAAATGAGTAAAGGAATAATATGGAACAATCGGCAAATTTGAATATAGATTTTGAAGAAATACTTTTAAAGAATTTATTAGTTAATAATAGATTCTTAGGAGTAACATGTGGATTTTTAAATGAGGAGTCATTTTCTAATATAGCAAATAAAGAATTATTTAAAATAATTAAAAAATATTACTTAGATTATTCAAAAGCACCTAATCTTCCTGAAATAATAACTGATGTTAAAAATATTTCAAATAGTGAATTAAGAGGATTAATAGGATATCAATTAAAAAGAATTCAACCACAAGATCCTATAACAAATGAAGATTTTCTTATTAAACAAACAGTTGATTTTGCTAAAAAATCAGCAATTACATCTGCCTTAATGGTTGGTGCAGAAGGAATTTCTAAAAATTCTGAACCACTTCAAATGAAAGCATATGCAATGATGGAGGAAGCTCAAAAAATAAGAGCTGATACTAATCTTGGTCTTTCATTTAGTTCTATTCATGAACGTATTGAATACTATAAAAGAAAACTTATTGGATTAACTACTAAACATGAAGAATTTGATAAAAGACTTGGTGCTGGATTTTTACCTAAAACATTATCAATATTAGCAGCTCCTCCTGGAATTGGAAAATCACTTTTACTTTGTGATTTAGCAAGTTCATTTTTACTTCAAAAGAAAAATGTTCTTTTAATAACATTAGAAATGTCTGATTTTGAAACAGTAAAAAGAATAGATGCTAATGCTCTTGATTTACCAATTAATCAATTTAAAGATTTAGATGATGCAGTTATTCTTAATGCTTATAATAACATTAAAAATACAGTTGGAGAATTTTATGCTAAAGAATATGCACCTGGTGTATTCTCACCAATTATGCTTAAGGGTTTATTAGATTCTTATAGAATTGAAAAAGGTATTACATTTGACACAGTTTTAATAGATTATATTGGTCTTATGAAATCAGATAGAGTTTCTCCTATTCAAGGTCCATACATTTATTTGAAAAGTATTGCAGAAGAAGTTAGAGCAATTGCTGTTGATCAAAATATTCCAATTATTTCTCCTGCTCAGTTAAACAGAGGAGCTATTAATAATCTTGAAGCTGATAATAGTTCAATGGCAGAATCTGCTGGTATTTTACAAACAGCTGACTTTATTTTATTGTTATTGCAAACACCTGAAATGAAAGAGAAAAAAGAATATATTTTTAAAGTTACTAAAAATAGATTTACAGGTAGAACTGATTCTTGGTCTGTTGGAATTGATTATGAAAAAATGAGATTTGCAGATTTATTAATTTCTTCAGGAAATTCAGCAGTAAGTGCATTACCAAAAGAAATAGATACAGCTTTAAATTTTAATGAAAGTACTGGAACATTAAATAATACTTCAGCATTAGATAATTTTGATTTTTCTGATTTATGATTTATATAAATAGATTATAATTATAAACAGGGGAATTAAATGCAAAAAGAGCAAAAAATGAAAATATTTACTGATTTACTTTTAGAAAAATCTCAAGCTACTGTACTTGTTGAAAGTTTAGATGACGATAAAGCAGAACTTTGTGATTTTATTAAAGGATTAGAACAAGATGAATTTGCTGAACTTATGGATGTTCTTTCATCAATAATGATGGATCCATTAGCAATAGGTGATGAAGATGATTCTTCTCATGAAATTGAAGGCGATAAAGAAATTAAAGATGTAATTGACGATGGAGCAAGTCCTGAAGAAGTTAAAAAAGCACTTGAAGAATCTGAATCTGAAATAAATGAAAGAGGAAGAATTTCTGCAGCAGAAAGATTAAAAGTAGCTAAAGAAAAGAAAAGAGATCCAAGAATTAAAAAAATGAATAAAATTAAAAATGCTTGGAGAAAAAAATGCAGAAAAAGAAAATTAGCTGCACAAAAACAAGAATCTGGTAAATGGGGTTGTGGTTCAACAAATCATGCTCTTTCATTACTTGCAAAAAAATATCAACATAACAGACAAGCATCTGTTAAAGCATAAGGAGTTAAAAAATGGAATTTAAAGATTATATTAATAGTATTACTAAAGGTACTAAAATTCAAGATGTTGCTGAAGTAGCTGAAGTAGAAAATATTGCTGAAAGTAATATAGATTTAGAAGACTTTGAAGATAATACTCCTTGGACAAAAGAAGAATTAATTGAATTCATTTCTGATTTACAAGATGATGAAATTGAAGATATTGGAAATGTTATATATGATTATATTATGTATAATGATGAAACTGATGACTATGATTCTTTTGAAGATGATGATTATGATGATATAGATGAAGCTGCTAAAGGCGCTGAAAAAGCTGTAGATTTACAAAAATGTGGAAAAACAGATCCAGAAGATCCAAGAGAAAATGAAGAAAATGCTGCTAAAGGTATTTGTGATAATCAAGCAGGAAAAAACAAAAAAGAAAAAACAAATGAATCAGAAGATGAAGAAGAAGAAGATGCTGAAGAAGAAATTTCAGAAACTAAATTTTTTGATACTAAAAAAAGACAATTAGATCAACAAAAGAAAAAACATGTTGCAGATAGAAAAAGAAAATCAAAATTGCTTCATAGATATTATCAAAAAAATAAAGCTAGAATAGCAAGAGCTCATAAAATTTATAGAAAAAAAGCTAAAAGAAATCCTAATAAAATTAGAAAACACAAAGCATAATTCTGGGGTTTATTCCCCAAAATTATTAAAATCTAATGTATCATAATAATTAGCTACTCCACCAAACTCATCAGACACATGTCCATTTTGCATTCCATACATTTGGTTCATATCTGTTCCATCATCAAATCCACCTATTGAAAATATTTCCGATAAATCAATTTTATTTTTTTCATCATCAACTTTCTTATATAAAACATTAACTAAATTTTTCATATCGCTGAAGTTTTTAGTATTACAAAATGGTGCAAATGCAACTGCTAAACTCATAACAGCATCATCATGTGAACCCTCATCCGCTTGATACTTTCCATTTCTTAAAATAAATGTATAAAATTCATCTATAGTTTTTTTATCATTAATTTTTAATCTTCCATTTTCAATAAATGTTTTCATTGTCGTTAAAATTAATTTTCTAGATTTTGGAGTAGTTCTAAATCCAGGATATCTTTTTCTTAATTTTGTTAAATTTGTACTTGCACTATCTGTTTTAACATCAAAATAAAGATTTTCATAGTCATAAGATTTATATAAAGAATCAGCAATACTTTGTCCGGCACCTTCATTATTTTCAATAATAATAAATGCAAAATTATACCATTCTCCCCATTCAACCAAATATTCAGGCATTAATAGATAATCAATTTGAAATTGACCACTAGCTACTTGTTCAAAATTCATATCTGTTATATCAATAACTTGAACAGCAAATGCATCTTTTCCATCTTTAGCAGGATCAACAGATAAAATATACTTATGTCCTTCTTCTGGTTTTTTATAAACATTTAAACCCGGTGACATTTTTCTAATTGGTTCTTCTGCTGCAAATTCTTTTAATGAATCTGCTGGAATTAATGTATGTGATGATCCTATAAATGCTAATTCATAATTTTGTGCAAAATAAACTTCACCATATTTAGCTATAATTTCGGCTTTAAATACATCTGGATCTTTTGGTGAACCATCAATATTAAATCTTGGTACATCTCGCCAATTAACTTCATATATTTTATAACCGTTTGTTTCAGTTCTTGCACCTTTAACAATTTGATAAAAATGATTCATACCATTACTAGTACTAATTAATATATTCTTTTTCCACGCTAGAGCGCCTTGTGATGGGAAAATAGAATCTTCAAATTCATTCCAAATTGTTGGTCTAATAAATGCAGTCTCATCAATTACTAATAAGTGCATAGAAAATCCCCTGAATGAATCAGATGATGTTGCATCAGTCATAATTCTAACACCATTATCAAATTCTACAAAAGATTTATTCCAAGATAGAGATCCAACTTTCATCCAAACTGGCAATTCAATATACATTTTTTTACATTTATCAAGAAATTCTCTTGCCATTGATGCTTTATTAGCACAAATACCTATATTAATATCTTTTTTAAATAGCCCACAATGTGTTAAATATATACCTACTGTGGTTGATTTTCCTGCTTGTCTTGGTTGTGGAGAAACAATTGATTCATTTAAATCTGGTAAAATTTCTTCAATAAATCCTCTTTGATATGGTCTTAACTCTGGAAAATTTACACCTGTTTTAGTAACTAATTTAATATAATTATCCATAAAATAAAATATATCATTGCTACATTTTGTTATTTCTTCTATATGAATTGGAGATAAATTAATTTTAGTAAATTGTTTTTTAAGCATTCTGTTGCCATCAAAACCTATTCTATTTTCTCCTGCATCTAAATAATAACCATCTTGATCTTTTTCAGTATCTAATATTTCTAGTGCTAATTGCTTTCCAACATTTCCGTGTTTTCTTAAAGCAATTAAAAGATCTTGTGTTATTTTATCTTTATTATTTTTAAAGAATTCAATTTCTTCATGAGAAAGAATTCTATATTTTTTATTTTTAAGTTGTGACATTTTTATCCTTATAGAATTATTTATACTAATATTGTTATATAAGGGAAATGACTTTTTTTAATAAACTTTTTGATATAATTATTTTACTTAAGTAGTTTAAATAAATGCTTAAGAATTTTTATGTTGCCTTAAGGAGGAACTATGTTTATTAAAAGAAATCCATTTGTTAATGTTGATGCTTTCAACAAAATGTTAAGTGAAGTACAAGACGGTCTTAGAGACGTTCCAAGTACAGTTGCACAAATTGCAGGTGCTACAAAATTTCCATTTGCTGATATATTCAAAAATGAAGATGATACTCTTTATATCCAATTAGCTGTAGCCGGATTCAGCCGAGAAGATTTAGATATTGAATTAGAAAATGATATTTTAACAGTTAAAGGAACAATTCAAAATAAGGATTTGGATGATAAAACTTATTATCAAAAACAAATTGCTAGAAGAGATTTTGTTCAAAAATTTACTGTAGCACCACAATATGTGAATTCAAAAAATATCAATGCTTCTACAAAAGATGGTATTCTTACAATATCAATAAGTGTTTCAGAAACATCAAAACCAAAAGTACTTCAAATTTCAATTGACTAATAGTAATTGAATTCAAATAACTAAGTATTTTAGATAGCCTTTAATCGGGCTATCGTGAATATTTAATTAAAATAATTAATAATTTTGTTTAATCTTCTTTTAATATTAAAATGATATAATATATTATATAAACAAAAGGAAAACAAAATGACAAAATTACATTTAATTGAACTTAAAGGTTTACCGGCAACTAATACAAAAGGTTCAAGACTTAAAATTACTTCACAAAGATCTGGTAAATCTGTAACTTTACCTTTAGATTATTCATATGCAACATATGCAGAACAATGTGAAGCATTTTTAATTAGTAAAGGTTTTAACATTATTGGTTATTCATTAGATGGAGCAAGAAATTATATTATTTCTGATTCATTATTTGCAGACGTAAAATAAGGATATAAAATGAAAATGATTAAATTTCCAAGTATTGAACAATATAGATCTATAGTTAAACACGTTAAAGATAATACTGCATATGTTGGTAAAGATGCAGAAGGTAATGCTATATTTAATTACGATAAAGAATACCCACAAATAAGATTTTATGGTACTCCAAAAGGACATGGAACAAATGCTGGAGTTTCTTTTGATTTTAAAACAGGTGAATTATGGGCACAATCTAGAGAAAATATAATTACAGTTCAAAAAGATAATGCTGGATTTGCTGCTTTTGTCGAAAAGAATAAAGAAGACTTTATTAAAATGTTCCATAAAATTAGAAAAACACATGATTATTTTTTTAGAAATTTTGAATTGAATGAACCAACATATCCAATTGTAACTATATTTGGAGAATGGGCAGGACCTGGGATTCAAAAAGGTGTAGGTATTTCTCAAATTGATAAAAAATCATTTTTTATATTTGATATTAAAATAACGAACGAAGATCAAACTCATCACTGGGTAAATATTGATTTTGAAGAATATACAAATAATGCATTTGAACCAGTTCTTAGAAATTTTATTAATGATGTTTATTTGATGACTGATATGGCATTTTATGATATTAGCATTGATTTTAATAAACCGGAAGAAATTCAAGAATTATTAATTAAACTAACGGATGAAGTTGAACATAATTGTCCAATAGCAGAATATTTTGGTCTTAAAAATACAATCGGAGAAGGAATTGTATGGAGAACATGGTTTAATGGAGATATGATAAGATTCAAAGTAAAAGGCGAAAAGCATTGTTCAAGTAAAGTTAAAACTCCTGTTGAAATTGATGTTGAAAAAATGAATTCTGTAAATGAATTCGTTGATTATTGTGTAACTGAAAATAGATTAAATCAAGGAATTGAACAAGTATTTACTTGTAATAATTTAAGACCTGATATTAAAAATACCGGTGATTTTATTAAATGGATTTCAAAAGATGTTCTTAAAGAAGAAACAGATACATTGGTTAAAAGTGATTTAATATGGAAAGATGTTTCAGGTGTTATTTCTAAAAAAGCATCACAATGGTTTAAAGAATATTTAGATTCTAATTTATAATTTAATCTTCTTTTAATATTAATATGATATAATTATAATATATAAACAAAAGGAAACAAAATGAATTTTAAAGTAGGTGATTTGGTAAGAGTAGTTGGTCAGAA
>ERZ1034365.1274-NODE-1274-length-13018-cov-3.061278_pt1 | contig 13018 bp, 8 predicted proteins | sample MGYA00520615_ERZ1034365 | MGnify/ENA primary metagenome ERZ1034365 (study PRJEB33736, sample SAMEA104284505) | Azolla filiculoides | biome: Urban; feature: Water surface; material: Ditch water | place: Netherlands | collected 2015-10-28 | depth 0-0.1 m ... | reverse complement strand
ACGCTGGCATCGTTAGAGTCCTCGGCCCCTTGGGCTAAACGATTAGGCGAAAGCACCCGCCAAGATAAGCTGCCGAATGTTCCAGACATTCCCGTTTCGGCATACACAGTTTGAGCGCCTGTGGTCTGCAGATACAGATTCGTGCCTGTTGCACCCCAACGTTCATCTTTGAACGGGCTTAGCATCACTCTTCTCACCGAGCGACCTTCTAAGGCACCTCTGATTCCGCCAACGTGATCCATGTCGAAGTGAGTTAAGACCAGTAAGTCAATTTTTACTACGCCTAACCTAGACAAACATTCGTCAATTGGTTTATCTTCACGGCCAACATCAATAACCGCAATCAAGCCATTTGAACGAATCACCATGGCATCGCCTTGGTCGACATCACAGGCAACCACTTGCCAATCATTAAGGGGCCACGCCGCTGATCTAACTTGCAGGAAAGATATTGACCCCACGCTGATGGCAAGAATTATGGCCAAAGCCAAGATTCCGAAGTTTCGAAAACGCTCAGACCTAGCTTTCAACCAAAGCAGAAAAGCAGCAATTACACACAGGGCGGCGACGGCTCCGGCAACGCCAACCGGCCAGGCAATAAGTTCATTTGGCAACGATGAAAGCCAAGATGCAATTCTGACAATTAGTTCGGCGCCAAGAGAAGCCAGATAACTTAAGGCCCCTGAGATTGCAGGTAGCGGTATTGCAGTTATAAGTGCCAGGATGCCGAGAACAGTTATGGGGGCAACCAACGGCTCGGCAAGAAGATTGGCAGGTAGCGAATAGGTTGATAGGCCAGACTGCAGTTGCAAAAGAATTGGCAAACAAAATATTTGCGCAGCGACTGCAACAGAAAGAGAAATCGCCAGCAAATTGGGCATTCTTGATTGAAATTTGAAAGCCAGTGGTTTAGTCAAGAGCAGTAACCCTGCCGTTGCAGCCACAGACAGGGCAAACCCATAATCGGTTGCCAACCAAGGGTCTGCAATAAGCAAAATTATTATGGCCAAGGACAATGCACTGATTGCAGATGATCTTCGACCTAATGAAATAGCCGTAAGCACCGCACCAGCCATTACAGCAGCGCGAAGCACGCTGGGCTGAGGTCCAACCAAAGCAACATAGCAAACCAGTGTTAGCAGGCCAATCAGAAGCCTTGCCCACTTTCCCCCGCCTAGGCGCTTAATTAATAAATAGACCATGGCCAGCACAATTGCACAGTTTGCACCAGATACCGCCGTGAGATGAGTTAAGGAAACCGTCTTCATGTTTGCAATGAGTTGTGCACTTATTTGCGAAGTATCCCCTATTGCTAAACCAGCAACTAGACCAGAAGAATCGCTAGTTACACCTCTAAGGTTCGCAAGAAACTGCTTGCGAATGGCGCTGATGATTTGATTGGCGGTGGGGGCTGGCGTTTGCTCAACTGAACTGTTTTGACACTTTGAATGGAACCCGGCACGCTCGGCGCTGCTTGAGGGCCGAAGACTCAATCTGCAGCTGTATGTTGACTTGACTTGTAGTTGCTTAAGTTCAACTCCCCCGCGCAACTCCCCTCTTGCAAATAATTGATGCTCTTGAGCCGAAACCTCTGCTCTCAATAATCGAATGTTGGCTCGAAAATTATTTGTTTCACCGAATTTTCTGGGCTCATCTAGAACCTCAAAAACTGACGGTACTGTTGAAAAATCTGAAACCGCATTGTCTATGGCTATTGGCCTGGCTGCTGCGTATTGAATTGCAAAAGAGCAAAATGCCAATAGCATCGAGCAGGCAATTAGCAAACGATTTCTAGTCAATTAAGGCCCAACGCTCCAATGAAGAGCGCCAAAGTCAGCCACAGAACTACGGCCGAGATCCAAGTGTTCAAAGACTCACCGAATCTTTAAGGCCTGCAAATAACTTGTCACCTATTCCGCTGATGTTTAGAAGGTCTTCTTTCTTTTTGAAACCACCGTTTGCACTGCGCCAGTCAATGATTCGCTGCGCCAAAGCAGGGCCAACCCCTGGTAGTTCCTCTAATTGCGATTGTGTCGCGCGATTTAGGCTTATCTGGGCCATTCCCTTTTGAGAAGCAGATTGATCAATCTGCGCGTCGCCGATTTTGAAGATAATCACCTGCTCGCCATCGGTTAGTTCACGTGCCAAGTTCACACTTGCTTCGTCGGCAATTTTGGTGAGACCGCCAGCAGCGAACACAGCATCTATTAGCCTGGACCCAACTTCAAGTTGATAGATTCCAGGTTCACGTACCTCGCCAACGATGTGCACAAAGAGCGTTGACTGTTGAATTGAGACCTGATCACTAGCTTCTGTTGCAGTTATTTGAATTGGTGTTTGTTGATTGGAAGTTAGCCCGTTAATAAGAAAAACAACGGCTGCCACAACCGCGCCAATCAGTAGCAAAAGCTTTTTACTGACAGGCTGCTTGCCACCAATGGCTTCGGCTAGCCTCAAGCGAATCCAATCCATGAGGCAAAACTAAGCCGCCCTGGCAATCGCATGGGCGGCTTAGATAAATCTGGGGAAAACTAACTAGTAGCTATGTTCACTAGTTTTGGGGCACGAACAATCACGTTAGCAACGCTCTTTTCGCCAATTGCTCGTCTAACGGATTCAGAACTCAAAGCCAGTTCACGAAGGGCATCTTCTGAAATGTTAATGTCTACTTCAAACTTGTCGCGCAATTTGCCGTCTACCTGCACAATTGCCGTGACTGAACTTTCTACCAAAAGCGAAAGATCTGCCTCAGGAAGCTGGGCCAACGCAACACCTGGCTGGTGCCCAAGTTTGTGCCACATGTCTTCGGCTGTGTAAGGAGCAAACAAAGAAAGCGCCTTAGCCACGGTTTCGGCTGCTTCACGCACAGCCGGATCACCGGCACCTGCATCGCCATCAATTGCCTTACGAAGCGCATTCACAAGTTCCATGATCTTGGCAACACCTACGTTGAACTTGAAGCCTTCAATCAATGGGCCAAAGTCACGAAGGAACGTGTGGGTTGCCTTGCGCAGTTCTTTATTGCCAGCTGCAAAATCAACACCGATATCACTTGAGACATCGTTTGCGGTTCTCCAGGCACGAGCCAAGAATTTTGCTGAACCGGCTGGTGACACATCGGCCCAGTCAATGTCTTCTTCTGGTGGACCAGCAAATGACATGGTTAGACGAACAGCATCAACCCCGTGAGTATCTAGCTGCTCACTTAGCGCAACAATGTTGCCGCGCGACTTTGACATGGCGCTGCCGTTCATCAAAACCATACCCTGGTTCAACAAACGAGTGAAAGGCTCTTGGAAATCTACGTGTCCAAGATCATGCAAAACTTTGGTGAAGAAACGCGCATAAAGCAGGTGCAAGATCGCGTGAGTAACGCCACCTACATACTGGTCAACCGGTGCCCAGTCTTTTGCCGCCTGCTTAGGGAACGCCTCTGTGGTTGAATCCGGTGACAAGAAACGCAAGAAGTACCAAGAGGAGTCCACGAAGGTATCCATGGTGTCAGTGTCGCGCTTGGCTGGCATGCCGCACTTAGGGCAGGCAACGTTAACCCAATCCTCGGCTCCACCAAGTGGTGAAGTTCCCTTTGGCTTCAGGTCAAGACCTTCAGCAGAAGGCAGTTCAACCGGAAGCTGATCTTGCGGAACCGGAACCTCGCCACACATTTCACAGTGCACGATTGGAATTGGGGTTCCCCAGTAGCGCTGTCTAGAAATTAACCAGTCGCGCAATCTAAAGTTTTTGGTCTTTTTTCCCTTGGCGTCTTTTTCAAGAATTTCAACAATCTTGTTGATGGCATCTTTCTTTGCCAGACCGTCTAGAGCACCAGAATTAACCATGGTGCCTTCACCGGTAGTTGCAGTACCCGATATGTTTGGATCTTCTTCGCCGGTTTCCACCACAACACGAATTGGAAGACCAAGCGCCTTTGCAAAATCAAAGTCACGCTGGTCATGGGCAGGAACCGCCATAATTGCACCGTGGCCGTAGTCGGCAAGCACGTAATCGGAAACCAAAATAGGAATTCGCTCACCATTGACCGGGTTAATTGCAAAGCGCCCAAGGTTCACACCGGTTTTTGGTCGGTCGGTAGCTAAGCGCTCAATGTCGTTTGATTGCTTAACCATCTCTAGATACTCGGCAAACTTTTGCTGAGTTGCAGTATCGGTGTTGGCAGCTAATTCGGCAGCAAGCGCACTATCAGCGGCAACCACCATGAAGGTTGCGCCGAAAAGAGTGTCAGGGCGAGTTGTAAAAACAGTCACCGGCTCATCGCGGCCTTCAATTTCAAACTCAACATCGGCACCATAAGAGCGGCCGATCCAGTTGCGCTGCATTGATAGAACTTTGGCTGGCCAGTTGCCCTCAAGAGTGTCTAGATCATCAAGAAGTCGGTCGGCGTAATCGGTGACTTTGAAGTACCACTGGGTCAGCGCCTTCTTGGTAACCAGGCTGTCGCAACGTTCACATAAACCTTGTACAACCTGCTCGTTGGCAAGAACGGTCTGACAGCTTGGGCACCAGTTAACATTTGAGTTCTTGCGGTAAGCCAAACCCTTGTTGTAGAACTCTAGAAACAGCCACTGGTTCCAACGGTAGTAAATAGGGTCAGAGGTGATTAGTACGCGATCCCAGTCAAAAGAACATGCGTAGCGGCGCATCGAAGCACGCTGCTGGGCAATGTTGTCGTAGGTCCATCCTTTTGGATCAAGGCCGCGCTTGATTGCCGCGTTTTCAGCTGGCAAACCAAATGAGTCCCAACCAATTGGGTGCATTACGTTAAAGCCCTTTTGCACCCAGTAGCGAGAAATTACATCGCCAAGCGCGTATGCCTCGGCGTGACCCATGTGCAAGTCACCTGATGGATAAGGAAACATATCCAAGACATACTTTTTAGGGCGGTTGTCGCCTTCTTTGCCAGACGCAAAAGGGCGCAGGTCATCCCAAATTGGAAGCCATTTGTCCTGGATTGCAAGTACGTCGTACTCGTTTTCGTTTGCTGCGTCAGTCATTCTTCTAAGGTTACCAACTAGGCCCAAGGGTCGGGGGCGTTTAGCACTCGCAATAAGGCCTGAGCCTTGAGTTTGGTCTCTTCGAGCTCGGCAATTGGGTCTGAATCACTCGTAATTCCACCGCCAACACCGATACTGGCCTTGGCCCCTTGGAAAACGATTGTTCTGATGGTCATGCCAAATTCTGCAGAGCCGTTGAATCCAAAGAAGCCGATTGCACCGGAATAGGCTCCCCTGCCGCCTTTTTCTAAAACCTCAATGATTTCCATAGCCCTAGCTTTTGGTGCGCCTGTCATTGAGCCACCCGGAAAAGCTGCACTTAGCGCGGTAAAAGCTGATTCGCCTTCGGCCAGCTGCGCTTCGACCGTGCTAACTAATTGATGAACGGTTGCATAAGACTCAATTTCAAAAAGCTTAGAAACCTTAATGGAGTCTGAAACAGCAACTTTGCCAATGTCGTTTCTCATTAAATCTACGATCATCAAGTTTTCGGCGCGCTCTTTTTGGTTAGTTCGCAACTCTTCAGCGTTTGCTAAATCAACTTGCAAATCTAAACTTCTAGGCCTAGTTCCTTTAATCGGCTTGGTGCTAACTAACCCTGTGGCCGAAACTTGTAAAAACTGTTCAGGTGAACTACTGACCAAGCTAATTTCACCCATTCGAATGAAAGCTGCATACGGTGCAGGGTTGATTTCTCTTAAATTTAGAAAAACTTCCAACGGATCAAGACGGTGCTCAACTTCAATTTGGTTGGTAAGGCATATTTGGTAAACATCACCTGCCGCAATGTGTCTTTGTGCAGCCTCAATCATCCGCAGGTAACTATGCGCATCGTGGCGCAACGTCACAGACTTTGAACTAGAACTGGATGAATTTGCGAGACGGTAAGAGGCCAATTCCCCACCGATTAGACCTAGTCGCAGAAATACCGCGTTGCACCAATCTTGAAAACTTTTTTCTGAATCAAAAATTCCAACCAAGTGAACCTTGCGAGCAGCATGGTCAAAAACCATTGCCCTATCGACATTTAAGAATTTTGGTGCGCCCTCATACTCAAAAAAACCAACCAATCCCGGTCGCCAATCAAAAGATAGCTCTTTATCTTGGAATGTTTCTAAATTGAGACCCACTGCGGGAATCCCAGCTCCAACCACACTGAAAGCGGAGGTCTTGTGATGCTCGCGATCCAACCAAAAAGAATTGGTTTCATTCGCAAAGAATTGCAAGAAAGTATCAGCGGGGTTTACCCAGCCGCGCAATTGAAGGCTAAAGAGTTCCAATCAGGCACCCCTCTGGTCTTCTATTGATGATTGGAGCCAATCAAGGCTCTTGCGATTTTAGAACTAAGTAATTCTTAATCTAGATTAGAGGCAACTCATAAATGGGAGGTGGCAAATGTCTGAAGAAGAACAGTTCTTCGCGCTAATTGATGCTGCCTTGACCCAAATCTCAGCTAACGAAGTCCTCCACGGAAATCTTGAGGTCGCCGACAGTTGGCTGGTGCAAGAAGGCCGGGTTCGGCACCTAGAGGAACACTTTGGGCGATTTGCCAAATGGGTGGTCGAAAAAGACCAGAGCGTGGAGTTTGGCAACTTTTTTGAGGCAGTTACCTCGTTGATTCCTCGTGAAGGATCTTGGTTCCCAAGAATCGAATTCATTTCAAACCCGGAACTCGGTGAAACTCAACTGCTGCTTCGCATGCGCGAGGCCCCTGAATTGCAAGGCACCATTTCGCTCTGGAGCTTCAATGAACCAGACCCTCGAGTTTCACCAACAATCAAGGGTCCAGACCTGAGCCTTGGAATGCAAATGCGCCGAGCCGCCCAAATGCATGGGGCCGATGAAGCAGTGCTGCTCTCCCCTGACGGCTTCATTATTGAAGGCGCGCTGAGTTCTCTGGTTTGGTTTAGGGACGATGTGCTTTGTGCACCAGGCGAGGAATTTGACTGGATCCCAAGCATTACCCGCCAAGAAGTTTTCTCGATTGCAGAATCGATGGGATTGCAAACCCGTGTCGAAAAAGTAAAGCCTGCCGATTTAGTTGATCTAGAAATTTGGGCACTGAGTTCATTGCACGGGATTCGTGCCGTTGATGAATGGGTTGATTTGGGTGGGCCAGTTGGAGCACCTAGACACTTGGACGCCTTCGCAAAACGCATGCGTTTGCTCTCTGCAAGCATTGACTAGTTAACTAAACGCTGGATTTTATCTGCGAGCTTTGCCAATTCAACATCATGAGTAATTAGCACGATGGCTCTCTTTGAGTTAAATTTAGCTGCCGCTAATAAATCTGAAACTAAATCGAGCGCAGAATTTTGATCTACGTTTGCCGTGGGTTCGTCAAGCACCAATACTTCAAAGTTAGCCAGCAATGCTCGAGCAAGTGCCAGGCGCTGGGCTTCACCTCCAGAGATAAGTACTCCGCGTTCACCTAGTTCCGTGTCTAAGCCTTGGCGATCAGCAAATAGTGTTTTTAGACCCACCCGGTCCAAAATGTTCCAAAGCTCTACATCGCTCGCCCCAGGGTCTGCGATTAATAGATTTGCCCTAACGTTTCCAAGGAAAATTTTCGGATCTTGCTCAACTAAACCGATTGTCTTCCGGATGCCAGGCTCCGAATATTCTGCGACGTCAGAGCCATTGATTTGGTAGCTACCAGAGCTGAGGTCTAAGAACCTCAGTAAGGCCAATGCAATTGTGGTTTTGCCGGAGCCGCTTTGCCCTTGAATCGCTATCGTTTCACCTGCGTTGAGCTCAAAATTAAAGTCTTGCAGGACTGGTTCTGATTCTGGGTACGAAACTTCTGCCTCTATCAAATTCAAATTCTTGAAATGACTGATGTTTTGGTTGCCAAACCCGGGCTGCAACACCACAGGAAGCTGCATGTTCTGCAACTGCAAAATTCTTTTGGCACTTGACTTATAAGCCCTAAATGCAGATACGGCTGGCTGAGCATTAGACAGAACATCAAATACAGCCATCGGAATCAATGTAATAAGTGCCAATAGAACACCGGATAATTCAAAATTAGAAACCGATTGGGCTCCAATCAATGCGCTGACCAATGTGGCAGCAGTTGCTAATAGCGAAAACATTGCCTGACCAACGCCAATGCCAACAGATTTACGCTTATTGATACGGTTCAAAACCTCATCGGTTTCCGAAAGATTCTTCAATTTAGGCGAAAGCCAACCATATGCGGTGAGAACATCTAGATGCTCAAGCAGCTCAATCGATTGAGATGCAAGCTTTGCATTTACAGTTGCCCGCTCTAGATCTGAGACCTTGCTGATATATCCCGACAGCGGCATAGCAACAAAGAATGCAGCAAGCAAGAAAAGCAGCAAAGCAAGTGCCGCGCTAGGCAGTAAAAACCCCAGCCCAATAACAGAGAACACCGATACCAAGGTGGATTGGACGATAGGCGAAATTACCCTGAGTGGCAGATTCTGTAGTTCATCGACATCGGCACCAACTCTGGTGATTGTGTCCCCGCGCTTTTGGGCCCCAAGGCCGGCAGGCATAAATGGAATAAGTTTTTCAAAAATCCTAGGCCTAGTCTCAGAGATCTTTCTAAAAGCTGCTTCGTGTAGTAGTAATCGCTCACCGTATCTAAACCCTGCTCTACCAAGCGCAAACCCTCTAACGCCTACCACTGCAATCATGAGGTACATAACCGGAGGTTGCTCTGCAGCTCGCGAGATGAGCCACGCAGAAGCCGCTAGCAAGGCCACAGCCGACAAACCTTGAAGGGCACTAACAACCAAACCAAGACCAAATAACCTTGTTCTTGGTAGACCGATTTCTATTTCATCACGCACTTGATACCTCAAAAACGTAATCTGCAGCGTCTATCAGATACCTCTGATGCGAAATAGCCACCACAGTTGCGCCACTTTTGGCAAATTCCTTGAGGGACTGCACGACCTGCTGCCCTCGTGAATCATCGAGTGACGATACAGGTTCATCGAAAAGTAAATACTGAGTTTTTAATGTTAGGGCTCTGTAAAACGCTCTCGCCAATGAAATTCTCTGAGCTTGGCCACCGGATATGCGCGCTGAATCCTCACCAACTTGATCCTCTAGTTTCAAATCATCCAATGCAGCGTAGGTAAGGGCAAGCGATAAGGCGTTTTCATCTACAACATCACTGCCGATGATGTTTTCGCACACCGTGCCGTTGAAAAGGAAAGTTTTTTGAGGCATCCAGGCAACATCGTTGAATCTTAAGGTAGGTGCAGAACCGTCAAAGCCCAGCAGACTCCTAAAAATCGTTGATTTTCCAGAACCCGATACGCCGGTAATCACGTTGAACTTGGACGACTTGAATTCCATTTGAGTTGACGTGCTTTGTGGCATCACGGTTTGCCGTTGTGAACGGTTGGCTTCATCGATTATGTCCAACACCTTTTGCGATGCCGTGGCGCCTTCTGCAGCAGCATGAAAGTTCGCCCCAACCTGCCTAATTGGAAGATATACCTCTGGTGCAAGCAGTAACACGAACAGCCCAACTAATAGCGATATTCGGCCATCCACAAGCCTTAGGCCGATTGAAACGGCAATCAGTGCCACAGACAAACTAGCCAGGAGCTCTAAAGCAAAGCCTGACAAGAAAGTCACGCGCAATACTTTCATGGTCTTGATTCGATACTGATCGCTAACCTCACCAATTATTTGGACTTGAGATTTAGCACGATTGAAAATTCTCAACGTTGGCAACCCTCTGAGAACTTCAAGAAAGTGTTGAGTTAGTTTCGTGAGTGAATCCAATTGTTGCTGTTGAATGCTACTTGTAGCCCAACCAATTAGAATCATAAATATTGGAATAAGTGGCAACGTCGCAACGAGTGTAATTGCACTTAGCTGATCTTGCGACCACACCAAAATTACTAAAGCAGGAGTGACCAGTGCGGTGTAAATAAGCTGTGGCAAATATTTTGCAAAATACGGCTCCAGCGCATCAAGACCGGTAGTTGCCAACAAATTAATTTCGGCGATACTGTTTTTATTCAACCAATTCAGGCCTAATTGGCTAATTGCTTTGAACAGCTTTCCGCGAAGCTCGATTTTTACTTGAACGGCAGCTCGGCTGCTAACAAATTCCTGCAACCAGATCACCAGTGCTTTGAAAATGCCAGCGGAGCCGGCAATAAGAACACTATTCCAACTGGAATTAATCGATGAACCCTCAATAAAAATATTTGTTATTAATAGCGAGAGTTGCCATGCGATCACTGCGGTCGCAAATGTACCCAAAGTCGCAAGAGCGACCACACTGGCGATGAACCAGCGGGCCGCTCTTGCTTCTCGTAGTAACCGAGGGTCTAACGGTTTGATAAATCCCCTATTGCTTAGTGAGCGCCAGCCGGTATGGATTTGCGGCTAATGCGGTTTCGGAAAACCCAATAAGTCCAACCCTGGTAGAGCAGGACTAGCGGAATCATGAACACGGCCACCCATGTCATAACAGTTAGTGTGTACTGACTTGATGATGCATTGTCTATTGTCAGACTAAAGGCTACATCGGTGGTAGATGGGAACACATTAGGGAATAGTGCAGCAAACAAGCTTCCTACTGCTGTGATTATTGTGATCACGATTAGAGAGAAAGCAATTCCTTCACGCTTGAAGAAATTGGCTGCCAACCCAGCTATCAATGTGACAGCCGCTACTGCCGACAATATGAATCCCAAAACACTGAAGTGAGCTATCAAAGTCCAAATTAAGAACGTTGCCGCCAACAAGGTTGTGGCTATGCCGACTTTAGTGCCTAGTTTGCTAGCTCGTTCTTTAATCTCGCCTTCAGTCTTTAGAGCGATAAACATCAAACCATGGGTCCAGAATAGGGTGAGGGTTACTAGACCACCTAGCAAGCCATATGGGTTCAACAATGTAAATAGGTTGCCGGTGTAAATGTGATCGGCGTTCAGAGGAACACCTTGGACTATGTTTGCAAACGCAACGCCCCACAAAAGCGCAGGTAAGGCAGAGCCAATCACAATCATCCAGTCAAAGGTTGCTTTCCACCTGACCTCGTTGGCGCCAATCGTGTGGCCTTTACCGCGATACTCAAATGCGACACCGCGAGCAATCAAGGCCGCCAGAATAAGCAGCAATGGTAGGTAGAAACCGCTGAACAGAGAGGCGTACCATTCGGGAAACGCTGCAAAGAGACTTGCTCCAGCAACAATTACCCAGGTTTCGTTGAGGTCCCAAACTGGACCAATGGTATTAATAAGCACTCGGCGATCAGTGTCGTCTTTACCTAGAAAAGGCAGAGACATGCCAACGCCAAAATCAAAGCCATCCAATACGAAGTAGCCGATGAATAAGAATCCAACAATCAGGAACCAAATTTCATTGAGTTGCATTTGTGTTCTCCTTCCCTTTCTTAGTAAGCCACAGCTAGTTTGTCGGCATCTTCAGGCTTCGTATCTGAAGTTTCAGAATCATCGATGCCTTTCTGTGCCGCTGCTAATAGCAGCTTGATTTCTACTACTGCCAAAATTCCATAAATTGCAGTAAACACAATCAGTGAAATTAGTACGTCAACTCCATTGATTCCTGGCGAAACTGCATCTGCTGTTTTCATTAGTTTGAAAACTATCCAAGGCTGTCTACCCATTTCAGTGAACATCCAGCCAAGTGAGATTCCTAGAACTGGAACAGGTGCTGACCAGATGGCAACATTCCAGGCCCACTTAGGAACTGAGAAAGTTTCCTTGCGAGTCATCCACAAACCAACTACTGCAACCAGGAACGATAGTGCGCCCAGAGCAATCATCCAACGGAACGCCCAATAGGTAATCCAGATGACCGGCATGTAATCGCCAGGACCAAATGCAGCAACGTACTGAGCCTGCAAATCATTGAGGCCCTCAACTTCACCATCTAACGTGTGAGTTGAAAGGAAGGAGAGCAAATTTGGAATACGAATTGAAAACAACTCACTCTTGCCGTCTGGAGTTCCTAATGTGAACAAGGAGAATGAAGCTGGAGCCGAAGTGTTGTACAACGCTTCAGCGGCAGCCATCTTCATTGGTTGGGTTTGCACCATTGCAAGTCCTAGCCCATCACCGCTAAGCGCAGTTCCAATTCCACCTACGATTACAGACCAAAGTCCAAATTTAAGTGAAGTGGTCATAGTGGAAACTTGTTGGTTTCGCTTGAGGTGATAAGCGGCAACGGATGCGATCACTGCACCGGCAAACATGATTGATGCAGTGACGGTGTGCGGAAACTGGTTTAGCGCCACAATGTTCGTCAGAACTGCACCAATGTCAGTTAGTTCGGCACGGTTCTTTTCTTCATTGATAACGAAACCAACTGGATTCTGCATAAAAGCATTAGCAGCCAAAATAAAATATGCCGAGAGCAATACGCCCAACGCAGTCATCCAAATAGTTGCCAGGTGAACCTTTTTTGAAAGTCGCCCCCAGCCAAAAATCCATAGTCCAATAAAGGTTGCTTCAAAGAAGAAAGCGAGCAGACCTTCCATTGCTAGAGGGGCACCAAAGACGTCGCCAACAAATCTGGAATAGTCAGACCAGTTCATACCAAACTGAAATTCCTGAACGATACCGGTGACCACACCCATAGCAAAGTTGATTAGAAATATTTTTCCAAACAGCTTGGTCATGTGAAGGTATTTGTCTTTACCCGTGCGAACCCATGCGGTTTGCATGATGGCAACCAACAGGACCATGCCAATCGTTAGAGGCACAAATAAGAAGTGATAAACGGTAGTCAGACCGAATTGCCAACGTGAAAGATCAAGTGGGCTAAGTTCGGCAAGCACAGCTGGGATCGCCGCGTGCATTTGGGGCTCGCTTTCTGGAAAACTTTTTTATTTTCCAATTCCGTTCTACTCCTTTTATAACGATTACGCAACGACAGGCAGTCGTGTCCTTTCTAGCCCTCAGGTGCGAGGAATGACCGGTGAACGAAAACCTTGATTGGCTACTCAGCACTGTTCAAAGTGTTGATCCGCTTACCAGCAACCTTCT
>ERZ1034365.1271-NODE-1271-length-13022-cov-2.413287_pt1 | contig 13022 bp, 6 predicted proteins | sample MGYA00520615_ERZ1034365 | MGnify/ENA primary metagenome ERZ1034365 (study PRJEB33736, sample SAMEA104284505) | Azolla filiculoides | biome: Urban; feature: Water surface; material: Ditch water | place: Netherlands | collected 2015-10-28 | depth 0-0.1 m ... | reverse complement strand
TGGTCGGGCTGAGAAAGGCCCGCTGAAAGGCCCACAACAGGAAGCCGGCAGCCGCCACATTACCGAGCGCTGCCGCCACGGTAGAGAGCGCGCCAAAGCTGTCGATGGAGGCTTCCAGCACCAGATGCGCCGCATCAAAACCCGGCGTTCCCGGCATGCCGACGATGGCCAGACCAAAGCTCAGGAAGGCAATCGCCAGAAAGGGAATGCGCTCGAAAAGGCCGGATAATTCATGCAGCTCCGTCGTGCCGGTGCGCCGGAAAACGAAGCCGACAATGAACCACATGCCCGTTACGGCCAGCCCGAAGTTGGCGGCCAGCAACACCGCGCCCTGAATCCCCGACGCCTGCAAACTGAACACGCCAATCACCAGCAAACTGGTGTGACTGACCACGGCGAAGGCCAGCAGACGGCGCAGATTGCTTTGCTGGAAAGCCAGCGCCGCCGTAAAGAACACCCCGACCATGGCGAAACCGACGACATAAGGCTGCCAGTAAGCCACCGCATCCGGCGTCAGCGGCAAGACAAAACGCAACATGCCGTAGATGCCCACTTTCACCCCGACCATCAGCGCCGGCCCGACGGCAATCAGCCCATGTTGCGCCATGTTCGGCAACCAGCCATGCAAGGGAAAAAGCGGCGTGCGCACGGCCAGCCCGTAAAACATCAGATAGAAAGCCGCCGTCTGGAACTTGCCGGCCGGCACCGAACCGGCCAGATCGAACAGATCAAAACTCCAGTAACCGCCCTGCGCATCGGCATGACTCCAGCCGAGCACCAGGCAACCGGCCACAAAGAGCAGCCAGCCAAAGGCCTGATACTGAACAAAACGGGCCAGCGCCAGATTCTCGGCGCGCGATGACGCCCAGCGTTGCAGCAGGAAGGCCACCGCCCACAATTCCAGCGCCGAGAAGGCGGCAAACCAGGCCACATTCACCGTCAGCAGCATGCCGACCAGCCCGGCCTCGGCCAGCAACAGCACGGCAAACAGACGCCCCGGCGAAATCATGCCGCGACTCATGCCGTACAAAGTCATCAGAAAGGTCAGCAAGGTCGCCACCAGCAAAAACACCGCGCTGATGCCGTCGACCGCAACATGGTAGGCAATCACGTCCACACGTTCGGCCAGTTGCAGCGCCGGCGAAGTCGGATTGATCTGCGTTGTCACGAGCACCGCCAGCAGCAGCTCGGCCAGCGCAAAGACCTTGCCGGCCATGACCGCGGTCGACCGTTCCTTGAAGGCAAAAACGAAAGCCGCCCCCAGTAGCGGGAGGATTTGCAGAATCGCCAGCCAGGGCAAGGACACCTGCGCCGTCCAGTGGATTTCGCTCAGGCCGTTCATCAAAGGATCACCACGAAAGTCGCCATCACCGCCATCATCAGATAACGCGGCTGTTCGAGCAGGTTTTCGAGAATACGCAGATACAAACCGGCGCGCCGCAGAAACTGTTCGGCCACACCGCCCCGGCCGCGCAGGGAAAGATGATTTTCCAGTTGCTGCAATGTTTCTGCCGAGCGAGCCAAGGCCATCCCGGGCAGGCCATCACCGACGATCAGCGGCAAATCGGGCGGCAAGGGTTTCCCTTGTCCCGGCTGGCCGAGCAGACGATCAATGAATTTTTCTTCCAGCGCACGCAGATCATGAGCGAAAGAGCGCGTCGGACGAAGCAGCAGGGCATCGCCCAGTTTATCCAGCCAGAAACCCTGTACCGCGGCCGTATACAGCCATTGCTGACGCTGTAGCCAAGGTGGCGGAGGGGCCGGACGCCCGCGCGTAATGACCAGCCAGGAGGGCGAAAGCAGGAATTGCCAGGTACGCCAGGCGGCATGCAGGCAGAGATGCAGCAAGGCCACGCTCGACCAACCCAGACCAATCCAGATCAGCATCAAGGCCACTTGAAACACGGTGGCAAACACCAGCGCCGATTTCACATCGGTCTGCACCAGACCGCACAGCCAGCAATAGGTCGCCGTCACCCCGCCGATCAGCACCAGCGCCAGCATCACATCCGGCACCTGCTGCAGGAGAGGCGTCAAACGCAGCAGCAGATAGATGCCGGCATGCACCATCACGGCGCCATAGAAAATTGTCGACGACGGCGTCGGGCCTTCCAGCGAGCGGGCAATCCACGGCGTGAACGGAAATTGTGCCGACTTGGCCAAGGCTGCAAGAACAAATCCGATCAGCAGCAAACGGACCGCGACCAGTGACAGGCCACTCGCCGCATTGATCGCCGTCCACTCGAACGAACCCAGCCAGGCACCGGCAAAACCCAGCGCCAGCAAGAAACCGGAATCACCGGCCCGGTTGGTGACAAAGGCGAACAGCGCATTGCCGGTTGCCACCGGGCGCTGCCACGCATAGCCGATCAGTAAAAAGGAGGCAACGCCGCACATTTCCCAACCGACAAAAGCCAGCAACCCATTACCGGCGAGCAGCACCAGCTGTATCCCCGTCAAAAAAACGCCCAGCACCATGAAGTAACGATGGAAGCCGCCTTCACGATGCAGGTAATTGGCCGAAAACCGCATGACCAGCCAGCCGATCAGGGCCACCAGCGTGGCCACGGTCAACGACAGTTCGTCCAGCAAAAAGGAGATATTCGCCGCCCAATGCCCGCCCGAAAACCAGACACCGAGCATGCGATGTCCGGGCAGGCCGTACAGCACAGCCGACAGATCAATCGCCAGCAAAAGCAGCAAGGCAGAGAAGGCGCTCAAAGAGGCGAGGCGCGCCGTGAGCGTTTCTGTCGCGTCGCCCTGAGTGCGGCCAAGCAGAAGGCGCAGCCCGGTGACCGCAGCCGCCAGCAAGCTGAGCAGCGGCACCATGCCGACCCAGGACGGCAACACTTTCAGCAGTTCAGTCATGCCAGCCCTCCGAGCAGCTGCGCCGGCGACAAGGCGCCCCGCTCGCCGGCAAACCAGTCCTGCGAACGCGCCACCTGCGGCAAAACAGCTTTGCCCGACCACGGCAACCAGCCGCGCTGCGGGCAATACTGTTCAATGGCTGCGGTCGACGGCGATTGCGCTGCCAAAATGATCCAGGCGTTATTGATCAATTCCTGCAAGGCGGGCCGCGCCAGCAAAATCCGCGTCAGCACCGCCGTCGTCTGCTCGACAACCACCAATAAACGCATGGGTTCGTGAATCTCCACCATCTGCCAGGGCAAGCCTGTGCGCAGATCGGAATCTGCCCCTTCCATCACGCCAAACAAGCCGGTCAGGTTATGGGTGATCTTCGAGCCACAGCCGAAACGCGGGTTATCGACAGTGGAAAAATAATATTCAAGATTGATCCCGGCACCGACCGGCCCAACGGCCAGCAACAAACTTTCAAGAATCGCCCCGTCGAGATCGGCCGCCGGATCATAGGAAATCAGGAAGGCCCGCCGATCGAGGAAAAGCCCCTGCGTCATGGCGCGCCGCCCGACAATCGCTGTCGCGTTATTGGCATGCCCCAACTCCGGCCGCGCCTGCGAAATATCATGCAACCGGGCGCGCACGTGCTGGAAACCTTGCCAGGGCGACATCCCCATGGGCGCCGAGGCCAGCCGCCGGCAGCGCTCGACTGCATGCGCCCGACACGCCTCACTGAGCTGACTGACCAGCGTATCCAGCGACGGCTGAAACTCGGCGGGCACTTGATCAAGGTCGTACCAGAAATTACTGTCGTCACAGGTGTTGTGTTCGGCTGCGACAAACCAGCATTGCTCAGGAAGACGGATGCCACGTCCGGCCAATCCCGCCCGCACCGCCGGCCGGTTGGCCATGGCGGCAAACACCCGCGCATTCGGGCCGCCATGCCGGCCGGAGCAGGCGCCACAGTCGTAAGCCGATAAATGCGGATTATTCTGGCTACCGGAGCCATGACCGAGCATCAGCACCAGCGGCGCGAAATCATGAGTCAATCCGATGGTGCGCAGGAAGGCTTCGACGCGGTCGACCTGTTCTTCTGTCGTAAAACCATGGCGCGGCGCGTCCGCCGTTGCTTCGCTCTCGGTTTGGGCATTGAGGTCAATGCGCGTGCTGACCTGCCCATCAAAACTTTCCCGCCAGCGACGCCGGCCTTGTCCAAACACGCCCGGCGTCAGGGTCGTCAACACCAAGGCGAGCAATGCGGGCAAGGCCGCCAGCGCGGTCAGTAACGGCCCGAGAATCAGCGAACTCCGTGTTGCCTGATACAAGCGCTCCCGCCAGCGCAGACGCATTTCGCGTCGACCCGCATGGTGGACCGCCGCATCGAACTCAGCGGCCACCGGCACTTCCTGCACAACATGCGCAGGACGCACCACGACGGGACAAAGCGCACTGCGCGCCGGATCATCCAGTCCCTGCCAATACATCGCCACACCAAAGAATCCGGCTGCACCGTAGGTCGCCACGCCGGGCGCGATTTCCTCCAGATGCCGTCGCGTTCCCTCCTCGCGATCATCCATGCAGAACACCACTTGCGCCGAAAGCGCTTGCGCGGCCCGGGCGTGCTGACGCGAGTGATTGCTGCTCAGGGCGCTAAAGATTTCTTCGCGGTAGTGACGTTCATAGGCCATCAACCAGAGGTAGCGCTGCTGCAAGTCAGGCAGTTCATCCGCAACCGCCAACAAGGCGACGGCAGCCTCAGCCGTCAGCGCAGCCTGCTGTTCTGCCGGCAAAGCCAGGGATTTGAGCAAGGCAGCCAAGTGCAGCGCCTTTCCGGTGAGGCGCGGTTCGCGACAGGCCTGTTCAATGACCTGAGCCAGGTTGCACCACTCGACCTCTGTTCGCACGTCCTCCTCAACGCCACGCACCCAATGCGCCACGTCGTGTTGCAGCGCTTCCGGCAAACCGCCGGCGGCGAATGCGTCGCGCACGAAGAACTCGGCAGCCTGCGTCTGGAAATGACTTTTCAACTCCGCAACAGAGCGCGTCGCGCCAGTCAGACGCTGAATCAGATCGGCACATAACAAGCGCTCCAGGATCAGACGTACCACCAGATAATCCAGCATATCCACAGGAATGCCCGCGCTCCCGCCAGACATCCGCTGCGCATTCCGGTCGCGCCAGAGGAACATGCCCGACCAGCCGGGCAATTCCAGCGCCAATGTTTCCAGATACGCCGGCCACAGGTTTTCATCCGGCATTGAGCAAGTCAGTTCGTCGAGCAGGGCATCGAGCGGATTTTCCGGCAACTCGATGATTTCATGGCGCACATTCGGCAAGTCATCCATATCCCAGCCGAAATCGCACACAGCACTGGCCCGCCAGGCCGCATAAAAACCTTGCGCCTGCGCCGGATTCGACCAGGCCGCCATGCCGAGATCCAGATGGGCCGCCAAGTGGTGCTGCAACACGGAACGGACCCGTTCCAGTACATCCTCACCCGTCAGATGCCGCAACAGGCTGCGCAAGGTCCAGCCCTTGCCGAGTCGGTCAAACAATGCCTCACAACGCCGCGCCGAAGTCTGCTCCCAGGATTCGCCTTGACTCGCTTCTGTCGCGGTCAACTGCTGACACTGAGCAAAAAGCAATTCGTCGTCCTGATTGAACTCACGCGCCAACCAGGCTTGCCTGGCATGCTCAGGACAATCGGTCGCCGCCAGCAAAACGGCCAGCAGAATATTTTCCCGCGTCAGGCCCAGCGCAATCACCTCATCCAGCCCCGCCAGATGGCCGGCGCGTAAAGCCGCCAGCAAATCATCACGATGGATACGGCCACTGGCAAACTCCTGCTGAAACCGGGCCAAATCCCAATACGGCATCGCCCCGGTCAGTTCATGCGCCGCCGCCAGCGCTTGCGGGAATGGAAGATGCTGAAAACCATGCAAGGTGTTGTGATGAACAAACTCACGGATCGGTGCCTGCGCCGGCAAAACATGGCTCAGATGCTCGACGCAATGCGCCAGTCGCTCACGCTGCGACAACTGAGCGGGATCGTTGGGTCGGTCAGACATCGAACAAACGCGCGACAAGGCCAACGCTACCGGCCAGCAGATTGAGCAAAGGAGCCGGCCAGATACCGAGTACGACAATACAAAGCACCAGCACACCGGCCGCCGACATCTCCGTCTTGGTCATATCGGCCAGCGCCATAGTCTCGCCTTTCAGGCAGAGTCGACCCATCACACGCAGGCTGTAGGCAGCGCCGATCAACATGGCGACACAAAGCAAAACCACCCAGCCCTGCCAGCGCGCCCAGGCGCCGAGCAGAACGTGCAACTCGGCAATGAAGCCGGCGCTGCCCGGCAATCCCAGCGCCGACAGCAAGGCAAAAGCAATGAAAAAGGCGAAACGCGGGGCCCGCCCGATCAGGGAAACGTATTCCGCCAGATCCCGCTGATGCGTGCGCTGGTACAGCAAGCCGACCAGAAGGAAGAGCAGCGCAGCGGTCAGCCCGTGCGCCACCATCTGCATGACCGCCCCGGTCAGGCCGGTCACATTCAAAGTAGCGATGCCGAGCAGCACGACCCCCATGTGCGAAATGGAGGAATAGGCGACCATGGCCTTCAAATCCTGCTGTCGCCAGGCGAGAACGGCCCCATACAGCAGGCTGACGAAAGCCAGCACCATCAATGCGTCCTGCATGGCCAGCAAAGCCGCCGGCAAGGTTTCAGCGGCACGGATCAATCCGTAAGCGCCCATCTTGAGCAAGACACCGGACAGCAGAATCGACACCGGACTCGGTGCCTCAACGTGCGCCAGCGGCAACCAGCCATGCAGCGGAAAGATGGGCATCTTGACGCCGAAGCCAATCAACAAGCCGGCAAAGATGAGTAACTGCATGGACAAGGGCAACTCCCGCCCACCGGCCGCCATGTCGCCCATAGCAAAACTATGGCCGGGTGCCGCATCGTACAAAAACAGCAGGGAAACCAGCATGAAGACCGAGCCGCCCAGCGTGTACAAAAAGAAGTTGAGCGCCGCGCGCTGCCGGTTCGCACCGCCGAGCCGGTCAATCAGGAAGAACAGGGGAATCAGCGTCGCTTCCCAGAACACATAGAACAGGGACCAGTCGCGCGCCATGAACACCCCGAACATGGCGGACTCAAGCAGGAGCACCAGCATGAAATAGAGGCGCGCCCCCATTTCCATCCGCCGTGAAACCAGCACGGCAACCATCGTCAATAACGCGGTCAACAGCACCATGGCCAGCGAAATGCCATCCACCCCCAGCGCAAAATAGGAACCGAGACGCACATTCCAGGCGGTGCTTTCATGCATCTGGATCGCGGCACCCGCCGGATCAAACTGAAGGGCCAGCCAGCCGCTGTAAGCCAAGGCCGCCAGCGAAAACAACATGGCCACCTGCCAGAGCAGCAGGCTACGACGCACGGGCAGCACCGCCACAAGAAAAGCGCCCAGCACTGGCATGAAAACCAGCGTTTTCAGCATCGACCGACCCCTCCGCCGATTCGTGCATTCTTGTTTATTTTCATACTGTGATTATGCCAGCGCCCACCGACTAACTGACAAGCCCGCAATCGGCAAATCAAGCACCCAATAAGTGACAGCAAGTTTGACAGGCCCCGCACCCTTCGCTAAATTGCCTGTTCCCCGTTCAGAAAATCATTAAAAGGAATTCACTATGGCCGTTCTCGTTGGCAAGCAAGCCCCGGACTTCACCGCAACCGCTGTTTATGGCAACAATGAAATCAAGGAACTGAAGCTGTCCCAGTTCAAGGGCAAGCCGGTTGTCCTGTTCTTCTACCCGCTCGACTTCACCTTCGTCTGCCCGTCCGAACTGATCGCTTTCGATCACCGTCTGGAAGAGTTTGCCCAGCGTGGCGTTGAAGTGATCGGTGTCTCCATCGACTCCCAGTTCACCCACCTCGCCTGGAAGAACACCGCGATCAAGGACGGTGGTATCGGCCAGGTCGGTTACCCGCTGGTTGCCGACATCAAGCACGACATCTGCCGCGCTTACGACGTTGAACTCGAAGGCGCCGGCGTGGCCCTGCGCGGTTCTTTCCTGATCGACAAGAACGGCGTTGTCATGCATCAGGTCGTCAATATGCTGCCGCTCGGCCGCAACATCGACGAAATGCTGCGCATGGTTGATTCCCTGCAATTCTTCGAAGAGCACGGCGAAGTTTGCCCGGCTGGCTGGAGCAAGGGCAAGCCCGGCATGACCGCCTCCACCGAAGGTGTTGCTGCTTATCTGGCTAAAAACGCAAAAAAACTTTAAGTAAATTAGGCACCTGCCACGCAAAGCCCTGCACTTGCAGGGCTTTTTTATTTACAATTGTGACAAATTTAAAACAGATTAAGTAGGTATAGCCATGGCAGATCCCGAATTCGTCACCACACGACAAGCGGCCCAGCGTTTAGGCGTGTCTCTGGGCACCGTTCAGCACATGGTTGAAAGTGGTGCGCTGGAAGCATGGAAGACACTGGGCGGTCATCGCCGTATTCCACTTGCCGCCCTAGAAGCCCATCTCGGACGCCGCCGCGCGCTGACACCCAGCATCAATGAAGCGGGCTCCCAGCTCGATGTGCTGATTGCTGAAGACGATCCCTCGCTGCAGACGCTGTATCGTCTGACCATGGAGCGCTGGGAAATGCCGATCAATTTGCGTATCGTCAATAACGGGTTTGACGGTCTGGTTCAGGTTGGCCAACGCGTCCCCGACGTCCTGATCTCCGATTTGATGATGCCCGGCATGGATGGCTTCGAGATGATTCGCCGCCTGCGCGCCAATCCGGAACTCGCCCGCATGGACATTCTGGCCGTCAGCGCCATCGACAAAGAAGAGATTCTGGCGCACGAGGGTTTCCCGAGTGACATTACCATCTTCGGCAAGCCGATCCCCTTTCATGAAATCAAGGGTTTCCTGCTCGGCCGGATTTCCTCAAGAAACCGCACCGGCTAATTGAATTAGCTCAGCGCCGGTCTTCAAACGACAGAAATCGTCTCCAGGAAGCGCGCTCCGGCGCCTTCCTCAACCAGGAATCAGCAGGTTCGGCCCTGATTCTGCTTTCATCTATTTCGGCACGCAAACGCTGGAATTTTCCGACATACATCAGGAAAGCATCGACCAGCAGCGGTTCGTAACAGGTCCCTGAAGCGCGCTGCATTTCCTCTGTAATCTGCTCGATGGAGCAGCCGGCCTGATCAGGGCTGGCCTGCGTCATCCGCTCAAAGTCACCGACCAGTGCAACAATGGCCGCCGCGCGTGGAATCGCCTCGCCGGCCAAACCGCCCGGATAACCCTGACCATCAAAACGTTCATGATGCCCAAGGGCAATCTCCGCAGCCATCTTCAACTCTCGAGAGGCAGAGTGACTGAAGAGCACATAGCCGAAATCGCAATGCACCATCATTTGTTCCCGTTCTGAGGCCGAAAGCGGCGTTGACCGCAACAGGCTGTCCGGCAGGGCAATTTCACCGACATCATGCAAGGGCGCGGCCAATTGCAGGCAATCACAGAAATCATCACTCTCGCCCAGGGCATGAGCCAACAATGCCGAGAAGACCCCGATGCGCCAGATACTCGCCAGCGAACCACACTCCCGGAAACTGGCCATGCGGGAAAAGCGAAATAAAACATCGTAATAAGCGGCATCCGCGTCGGATTGCACTTGTTTCAGTTGTGCCAGTTCCTGCCTTAATGCACGCACATCAAGCGCCATACGATGCATCTGGCTGTAGGCCACCTGATTTTCAAATTTGAGCCGGGCCACCTCCTGCTCCGGATCATATTCGAGCGGACTATCGGCCGGCTTCGGCAGCGAGCGTTCGTCCAGAACCAGAGTCACCTCCGGCTCAATCCCCCTGAGTGCACTATGGATTGCCATGCTCCCCCTCCTCAATCTGTTCTATTTTTCCTTCTGGAACAACCGTACTGCTGGGCGCAACCGGCAACCAGAGGGTGACGCGCGTTCCATCGCCATAGGCACTTTCCACGTCAACGCTTCCCTTATGAGCATTCATGATTTCCTTGACGAGTGACATGCCCAAGCCAGTCCCGGGAATATTTCCTGACGGATCAGCCCGGAAGAAACGCTCAAAAACGCGCGCATTCTGCTCGGGCGTCATGCCGATGCCATGGTCGCGCACAACGACACCGACTTGCTGAACGCCGGACTCCGTTCGCTCGCAAACAGAAATTTCAATCGCACCACCGGCCGGCGAATATTTGTAGGCGTTCGACAAGACATTCAACAAAGCCTGTTGCAACTTGGCGGCATCAATCGAGACATCGGGCAGTTGTGCCGGTAGATCAAGCTGCATGCGGTTTCGATCACCATCCACATTGATCGCGCTCACTGCATCACGGATGAGCGGCAGCAATGGCTGCTCGGCAAAGTAAAACACCTTGCCGGTACGCGCTTCAATACGCGCCAGATCAAGCAACTCATTGAGCAAATCCGTCAGGCGGCGCGACTGACGAAGAATCGTGCCGAGAATTTCCTTGACCCGCTCCGGCGGAAAATCACGCATCGTCAGCAACTCGGTGAACCCCATGATACTGGCCATGGGCGTCCGCAACTCGTGGGCAGCGGTCGACAGGAATTCGCTCTTCATGCGGTCGACCTCGGTTTCTACCGTCACATCGCGCATATAAGCAACGGCCGGACTACCCGGCGTGCCTCCACGCCGACTGATCAGGAGAACACGGCGGGCCGGTTTAACCAGATAAATCAGCGCGCCGCCCCCCTGCTGTCCCAGTGTTTTGTCCGACAGGTCGGGGAAGGGTTGCGACGGATCCGCCAAAGTGCGCAGACGGACTTCAAAGTCGACCATCGAAGTTCCGGAAATCTCCCAGGAACGAATACCCGTCATCCGTTCAAAGGCCGGATTAACAAAGGACAACAATCCCTCTTCATCGAAATAGGCAAAGGCATCCGGGCTTAAAGTAAAAATCGCATCCAGACGACGCATCAACTCAATGATCTGTTCCGAGGCTTCATAACGATCGGTGATATCGATAATCGTCCCGACCATCCGCAGCGCTTTCCCATCCTCGTCCCGCTCGACAACACGGCCCCGGTTGGCAACCCAGATACGGGCGCCATCGCCCCGGATCATCTGATGTTCAAGCAGGAAGAGATCGCTGTCGCCACTCAGGTGCTGCCGGATGCCGAAAAGAACCTTGTCACGCCACTCATCCGGCACATGATCAATAAAACTGTCAAAAACCCTCGGGAAATTGACTTGATCAAGGCAGAGGATATGAGCCCAGCTCGGACTGGTGATCAAGCGATTGTCGTCCAGCGTCCAGTCCCAAACGCCTTCATCGAGTGCATCAATGGTCAGGGCTAGCCGCGCTTCACTCTCCACCAGCGCCTGATTGGCCGAAATCATCGCGGTAATGTCGTTCTGAACCCCGATGAAATGCGTCACCGTGCCCTGACTATCCCGCAGGGGTGACAAACGCAGATCATTCCAGAAAGGCTCACCATCCTTTTTGAAATTACGCAGAATGACCTGACAGGCACTTCCTTCGCTCAAGGCCCGACGCATGCTGTCAATCACAAAAGCATCTGTTTCCTGCCCTTGCAGAAAAGAACAGTTGCGACCAATCACCTCCTCGGACGCATAACCCGTAATGCGCTCGAAGGCTTCATTCACATAAACAATCGGCCGACCGGGCTTGCACATATCCGAAATGACGACCCCGCAGGAACTGGAAGCCAGTGCCTGATCGCGCAATCGCAGGGACGCTTCAGCGGCAACCTTCTCACTGACATCGCGGATCAGACCGCTGACCAGCGACTCCCCGCCCACCTCTTCCTGGACCCAATGGCATCGGTCAAGCATCCAGCGTACCGTGCCATTCGCGTGCAGGATGCGGTATTGAACCTCGACATGCCGCTCATTTTCGAGGCGGCTATGCGCCTCGTCAAAAATCGCCCGGTCCTCCGGCAAGACGATGCTGCGTAGAAAGGACGGGCTTTCGCCAAAACATTGCGGTGCATAGCCAAAGACCTGCTCGGAAGCCGGACTGACATATTCAAATCGGGAGAAATCAGCATTGCTCGCATAGACCACATCATCCGTATTGGCCAATACGCGCGTCAGCACCTCCCGGGCCCCGGCCAGTTCCTGATTCCGAACCCGGACCTCATCCTCCTGAGTTTGATAAGCGGCCCGCAAGGACAAAACCATGGCGTTAAAGGCTGCGCCCATCTGGCCCACCTCATCCGAGCCTTCAACCGAGAGTTTCCTCAAACCCGCCGGACCGGCCCCGGCAATCTCCATGGCGCGCTGGCTCATTTCTTCGAGCGGTCGAAGAACGCTCTGTGCCATCCGCCGGGTCAGCAAGAAAATCAGCAGCAGCACCAGAACCGCCGCGCCGATCATGACCTGACTTACCTTGACCAGCGGCGCAAAAATCATGTTTTGCGGCAATGCCACGGTCAACTTCAACTTGACCCCGTTTTTCGCCAGAACACCGCCCAGGGGGGTTTCTACTGAAACCATCTCCTCATCCGTCACTTTTCCGCGGCGGAAGATCACCTGTCCCTGCTCATCCTTCAGTACAGCCAGGAGGAAGGGTGAATGTTGGTTGGCGCCAATTTGCAGGGCCGATGCCGCCAGCAGTTTCAGATCGATATCACCAATCAATCCTCCTTCGGTTGTTCCTGTGGCCTGAAACAAGACAGGAAAGGCAATGAGCAAGCGGGGCCCTAGCGAATCCGAGAGCAGTCTGAAGACCGGTTGGTTTGACTTCAGGACAGACTGCAGCACGCCTTCAGGCACCGCAGGACGAAGCGCCGAGGAAGCAACAACGTGCCCGGCCGTATCAAACAGGGAAATCGAATTCAGCTCCGGATAACTCTGCCGGTACTCCTGGAGAAATGGCTGCAGATAAGCCTGGCTACCGCTTGAGTCAACCAAACCGTTCGCCACCAGCGAGCGCCGGGACAAGCTGGAGGTATCGTTCAAAACCCGGTCAAGCGAGGCGTCCAGGCGCTGCATGAGCAGAATGCCTTCATTCTGCAGATGCTCAGTCACCGAGCTTCTGACCAGTTCAAACATCACTACAAAGGAAACCAGACCCGTCACCAGCAACATGCCAAACATCAGCAGTTGAGAACGCAGTACC